>Ga0307379_10004948_pt1 | contig 18767 bp, 22 predicted proteins | sample UN2MG_FD_202237 | JGI IMG/M metagenome (GOLD analysis project Ga0307379, IMG submission 202237) | Soil microbial communities from Risofladan, Vaasa, Finland - UN-2 | ecosystem: Environmental > Terrestrial > Soil > Coastal area > Acid sulfate soil | place: Finland: Risofladan, Vaasa | collected... | reverse complement strand
TCAGGCCCGACAACAAGGGTCGCCGGAATGGGCAACAGCCATGCGCCGTTTCCCTGAAACCGACTAAGGTTGATGCCGAGTTTCCCGTACATCTCTTTGACCGTGTCGCCGACCCAAAACGCGAGGCCGAGAGAAAGGCCGTAGGCCAAGTGCAGATCGCTCAGGACCGAGAACGGCAAGCGGTGCTTCTGTTGCAGGGCCTGCCCATAGGGCGCAAGTTCGGGCACGATGGAAACGACGTCCCCTCCCACCGCGGCGACATAAGGATAGGCGCGCGCCAGAGCGCGCAGCTCGAGGCCGCAATAATCGCACCAAGGGCCGCGGTTGAAGCTGATCACGAGGGGACCGCGCTCGAAATACGATGAGAGATGAACAGGGCGGGCCTCGCTATCAGCGAGCACGACGTCCGGCAGCATGTGCCCCACCGCCGGCACGGACGCGCCCGCGCCGCTCTCTTGAATACGGGCCACCATCTGGTCATAGGCGGCTTCAATCTCGGGCGACAGCTTGCGCGACTCTCGAAGATAGAGGGCGAGCCTCTCATCCAGAGGTTCTTGGAGAGCGTCCGCCCGCTCAAAGAGGTCGGCGCGCGGAGTCGGCACTGAAGCAGCTTCGCTCATTGGATAGTGTTCTACCCGCACACACCGCACCCCAACAGAGGAATTGGGCCCGCTTTGGGCCCAGAAAGGGCATGGTTTTCAGGCATACTTTCCAAGACATGAACACGGCCGCCATACGAATCGTCGGTCAATTGGGCGGCTGGTGCAGCGTCATTTGCTTGAGCGCGTCCCTGAAAGGCGCCTCGGAGATATTGGGATTGCCCGTAAAGGGAAAATCGAAGGCGAGCCCGAGCAGAAGCGACATCGCCACCAGAGCCGCCAACGACGCGGTCATAAGAACCTGCGCCACGACGTTGGTTGCCGCGAAGAACGCGGGATAGCCGAGCGTGATCGCTCCGCCCACAATGAGCACAAACCAGAGAATCGGGGGCACGGAGCCGTTGGCGCTGTCGAGCCGCTCATTCCGGTTGTCGCTGATCACGGCAAGCAAAACGAGGGCATGGTGGTAAAGGGCGGCCTCTCTGTGATCCTTCGGCTCCAAGGCAAAGACCGCTTCGTCGAGTCTCCTGAGATCTTGGCCGACGATCATGCTCCGTTGGCCAATCGCCATAGTGCTCCAGGCGTGGTCGCGGACATCTTTCACGTAGGTCACAAGAGACTCGCGGATCTCGCTGCCTTCTTCGGGCAACGCCTCCGCGACACGGAAAAGGTCGACGGCCGCCTTGGCTTCATTGCGCACGGCGGCCTGCGTATCGCGGTAGTCCTCCCACACGGCGATGACCACGAACGCCAGCGTCACGGCGTAGAACACGCCGACCACCGCGAACTTGAAGCCGGCGACCTCGTTATTCTGGCTCAAACGGCTGACGCCATAGACGTAGCGGCTCAGCAGCATCAGACCGACGGCGTAGATCTCCGCTATAACGGTGATGATCAGGCCCATCAGCCACAAAGGTAGATCGTGCGTCAGGACAAGCAGGGGAAAGTCGGAACTACCGTCTGGCATAAGCCCCTCGCATCAGAGGAAGCGCTCCGATAGGAACGTTTCGTGAGGTCAGCTACTTTCTAACCATTCAGGCCGATTCGCGACAAGGAAACCCATGGCCAGCACCGCAAGCGCAAAGGAACCAAAACCCCAAGAGGGGTTGACCAGGGAAGAGACCAAGTCGGTCAAGGAGCGACGCCGGCTGCGCGCTGCCGTGGTCTACGAGATCATCCGACTGGAGGGTGAAGCCGAACTCAGGCGGAAGTTCTCGGCCCTCTGGTGGTCGGCCCTTGCCGCAGGCCTCTCTATTGGCTTCTCGGTCGTATCCCAGGCGCTGCTCGAAGCCAATCTCAAGGATATCGCCGGAATGCCGGTGATCGCCGATCTTGGCTACAGCGTGGGCTTCCTTATGGTCATCCTCGCGAGACAGCAGCTTTTCACCGAGAACACGCTGACCGTCGTCTTGCCGATCACCGCCCAGAAAGATTGGAGAGCTGGCATTTGGCGGGTGCTGCGGCTTTGGGGCATCGTGCTCGCCGGCAACGTGGTGGGCTGCTTCTTCTTTGCAGCCTTCCTGGCCTATTCGGGCGTGTTCGCACCGGAAACCCAAGCGGCCATCACCGATATCGGCAAACACCTCATGGCGAACACGCCGACCGAGATGTTCATGAAAGGCATCCTGGCAGGCTGGCTCATCGCGGCCCTGGTGTGGATGCTGCCTTCCGCCGAGAGTTCCGAGTTCTTCATCATCATCCTGATCACCTACATCATTGCGCTGGGCGACTTCACTCACATCATCGCCGGATCGGTCGAGGCCATTTATATGTTCCTGATCGGTGAGGAGAGTCTGCTGCGCGTGATTGGGACCTTCTTCGTTCCGACTTTGCTGGGCAATGTCGCGGGCGGCACGGTGCTTTTCGCCCTCGTCAGCTACGCTCAAGTCCGGGAGGAACTGGAAGGGTAGATCTCGGCGCAAACCGAGCAATTTTTGATCTCGATCAAGCAATGAGGGTCCGACTGTCGGATTCCCGTCAATCGGGCCCCGATCGCGAGCCGCTTCTCGCTGAAAACAGGCATTTTCTCCGTGGCATGGCGATTGCTTTGCTTTGCGTCGAGGGCCGCACGGCCCCGCTGGGCAACTGTCACCATGTAGGGGCGCCGTGGCCAACGTCACTTTCTCCTCGCCGAAGCTGGCGAAGGACATCACCGTCTACGCGATCGCCGGGGATCGCGGAACAATTCTCGCTCTCGCCAAGTCGCACAAGGTCCCGATCCGTTCGACTGTCAGGATGGCGAGTGCGGCTCTTGCCTCGTGGAGGTCACGCACCTTAGTCCCACCACGAGGAGCGCTATCGCGCTCACCGAGAAGGAGAAGGAGCTCCTCAAGCAGCTCGGCAAGATCACCAAGGACGAGATCTACGACGCGGAGGTCAACGACATGCCGCCGCGCTACCGCCTCGCCTGCCAGTGCTTCGTACGGCACGAGGACATCATCGTCTCCTTCAAGGGCGACGACACGGTGCCCGATCAAGGCCCTACATCACCCCAGCCGCGAAGCATTTCGCCTGCGGCCTGCAGATCGCGACCGTGGACGAGTTCTTGAGCTATGCGGCGAAGGTCGAGGAAGACGCCGCGACTCACTACGACCAGCTGGCCAAGCACATGAAGGCCTGCGGCGACGATGAGCTGGCCAATCTGTTCCAGCAACTCGCCGACTCGGCCAAGCTTCATGTGGGCGAAGCGAAGGCCCGGGCCGGATCCCTCGACGACAGCAAGTCGTTCCGGCTGATTATGTCTGGCCCGAGCAAATCACCCCCGAACGCAGCTCGTCCTTCGCAGGCGATGCCTCCCTAACCAGGCTGGGGGTGTTGCGCGTCGCGCTCCAAGGGGCCAAGCGCGCTTACGAGTTTTACGTCTCGGTCACCGCGACGACGAAAGCCCCCGAGGTCGAGGCGATCGCCAAGGATTTCGTCGCGCACAAGTCAGAGCGGATCAAGGTCATCGAGGCTTGGATCACCCGAGAAGAATGGGCGGAAAAGAGCGCAAATCAACCCGCCACCGTATGAGGAGATTGCGCGGAGCCGCCCGGCTTTGAGCCCACCAAGACTGCAAGCAACCAGGGGAAGGAAAAGGCCATGGAGAACGTCGAGGAGTTCCTCGCTTACGCCATGAATTTGGAGCGCGAGGCGGCGGAACGCTTTGGCCAGCTCGCGGATGCCATGGACGGCTGTGGCAACAGCGACGTTGGCAAGCTGTTCCGGCGGCTGTCTGACCGCCTGGTAGCGACGACCGGCCACTAGCCAAGGCCCCTACCCGCCGCCATATTCCGGTTATGTCCCGTCAAGTGCCCAAGACCTTCGGCTCCCGCGCCGAACCCCGCGCCGTCACCGGCGAGGCCAGCGGTCTGCCCCTTGGCGCCGACCGCCGGACGCCGGGCTTTGGCGAGGCGTCACAGCCGCTGATCCAGGAGCACCCGCTAGTCACCGGCGCGGTCCCGGAGTTCACGCCTCACCGTCCGCCGCGCCCGGAGAAATCCGAAGGCGGCATCGCCATCGATCTCCAGACGGAACTCGCGCCCAAGGGCGATCAGCCGACCGCCATCGCCGAGCTCGTGTCTCAAGTGAATGCCCATGAGCGCGACCAGGTACTGCTCGGCGTCACCGGCTCGGGCAAGACCTTCACCATGGCCAAGGTCATCGAGCAGACCCAGCGCCCGGCACTGATCCTCGCGCCGAACAAGACGCTCGCGGCCCAGCTCTATGGCGAGTTCAAGAGCTTCTTCCCGGATAACGCGGTGGAGTATTTCGTCTCCTATTACGACTACTACCAGCCGGAAGCCTATATCCCGCGCACCGACACCTATATCGAGAAGGACTCATCCATCAACGAGCAGATCGACCGTATGCGCCACGCCGCGACCCGCGCGGTGATGGAGCGCGATGACGTGATCATCGTGGCGAGCGTGTCGTGCATCTACGGCATCGGCTCGGTCGAGACCTACACGGCGATGACCTTCAGCATCAAACGCGGCGACCACATCGAGCAGCGTCAATTGATGGCCGACCTGGTGGCCCTGCAATACCGGCGCAATGACGTGAATTTTGTGCGCGGAAGCTTCCGCGTGCGGGGCGACACCATCGAGCTCTGGCCGGCCCATTTGGAGGACCGCGCCTGGCGCCTCTCCCTGTTCGGCGACGAGGTGGAAACCATCGTCGAGTTCGATCCCCTGACCGGCGCCAAGACCGACGAGTTCAGCATGGTCAAGGTTTACGCCAACTCCCACTACGTGACGCCAAAGCCGACCCTGAAACAGGCGATCCGCGGCATCAAGGAAGAGTTGAAGCAGCGCCTCACCGAGCTCAACGGGGCCGGCCGCCTGCTTGAAGCGCAGCGGCTGGAACAGCGCACCCTGTTCGACCTCGAGATGATCGAGGCGACGGGCTCGTGCGCCGGCATCGAGAACTATTCGCGCTATCTCACGGGACGCCGCGCCGGCGACCCGCCGCCAACGCTGTTCGAATATCTGCCCGACAACGCGCTGGTCTTCGTGGACGAGAGTCACGTGACCGTGCCGCAGATCGGCGGCATGTTCCGCGGCGACTTCAAGCGGAAGTCGACGCTGGCCGAATACGGCTTCCGCCTGCCCTCGTGCATGGACAACCGGCCTTTGCGGTTCGAGGAGTGGGACGCCATGCGCCCACAAAGCGTCTATGTGTCGGCGACACCGGCAAACTGGGAGCTGGAGCAGACCGGCGGCGTGTTCGCAGAGCAGGTGATCCGCCCCACCGGCCTGGTCGATCCGCCGGTCGAGGTGCGCCCCGCCACGAGCCAGGTCGACGACCTCATCGACGAGACACGCAAGGTGGTGCAGCAGGGCTATCGCGTGCTGGTCACCACGCTGACCAAGCGCATGGCCGAGGACCTGACCGAGTACATGCACGAGCAAGGCATCCGCGTGCGCTACATGCATTCAGACGTGGAAACGCTGGAGCGCATCGAGATCATCCGCGACCTGCGGCTGGGCGCCTTCGACGTGCTGATCGGCATCAACCTGCTGCGTGAGGGCCTCGACATTCCCGAATGCGCGCTCGTGGCGATTCTCGATGCCGACAAGGAAGGCTTCCTGCGCTCCGAGACCTCGCTGGTGCAGACCATCGGCCGGGCCGCGCGCAACGTGGATGGCCGCGTCATCCTTTATGCCGACGGGATCACCGGCTCCATGGAACGCGCCATGGCCGAGACCACGCGGCGGCGCGAGAAGCAGACCGCCTGGAACGAAGCAAACGGCATCACGCCGGAAAGCATCAAGAAGAGTATCGGCGACATTCTCTCATCCGTCTATGAGCGCGACCACGTCCTGATCGATACCGGCACCGGCTGCGGCGAAGGGGAGCAGGCGCCGGTCGGGCACAATATCGGGAGCGTCCTCGCCGACATGGAGAAGCGCATGCGCGCGGCCGCCGCCGACCTCGAATTCGAGGAGGCCGCGCGTCTGCGCGACGAGGTCAAGCGCCTGCGTCAGATGGAACTCGCCATCGCCAACGATCCCCTGGCGCGCCAATCGGAGCTGGAACGCTCGGCGGCCGCAGTGGATCTGTCACGGCCCCACAAGCCGAGCCTCGACGAGATGGGCCCGCATAACCGGGAGATCCCGCTCAACACCGGGCGCCCGCGCTCAAAGTCGGGCAAGCCCGGCACTCGTGCCTTCAAAGGCAAGAGCCGCTAAGCCACCCGGCGTTACTTGCCCTTCTTGCCGCCGCCGCTCTGACCGGACTTTCCGCCCCGATCGAGCGCCGCCATCGGCGACGCCGTGGGTGTCGCGATCTTTTTCTTGTCCTGCTTCGGCTTCTTCTTCTCGCGATTGCTCTTCTGCTGACCTTTGGCCACGGCATCCTCCTGCGACCGGCGGCGACTCGCGGGTGCGAGACGGTGTCCGGCGTGGCGGCATCTTATCCCATTGGCAGCGAAAAGACTGGCCCCGATTTGCGTCGCCCAACACGGAGCGAAGGCCGGGCTTCACCATATTTCGAACTCGTTCAGAAGAGCACGGCGAAACAGGTTATGACACACGCCGCATTGCAATATGCAGCATACGTCCTAAAGACCTATGACAATCTGCGCATGGCATCGAGGGAGGAATGATGACCAAGCCGGAGACAATTGTCTGCGAGATTTACGATGCATGGCGGGCACAGGATCTGGAATGGCTCGCCAGCTACCTGCCCGATGACTTTTGCCACATCATTCACATCCCGACCGAGATACATTCCTTGGGCGGCATGGCGCGCGGCAAGGCTGCCACCATTGAGCGCCTCGCCGTTATCGCCGACGATTTCGACTTCCTGCGGTTCGACACCGGCGGTCTGATCGCCCAAGAAGACAAGGCGGCCGTCGAGATTTTATCCACTATCGGCATCGAGAGACCGGCACGGCCCTCGAAACGACAATCGGGAATTTCTGGTCCTTCGAGGACGGCTGGCCCGTGAGGCTGTCCGAGTATCACAACCTGGTCCGCATCCAGGACTTCAAGCACAGCGTCGCGGCGCTCACCAGCCGGGCCCTGTGATCCGCAACGGCGGTGGAAAAAGACCCAGCCTCTCTTGATTCAGCGCAAACTCCGGCTCCGGCTTCGGCCCTAATGTCGAACATGGGATCAGAGGCTGCCGGTAATCGCGTCTTCCTCTGTCCCGGCGGCCGGATCCGATTCGGGCGAACGTGACGATCGTGGCCGCCGCGCGGAATTTCCGTCGCGCCCTACCCTTCAAACAGCTGGGTAGCCTGTCGAAACAGAAGCCCGGCCTTTTGCCGGGCTTCTGTTGCGCGAGCGCGAAAATCGACGTCCTAAAATGGCCCCCGCATTAACTCTTTCTCAAGCGGATCAGAGTGAGATGGGCGACGTACCGAGTGGAGTACTCAGTAGCGTAGAGGGAATCAGTCATGCGCACCATCATTGCACTTGCGGTCATCACCGCGACCATCGCCCTTGGCGGTTGTTTCCATCACAATCAGCAGACTTATGTCACCGAACTGCCGCCGGCTCCGGTGCCCTACAAGTAAGACTTCCAGCCCGCAATCGGCGTCACGGCTCAAATGCCCAAAGGCATGCGAGCATCCGTGCCGCGCCGAGGCTGGAAGACGAGAGTTCTGCGTAGAAAAGCCCGGCCTTGCGCCGGGCTTTTTCGTTGTCCTGCCCGCGTTCGGTGATTCGCGCCCACCGCTCCTCAACACCTTGTGAGCAGATATGAGCCGCAAGTGAAGGCAGCGTCGGATAGCGTGCGCCCATAGGCGATCAAAACATGGCCGATCACCACGGGAGGGAAACGAAATGTCCACGCTGCTTGATTGGCTGGAAGCCGGGCGACGGCTCGCCGAGCGCATTCCCTACAGCATCGTCGCGCTGGTCGCGCGGCTGGCCGTGGCGAGCGTGTTCTGGCGTTCGTCGCAAACCAAGGTCGATGGTTTCTTCCACATCAAGGACACCACGTTCTTCCTCTTCCGCGAGGAGTACAAGGTGCCGGTCCTACCGCCGGACCTGGCCGCCTATCTCGCGACCTATCAGGAAATCATCTTCTCCGTCTGTCTCGTGATCGGCCTCTTCTCGCGGTTCTCGGCGCTCGCTCTTATGGTCATGGTCGCGGTGATCCAGATCTTCGTCTATCCGGAGGGCTGGCCAGAGCACATTCTGTGGTTTGCGTTGCTGCTCTTGATCATCGCGCGCGGACCCGGCGCGATCTCGCTCGACCATCTCATCTGGTCGCGCGCTGATCGTGAGCCCACGCGCTGAGGCCCGGGACGAGACGCAGACGAGAACCGGTCGTTTCCTAGCCGCGCTGCAACTGTCTCAGCAGAGCATGGCTCGGATAGGAATCCGCAGGCAGGCCAAGCTTGACTTGCATGTCGCGAATGGCTGCGCGGGTGCCGGCGCCGATCACCCCGTCGATCTTGCCCACGTCGTAGCCGCGTTGCGCGAGGAGCTGCTGCAATTGCTTGGTCTCTGCCGCGGTAAACGGCTCTGGATTGCCGCGGCGCAGCGGCGGCGCGCCGGCAAGACGCGTGGCGTAGTACGCCGCGGTCGTCGAATAGACGAGCGAGTTGTTCCAATCGAGATAGACGTTGATGAAGTTCGGATAGGCCAGGAACGCCGGTCCGTCCTTGCCCATCGGCAAGAGAAGCGCTGTCGGCGTGTTGTCGGCCGGCACCGGCTTGCCGTTGCGGTAGGTCACACCATAGCGCGACCAGAACAGGCGCGGCCGCTGAATGGTCACGTCCGCCTGATCCCAAGGCAAGTTGTCCGGCACGATGACTTCCTCGAGCCACGGCTGGCCGGCCTGCCATCCTTTCGAGGCGATGTAGTTGGCGGCGGAAGCGAGCGAATCCGGCGCACTGCGCACGAGATCGCGGCGCCCGTTGCCGTCATAGTCAACGGCGTAGTCGTAATACGTTTTCGGCTGGAACTGGAACTGGCCGACCTCGCCATGCGCAGGGCCCTTCATCTCCGCCGGGTTGAGATCGCCGCGGTCGATGACTCTGAGCGCATACATCAACTGCTCCCGGAATTCCTCGGGCCGGCGGCAGTCATAGGCCAAGGTGGCGAGCGAGCGGATACTCGGCAGATTGCCCATCACCTTGCCGAAGTCGGTTTCCAACCCCCAATAGGCGACGAGCACGGGGCCAGGTACGCCGTATTGCTGCTCGATGCGCTTGAAGGTCGAGCCGTATTTGTTGAGCAGCGACTTGCCGACATTCATCCGGTTGTTGGAGACCATACGGCCCATAAACGTCAGATAGTCCTGGGCGAATACGCCCTGGCGGCGGTCATGGGCGATGGCCGTCGGATAATAGGTGACGCCGTTAAGCGCGGCGTTGACCGTCTGAGGGGAAACCCCCTCGGCGATCGCCTGCTGCTTAAAGCCTTGCAGCCATTTGCCAAACCCGGCGGGGCCAGGGCAGCGCTGCGCAAGGACGCTCGAAGCTGAACCGAACAGCACCGCCGCGCAAAGGCCAGCGCGTGCTGCTAAGAGAATGACACGGGTCACGGGATGTCTAGCCATGCGCGCCACTGAACCCAGTCAAAGGGCTTCCGTCAAGCCAAGACGCTGTCATGCCGGCGAGCCTATGGCTCACCTTCTTGACAGGTCCCCATCACAGCACGCGCGTCCTCGCACCGTCCCGTGCATCGGTGAAAACCGAGCCCAAAACGGCGGCGAGAACTCTCACAAGTAAGAGGAAAGGCGTTCCACACTGCAGGTCATAGCCAGACGACTGTTGCGGCGCTAGCGCTGAGCACTAGGCCGCGACAGCTAGTCGGTATGCGGCGGCAGATCACCAATCCTAAGCTTCTCCGTCAGCACGTTGATGCGACGTGAAGCCTCGCGCTTGGTCAGGCCCTGGTGATAAGCCCCAGGTTCCTTCACCTCTTCGGCCAACATCTTGAGGTGGGAGGCCTGCGCGCCGGTCATTGGCTCTGCGCCAGGCGATTCGCCGGGCGCCAATTGCTGACTCTCTTGAAATGCGAGAGTCCTTTTATGTTGTTGCATGGTAGTTAGTCCTGCACCGTTCCTTGGTGTTTCCCATTTGGTATTTCTTATTCACACGATTGTTGCAGTAAGAATCGAAAAGGGCAAGGATTTGGCGTCATTTGACAAAGGTTTAGGCACGCCTCGTCATGCGCCCAGACCTCAGGCAGCACTGGAAGCAACCGAGCCATCGTAGCCCGGCTCACAGACCGGGAGTTGATCCAGCGCAAGCGTCGCCCGCGCCCCCGCCTCCCTCATATCCCTGAAGCAGCCTTGCGGCGCGGCGCGGAACGCCCGCGCGAAGAGCCGTATTAACATCTTGTAAAGATTAACTAAGTCGGCCCCGAGCGCCCCGAAATGGCCTTCCTTAGACCGCCGCCCAGCCGATCTTTTGCCCCTTTATTCCGTAGGTTACCGCACTGCACCATTGGGTGCGGCCGGCTCGATTCATCGCCGGCCAAAAAGCCTCCCAAACAAAAACGAAGTAGGAGAAAAACGCATGGTCAAAGTGCGAGCTAAGATGATTGCGGTCGGGTTGCTCGGGGCCGCTGTAATGCTGCCCCTGAATATGGCCACGGCGGACCAGGTCGGACATGCCTCGTGGTACGCCCTCACGTCCCAGACGGCGAGTGGGGAACGGATGAACCCGAGCGCGCTCACGGCAGCGCATCGCTCTCTGCCGTTCGGCACCAAAGTCCTGGTCGAGAATCTCAGCAATGGCCGGTCCGTGGTCGTGCGAATCAATGACCGCGGGCCCTTTGTCGGCGGCCGCGTCATCGATCTGTCCAAGGCCGCGGCCGCGCAGATCGGCATGATCGGTGCCGGCACCGCCAAGGTACGCATCCGTCCGGCGGGCGATGGCTCTCTTCGCGCCCTGGGCAAATCCAGGATGAAGTAGCCGCAATTATGGCTCGGGGCGCGCCCCGATAGATCCATAACACATTGAAATAGTGCACTTTCCGGCAAAACCTCCGCGCCGGAACAGAACTCAGTGACGCCGGGCCCTAGCCCGGCGTTTCCGCATCCGGCGCGGGCAGCTTCCGGACCCTTGATCGGGCTGCGCGGCAAGCGCTTCATAACAATCTTGACCGTTGCCCAGATGCGCTAGGCAGTGAGGCCGAAAGGCGGCATAGTCGTTTGCATTGGCGGCTGAGTGACTAGGCCTCGAAGGGCGCGGTGACAATCTGTTAACCAATAATGCTCGAGAATTCGAAGGGGTTTAGCAGCCCCACCCAATGGAGCTCCGATCCAAAATGCTGACCCTCCGCAAGACCCTTCCCCTCGCTGCACTTCTTGTGACCGCAACGTTCACAACGGTAGCGTTCGAAACTGCCGTCGCTCAGCAGCAACGCGGCAACGCGGGCTCCGGTGAGCGGGTGTTCACGAAGCCCCATCGCGGCCCGGCGATTGGCGGGACCTCGTGGACCCTCAGCGATGTCTGGGGCGAGCCGAAAATGCCGGAGCCGTCCCAGGATTACCCCGGCTACGACTACACGCCCGGCGGCTACACCCTCAACGGCCCGCCGAGCCGGTCGCCCTATCCCAACTAGCCCTTGGAATTGACTCGTCTGCCGGACTTCGCGTCTAAGTAGATGGGTCTTGCACAGAACAGCCTGACGCCCCTAGAGTAAGGCGCTTTGCGGGCAGACTGTGAACCAGGGTGGAGACTGGCCGCGTACGCTCCTTGGGAAGCGACGTGGTTTCTTTCCCCGTTTCCTACTTGCCTGATTTTCCGTGCGCGTTGCACGGACCATTTGGAGGGGGAAAGGAGCTTCCCATGAGTCAGACCGGCACGGTCAAATTCTTCAATCATTCTCGAGGGTTCGGCTTTATCACGCCGGATGATGGCGGCAAGGATGTGTTCCTGCACATCTCCGCATTACAGAAGTCGGGTCTGCCGGCGCTGGACGAAGGCGCTCGGGTCTCATTCGAGACCGAACCAGACCGAAGGGGCAAAGGTCCCCAAGCCATCAACGTGCAACTCGGCGAATAGACCATCCACACAATCTAAGAATTGCCCCCGCTGCGACAGTGGCGTCGTCCGACGCTGCTATCGTCAGCGGGATTTTTTTTGATGCGCCGCTGAACGGCATGATGGGTCGCGCTAAGCCATGACTGTGGAGAACCGCGTGTCAGACCGCACGATCGAAAGCGTGCTCGAGCGTTTAGCCGAGGGACGCGCAGCGAGCCTCGAGCGCCTGTTCCAATTCCTCGCCATCCCGAGCATCTCGACCGACCCCGCGTATCATAAAGCTTGCCTCGAGGCCGCGGATTGGTGCGCGGAGGCGCTACGCGAGATCGGCTTCGACGCGCGTGTCGAACCGACGGAGGGCAAGCCGATGGTGGTCGCCCATTGGCGTCATCCCGCGGGCGGCGCTCGCCCTCACGTACTTTTCTACGGTCATTACGACGTACAGCCACCCGACCCGCTGGCCGAATGGACGGCCTCACCCTTCGAGGCACAGCTCGCCGACGACGCAAAGCATGGGCAAGTGATTGTCGCCCGCGGCGCCTCCGACGATAAGGGGCAGGTCATGACCTTCGTCGAAGCCTGCCGCGCCTGGATCGCCGCCGAAGAGGCGCTGCCCGTCGATGTCACCATCCTGCTCGAAGGCGAGGAGGAATCCGGGAGCCCGAGCCTTGCGCCTTTTCTCGAAGCGCATGGCGACGGACTGAAGGCCGACATCGCGCTCGTTTGCGATACGAGCCAGTGGGACCCGCAGACCCCGGCCATCACCGCCTTCCTGCGCGGGCTGGCCTTCTCGGAAATCACCATCACCGGCCCCTCGCGGGACCTGCATTCAGGCATCTATGGCGGGCCGGCACAAAACCCAATCCGGGTTCTGGCCGCGTTGATCGCGGATCTGCACGACGAACAAGGCCGCGTCACCATCCCGGGATTCTATGACGAGGTCAGCGAGCCCACACCCGAACAGCGCGCGGCGTGGAGCGCGCTCGGTTTCGACACCGCAAAGTTTCTCGGGGAGATCGGCCTGAGCGAGCCCGCCGGCGAGACGGACAGGAATGTGCTCGAACAGCTTTGGTCGCGGCCCACGGTCGAGGTGAACGGCATTACCGGCGGCTATACCGGACCCGGCACCAAGACCGTCATCCCATCTCAAGCCTCGGCCAAACTTTCCTTCCGCTTGGTCCCCAACCAGGACCCCGCGTCGATCATCGACGGACTTCATCGCTTCATTGCCGAACGTCTGCCGAAAGATGCGCACGTCACCTATGGCGGCGAAGGCGGATCGCCCGCCGTCGGCTTCGACACCGCCGCACCCGCCTTTCGCGCCGCCGCCTCGGCCCTCCATGACGAATGGGACAAGGCGCCTGTCATCGTCGGCTGCGGTGCCTCCATCCCCATCGTGGAATCGTTCCGCACGCGGCTCGGCATGGACGCGCTTCTGATCGGCTTCGCGCTGGACGATGATCGCATCCACTCGCCGAATGAGAAGTACAACCTCACAAGTTTCGGGAAGGGCGCACGGAGCTGGGCCCGCATTCTCGGCAAGCTCGGAGCCACGGATGTTGCAGACTAGCCGTTCGCTCGGCCATCTTGCAGCGCTCGCAGCGCTCGCGGTGCTGCTCCTAACAGCGAATGCATTCGCTTACGATGACGAGAAGCCTCACGGGTTCTGGCACGCCGAGCCAGGCAATATCGACTACTACGTACTGGTGCTCGGTTGGTCGCCCACCTATTGCCTGCACGAAGGTGACGCCCGCAACGACATGCAATGCGACAGCGAGCAGTCACATGATTTCGTGCTGCATGGGCTGTGGCCCCAATACGCAAAAGGTTGGCCGGAGGATTGCTACAAGGGCGAGCGCCCCTGGGTGCCGTCAGCGGTGATCGACGAGATGCGCGCCCTCATGCCGAGCAAGGAACTCATCATCCACGAGTACAGGACCCATGGCACCTGCACCGGCTTGGCGCCGGGCGCATTTTACGACGTGGTGCGCAAAGCCTATGACCAGGTGACGATTCCCGCCGCTTTCGACGATCCCAAAACCCAACGCTTCATGTCGCCCGAGAACATCGAGAGCGCGTTCATTGCCGCCAATGACTGGCTTGAACCCGACATGATTGCGGTGACGTGCCGGCGCGGGAACCTGTTCGACGTGAGGCTCTGCTTCAGCGACGCGCTTCGTCCGCAAGCTTGCGGCGCGAATATCAATCAGAAGCGCCTCTGCCCGCTTCGGCGGATTACCGTAACCAAGCCGCAGGACTAGCCGTTCCCAAAGACTAGAACCGGTAGAGGATCGACCCGCGGAACGTGTTCGAGTCGGGATCGTAGGTTTCCTTGCCGCCCGGATACGAGATGGTCTCCGCGTCGAAGTCGGTGAACTGATAATCGAAGCGCGCGCTCCAGTTCTGATCGAACGCATATTCGGCGCCGGCGCCCGCACTCCAACCGAAGAACGTTGCCTCTGCGAAGCCGCCGCCGGGGCCGCTGATGGGAAGATCCGCGTCGGCCCAAGCGCCGCCGAAGGTTCCGAACAGAAGAAGGTTTGGCAGGACGGTGTAGCCGGCCCGCAAGCGCAAATCCGCAAGCGTATCGAAGCCAGGGCTGACCTTGTTGAGGCCGCCGTTGAACCTGCGGCCGCCGCTGATATCGGAGGCCAGGAAGTCGCCTTCCACACCAATCACGTAGGGACCGTGCTGCCAGCTATAGCCACCGATAACCCCGCCGAGCATGCCGCTGGTGGAGACCGAGCCTGGCGGTGCGGGCGCCAGATCGTAGCTGACCGAGGCACCACCGATCGTGCCGCCAAGATACCAGCCTTCAAACAAGTCTTGCGGCGGGACGGGCGCCATGTCGTAGAGCGGCGCATCCGCATAGAGGTCGGCACTCAACACTGGGTTGGAGACCGTGGCGCCAGCCGTTAACACGACAGCAACAGCCACAGCCTGGTACAATCGCCTACGCATAACAGACTCCCTCGCGATTGAGGCTCGGTCCGTACGCCGCGCAGCACAACGAATCGTGCTTGACCAAGCGCTCACGGCCCCAGGGTAGTGCCCTACCCTTACCGACCGTTAACAACGAACCGGGGCGAAACTGGGTAGGGTAAGCGGCGGGTTAATGACCATCCCAAGGCGGCATTCCAAGGCAGGACGGCGGGAGCCGGATCAGCGCGCGGAACAGCGCCACGAGACCGCGCTGCGCGATCTCCACGCGGGCGAAGCGCTGTTCCAAACCGGCCCTGAGCCCCTCCAAATCGTCCCCGCGATTATTGAAAACGCCCTTGGCGTTGTAGAGATCGAGCAGGGCCCGGGCCGCAGGGTTCGGAGTGACGCCGCGCCCGAGGATCGTGGCGCCGAACAGCACCGCGCCCGCGGTCATCAAGGGCTTCAAGTGATCGACCGCCTTAAGCTTCTCCTCCATGCTGCCCGGCAGGCAGTGCAGCACATAGGTCAAACCCACCGAATCGGAGGGCGCGAGATCGGAGGGTAGTGGCTCTAGGAGGTTTGCCTGAACGCGCTGAGGCCGGAATCGGGCGAGCCGCCGCGACGCCCGATCGAGGCAGTGCTCATTGATATCGGCCACAACCAGGCGGCCGAACCCTGTACCGGCACGGTCGAGAAAGAGGCCTGTGCCGACACCCGCCTCCAGGTGATTGGCGGAGAGGTTGTCCTCATAGAGTGAAACGACCCGAGAGGTCGGGCATCGCCAAGCAATCCGGTTGGACAACCCATGGACCACGACGTCGTAGAAGCGCAGCGCCGTAGGCGTGTAGACCGCATGGGCCCGCGCAATCGCGTCCCCATCTGCCTTTTCCCCGCTTCCCCGTTCGACATCCTCAACCATGCCCACCTATGCCACCGCCCGGGCAATAAAAAAAGGGCGCCAAGTTGGCGCCCTTTTTAGGTGGGAAGTGCTTTTGGGGAAGTTGTTAAGCTCTAGAACGAAGCGCTGATCGTTCCCACGACCCGCGAGTCGCAGAACTGGAAGCACTCGTTGCCGTTATCCGTATCCCAGTAGCGAACGTCGGCCGACCAGTTGTCCAAGAAGCCAAGGGTCAGGCCCGCGTTCCAGTAGGTGTAGTCGTCGCCGACATAGGATCCGTCCGTCTCGACGAAACCGATAAGGGCGCTGACAGACGGCGTGAACATCCACCATTTGTTGGTGAAACCGTACTCGCCGGCGAATTCGTATGCCTGGTAGTCTCTGTCGGACAAGTAAGCGGTCGCACCCACGGTAAAGGCGTCCATGAAGGTCCGAGACACGCCAGCCTTACCTTCCACGATGTCAACGCCGGCGCCGCTGTCCGGATAGGTATAGAAGATGGCGCCGAAATCAAAGTCGAACCCGGCCCAGCTAGGAGCGATACCACCGTAGTAATCGATCTCGATGTCCGACGGATCGCCCTCGCCGAAGTCGACGTTAGACCCCCACATGCCGAGGTAGAAAATACCGTACGTGGCATCAAAGGCGGCCTGCACGGCAGGACCGTTTTCTGTCTGAGAAATACCGCGGAACACGTAGTCCGTGGTAAACGTCGCCGTGGCACCGAGCTCGAGCTCGGCTGCCTGTGCCGGAAGAGCCAACCCACCGATAAGGGTTGCACCCAAGATTGCTGCTTTTAACGTCCCCGCTTCCATGCGCCGAGCCATTGTCCAGTCTCCTGCTTTTTTTCGCCTGTCGCTGACGAGCCTGATTAGGTTCTTTAAGGAAGTGGCCCGCATGCGTTACTGCGGTGCAACGTTCCGCGTTTCATTGACAATAATCAGCACCCCCTTTGAAGCAACGAAAAAGCAAGGGTTTTTGAAAACATCTAGGCCAGTGTGACTATTCTGCAATGGTTCAAGGACTCTGATGCCACATTGGGCTCCTGCCAGTTCTCGCGCTGCGCAAATACTCATTGAAACTGCACAGAAGAAAGGCATTTGCCCAAAGTCGAGGCGAGCCATAATCCACGCGCGGTTTCATGGGCTTGGTCGCCGCCTCTGCGACCGCGAATCCACTCTCGCCCCCTGCGCCTTGTTACCGCTCGCAGCGTCTCCTAGACTGCCTTCTCGCAAACGCGAAACGCTTGACACTCCGATTCGACCCCCTCTTCCACAAGGCGGACATGGCCGAAGACATTCCTGACGCGACCGCGCTGGTGACCGGGGCGGGGCGCCGGCTTGGCCGGACCATTGCCCTGAACCTCGCCCAAAGCGGTTGGCGCATCGGCATCCACTACCACGCGTCCGAGGCTGAAGCGCTGAGCCTCGTCGGTGAGATTCTGGCGATGGGCGGAGAGGCGGCGACCCTGAAGGCGGATCTCGGCCGGCTCGAGGATCTCGGCCCGCTGGTGGAGGCCTGTTGCGAGGCGCTCGGGGCCCCGACCTGCCTCATCAACAACGCCGCGTGTTTCGAGTGGGATTCGGCCGAAACTTGCGATGAAGTCAGCTGGGCAAGGCATCTCGACATCAATCTGCGGGCCCCTGTGTTTCTGACCCAGGCCTTTGCCCGCGCCTTGCCGGCCGGCGCGCAAGGCAATGTGATAAACCTGATCGATCAGAAGGTCTGGTGTCTCAACCCGGACTATTTCTCCTACACCATCGCCAAGTCGGCCTTGTGGACGGCCACCCAGACCCTCGCGCAAGCGCTCGCGCCAAGAATCAGGGTCAATGCCATCGCGCCCGGGCCCGTGCTGCCATACCAGGGACAGACCGAGGCCGAGTTTCGCCAAGAATGCCGCAATACCCTCTTGAAACGCGTCGTTTCGACCGACGATGTCACGGCCGCGGTCCGTTTTTTGCTGGAGACGCCCTCCATCACCGGCCAGATGATCGCGCTGGATGGCGGCCAGCACCTCGCCAGGGGCGGCGCCTGAGTGCGGCGCCTGAGTGCGGGCCCCTTGAACGCCCTATCTGTTAGACCCTACCTTCGCTTAAGGTAGCGCGCGTGCCGGCCCGGCGCCCGCCAAAGCCCATGATCCCATGCCCATAGAGAACCCCGACAGCGACCCCACGCTTCTTGCGCGCGCGAAAGAAGCCCTGCTCGGCAAAGAGACCGGCGCCGCCGTGATCGCCCGCTTCGCCAAGACGGCGCCCGCGGGCCCGGGCGTTTACCGCATGTTCGATGCCGAAAGCCAGGTGCTCTATGTGGGCAAGGCGCGGCACCTCAAGAAGCGCGTCCAAAGCTACGCGCGGGGCACCGGACACAACAACAGAATCGCACGCATGATCGCGGACACGGCGAGTATGGAGTTCGTCACCACGAACACCGAGATCGAGGCGCTGCTTCTCGAAGCAAACCTCATCAAGCAGCTGAAGCCCCGCTTCAACGTGGTGCTGCGGGACGACAAGTCCTTTCCCTTCATTCTGATCACCCGCGACCATCCGGTGCCGCAGATCCTGAAGCACCGCGGCGCGCGAAACCGCAAAGGCGACTATTTCGGACCGTTCGCCTCGGCCGGTGCGGTGGGCCGTACCATCAACACCCTTCAGCGCGCTTTTCTGCTGCGCTCGTGCTCCGACGCCTATTACGAGACCCGCGTGCGCCCCTGCCTGCTCTACCAAATCAAGCGCTGCAGCGCGCCGTGCACCGGCGAGATCTCCCTGGAGGACTATGGCGCGCTGGTGGGCGAGGCGTTGGCCTTCCTGCGCGGCGAGAGCGACGAGGTGAAGCATCGTCTGCACGCGCTGATGAACGAGGCCAGCGAGGGCCAGGATTACGAGCGCGCGGCAAGCTTCCGCGACCGGATGACGGC
>Ga0307379_10004947_pt1 | contig 18772 bp, 16 predicted proteins | sample UN2MG_FD_202237 | JGI IMG/M metagenome (GOLD analysis project Ga0307379, IMG submission 202237) | Soil microbial communities from Risofladan, Vaasa, Finland - UN-2 | ecosystem: Environmental > Terrestrial > Soil > Coastal area > Acid sulfate soil | place: Finland: Risofladan, Vaasa | collected... | reverse complement strand
CTACGGTTCCTGTCCCATGCTGAAACGGTCAAGGTTTTTCAGCGGGCCTGTGTTCGAGCGGGTATAAAAATCCAATACAGTCGCGGCTTCAATCCTCGTCCGAAGCTGTCCCTGCCGCTGCCGAGAACTGTCGCCGTTGAGTCGGACGATGATTTGCTCTGTCTTCGCGTAAATCGTGACCTGAGCGGGCCGCCAGTCACGGATTACGAGTCACGAATCAAGACAATGCTTTCAAGTCAGCTCCCTGAAGATTTGGAGCTGGTTTCGGTAAGTATTGCCAAAGCCAACGAAGCATTTCGACCTTGTTTAGCCACCTATGTGTTGAAGGTAAAACCAGACTATCTCAACGAGAAACTCAGGGCCGGAATAAAGGATGTGTTGGCAAGTGAAAGTCTTATTCTGAAGCGTACGATATATACAAAAAAATCGAAATTCAAGGACCTGGACGTCCGCGGCTTTTTGAAGAACATTGAACTGGATGATGGAGTGATAGTCGTCGAATGCAAAATCAGTTCAGCCGGTTCGATACGCGTCGATGAGATTCTAAAACTGTTGCAATTGGATGAAGAAAAGTTAGCTGCGCCTGTCAGACGTACCAACGTGCAATGGCAAAGCAATTGACACTTGAATATTAACTTTTGGAAACGGAGTTGGCCTCCGCAGACAATAGTAAATAGTCAATACAAAATACTAAATATGGTGGGATACGAATATGGCAAGGGAAATGCTTATAAATGTAGCTGAAAGCGAGGAGTGCAGGGTGGCGGTGGTTGATGGAGGTTCCCTCGAAGAGCTGTACGTGGAAAGGGCAAGCCTCGGCAGCCACGTCGGAAATGTTTATAAGGCAAGAGTGGCAAACATTGAAGCCGGGATACAGGCGGCATTTATTGACTTTGGAATAGGGAGAAATGGTTTTCTTCACGTCAGTGACCTGCATCCACGCTATTTGTCCGGTGCCGCCGGTGGGCGTTCCGACAACATTGGACGAAGGAGATCGCTGAAGGAGCGGCCGCTCATCCAGGATTGTCTTCGTAAGGGGCAGGAACTTGTCGTTCAGGTGACGAAAGAGGGCGTAAAGACCAAGGGGCCGACCCTCAGCACATATCTTGCTTTGCCCGGAAAGTACCTGGTTATGATGCCCTGGATGCAAAAGCACGGCGTCTCACACAAAATTGAGGACATGGATGAACGCAAGAGACTGCGCCAGATTCTTGCCCAGAGTAAACCGCCCAAGGGTACGGGCTTTATCATCAGAACGGCAGGCCAGGGATGCTCCAAAAGGGACATACAAAATGATTTGAAGTATCTTAGGCGATTATGGATTGCTATTGAGAAACGCATAGAGACTGAGAGAGCGCCAGGCGAGCTATATCAGGAATCGGACCTGGTTATCAGGACCATCAGGGATGTTTTTAATAGTAAGATAAGCAAAATAATATGCGATTCGGAAGATGTGGTTCGCAAAATCAGGGATTTTCTCGCCATTGCAACGCCGCGCTTAAAGCGAAGGGCGACGTATTACGATAGCAAAGTTCCGCTCTTTCACAAATACCGAATTGAGGGTGAAATCGATAAGGTACAGTCCCGAGAGGTAGGGCTTAAAGGCGGCGGTTCAATCGTAGTAGAGCAGACCGAGGCAATGGTCTCCATCGATGTCAATAGTGGTCGACACCGTAAGCCTAAAAGCGCAGAACAGACTGCTTACGAGACAAATATGGAGGCGGCAGCGGAAATTGCCAGACAACTTAGATTGCGGGACCTGGGCGGACTAATAATCTGCGATTTCATTGATATGCGTAGTGAAAAACACCGCAGGGATGTCGAGAAGGTTTTCCGGACGGCTGTCAAGACCGACCGTGCCCGTTCGAGAATGTTGAGGATGAGCAGGTTTGGCGTCGTAGAGATGACACGCCAGAGGGTACGCCCTTCCCTCCAGTCGAGCACCTACCTTGCCTGTCCGCATTGTGCAGGTACCGGCTTCGTCAAAAGCCATGAATCATTAGCTATTGAGGTTATTCGCCTCTTGAATCTTTCGGCATCGAAAAAACAGATAAAAAAAATTGAGTTGTTTGTTTCCCCGGAGGTCGCCGACTATCTGCAGAACGAAAAACGTGCCGCCATTGTACAGATTGAGCAGCTTAGCGACAAGCGCATGACCATCCATTCCACACCGGATTATACCGGAGAAAAACACGAGTTGGTCTGTTATAATGAGCGGGGAAGTGTCGTAAAATTATAACATAAGTTTTTCACTAACCGTGTGGTGTAAGGCTATAGAATAATGACACGGGAAAAAGTAATAGAGATTCTAATAAAGGATTTGTCATATTTTGTTTCTGAATATGGCGTAAAGAGAATAGGCCTGTTTGGCTCTTATGCCAACCGGAGGGCATAGTTTATGTCTGAAAGAGCAGGGCGGTAATTTTGAATGCATCACAAGAGGCCGGCAGGACATTTATATTAATAACGCGTACAGTTACTACTGCGGCGAACATAATCAGCAGGAGTGAAAACAAGTGAAATTCGACCTTGACTATGCACGGAAGGTAATAACAGCCGAGGCTGAGGCGATAGGTTCGGTTACGCCGATTGTCGATGACTCGTTTGCTGAGGCTGCCGAGATGATTTATAACTGCGCCGGCTCCTGTATAGTAAGCGGTATCGGCAAGGCGGGCATCATCGGCCAAAAAATAAGTGCGACTATGGCTTCCACAGGCACGCCGAGCCATTTCCTTCATCCTGCGGAAGCCATTCATGGTGACCTCGGCAGATTGCGCAAAGACGATATAGTGATTGTACTAAGCTACGGCGGCGAAACTGACGAAGTTATTCGCCTCATAAATCTCGTCAAGCAGTTGGAGATTAAACTGATAGCAATAACAGGCGACAGCGAATCGACTCTGAGCAGGCACGCCGACGTCGTCCTTTGTATGGGACAAATATCTGAGGCTTGTCCACTCGGCGTTGCTCCGAGTGTTTCTACCGCTTGTATGCTGGCTATCGGTGATGCCCTCGCATTTACAGTTATGAAGGCACGTAATTTTAGCGTCGAAGATTATGCTCGCTTCCATCCCGGCGGCTCTCTTGGTGCAAAGTTGATGACCGTTGAGCAGTCGATGATGTTCAGGCCCGGAGAAAAATTACCCATCGCAAAAGTCACTGATACAGTCGGCCAATTGCTTGAAAAAACCAGCGACGTAAAACGACACGGTGCCGTAATGATTGTCGACGGCGAGGGCAAATTGGCCGGAATAATTACCGACGCTGACATCAGACGTTCGCTGACAGAGCAGGGGGGCGGTGCTTTTGAACTCAGGGCGGGCGATGTTATGACGGCCAATTGTAAGAGAGTAAGGGCCGACGCCCTCGCTGCTGAGGCGACGGCTATTTTCCACAAGTATAGAATTGATGATTTGCCTGTTGTTGACGCCGATGAAAGGCCGGTCGGATTAATCGACGTACAGGATATTGTAACAATAAAGGTCGTCGGCTGAATAAAACGGATACTCGATATAACTATGGCAAATCTTGCAGATATAAAGTTGCTGGTGATGGACGTTGACGGCGTCTTGACGGATGGAACACTTATAATTAATGCCGACGGCAGCGAAAGCAAGGGCTTCAATTCGCTGGACGGCCACGGTATTCGAATGTGGCAAAGGGCCGGACTGAAAGCGGCTTTTTTGAGCGGCAGAGAATCTGAACCGACAAGACGCCGCGCACAGCAGCTCGAAATTGACCATTGTATTCAGGATTGTCATAATAAGCTGCCCGCTCTAAAAGACCTTGCTGAAAAGCTCAGACTTCCGGCGGAAGCAATCGCTTTCATTGGTGATGATTTGACGGACCTGCCCTCAATTCGATATGCCGGCTTTGGCGTAGCTGTTGCCAACGCAGTTAATGAAGTGAAGCAATATGCTGATTACGTAACCACTCGTGCCGGTGGCAGGGGGGCTGTGAGGGAAGTAATAGAATACATTCTGAAAAATACCGGCAGATGGCAGCAGCTTATGAACAGATACTTACCTCCTTCACCAACGACATAAAGGGCGTTTGGGGTCTTTGTAATGACGAAATGAGGTTGTTATGGATAACTCGCGAAAATTCCGTATATGTCTTATTACGCTGGGAGCTGTCCTTGCCGTATATCTGCTCTACAGCCGCATAAGCAAAACACCTCGAATTGAGATTGATAGAGAGACGAAAAGCTTTGTCACCGACGGCAATGTCACTGATGCCAACGGTAAGGGAGGGATGATTGGCAACGTTGGCGTTCCTGGGCCTGTCCGAAAGGCTGAATTCATAACTCGTAACAAAAAAACTAAAGAAATTGCAAACATATTTGGCTTCGACAAGCTTCTCCACGATACAGGAAAAGAATGGGAAATGGAAAAGCCGTATATGAACCTTTTTCGCCGCGATTTAGGATGTTACGTTACGGCTGACAGAGGCAGGACCACCATTGAAACCGTTGCTGGCAGGCCCAGCCCAAAGGATGCCGAATTCACCGGAAACGTAGTTGTCCACATTGTCCCTGAGCCTTCAAGCAACGTTAAAGAAAGCTTTATCTATCTTGATGATATTACTTTTATCAGCGACAAATCACACTTTTCGACACCTGGGCCGGTCAAATACGTTTCACAGGATGCTCAAATGCTCGGCACCGGCCTCGAACTCATCTATAATGACCAGTTGGAGCGACTTGAGTTTCTCAAAATAGCTCATCTGGAGAGTTTGCATCTGAAGAGTACCCAGGCTGCTTCGTTTCCGACAGCAACCACGGGAACCGGCAGACCAGCCGATGCCAACAGTCAAATGCAGACAGAACAACCGGACAAGCCTGTAGCCATTGATGAATCCCCAAAAGTTGAAATCTCACCCGACGCGAACACACGAGCGCCCGGACAAAAAGAAGACCAGCATTACAGATGCGTATTCAATAAGAATGTTCTCATAGACAGCCCCGAGCAGTTGATTTTTGCTGAGGAGCAGCTTACCATTAACAACATCTTCAGGCCAAAAGACTCAGGCGCCCAATCCGGTAAAGCTGACCCCAACGGTGCTGACCAGGTAAAAAAAACTACCGCAGAGAACGCAGACAATGTGCAAAAAGAATTGGAACCACACTCAGCAGGCTCTGCAAACTCGGTGGTAAAAGCAGAGCAGGAGCCTAACGATATTGTTGTTACCTGTAGCAACGGCTTTGTTGTTACTCCGATGGACGCTAACGAACCCGATACAGATTCTGGTAAGGTCGGTGACGAGGTGTCAGTTTTAACTGCCGGCAAGAGGCTCAAAAAATTCAAAGAAGCCGGGGGCCGAACAATACTCATTGCTCAAAAAATTGATTATTGTGCAGCTACCCGTGATACTGTTGCCAGTGGCCCATCAGAGCTTACATTTTATACAGCCGACCCGATGAGTGCTGAAGCTAATGACACTGTCGTTCCCGTCGAAATAACTGCCCGCAAACAGGCTAAGTTTCTGCCGACATTGAATCAGGCTGTCTTCGAAGGTGATTCTGTATGTACGATGTGGCGGGAGGATGCCAACGGCCAAAATACGTACACGCTTTCGGCACCAAAGCTTACTGTGGATTTACCCGCCGATAAAGCTCAACAGCCATCGTCTTCGGTTACTAACATTGAACATCTCACTGCCGACGGCGGAACTGCAAGGCTCACAATCCTAAAAACCGAAAAGGAAAAATTATTAGGCGGAATTGAGCTAAAATGCACCAGGATAGATTATGATACTGAGCAGCAGTTATTTTTAGCCACTGGGCGGCCGGGTGTAATAAAGGTGAAAAATTCCAAAATCTCGGAACCTAATGTAAGTATGAGCAGATTTAGTTTGCGCCGGCAATGCTATGCCCTCGTGCAGAACTTTGACACCTTGAAGTATTTTTTAGAGACCAATCGAATCATTGCTGAGGCCCAAACTGGGAGAGTCGTTATTGACTACTTTCCTGTTGTTGATGGAAAGTACGGCCAAATTGTTACAGCTAAGGCGAACCGCATAGAGGCTTTTCTTTACGAAACTGCTGCCGGCCAAACCGAGCTTTCCACCCTTCATGCCACTGGCGGCGTTACTTACGAAGAAGAGGATATTGACTTTGAAGGCAGCGAATTATTCTACGATGCAAAGAAATCTAAAATTGACGTTCAGGGCGACGAGCTTCAGCCCTGCTACTTCAATGGTGTTCTTGTTGATGCAATTGAGTATGACTTAATAACCGGCAAAGTAAAAGCCAACATCGTCGGCCCGGGTGCGCTGCAAATGAATAAATAATTCGGCTCACGGAAAGTACCCACCCATTCTCAAATTAAGCGCAAAGCTCTTGCAAATCACTTATGCCTAACTCGCTTAGTCGCCCAATGTTTTTTTCAGCCATACCTAACTGCCCGACCTCGTAGGTATTTGTTATCCCGACGGTGTGCATTCCTGCTGCGTTGCCTGCCTCCAGGCCCCAGTGTGAATCTTCTATCACAACACATTGGCTGGGCAGAATTGGCTCTTCGCTATTTTTGTTGAGTCTGTGCAAAGCAAGCAGGAAACCTTCCGGGCTCGGCTTGCCTTTTTTGACCTGCTCGCCGGAGACTATCACTTCAAAATGTGCACCAAGGTTCGCCTGCTGCAATATAAGTTCGATTTCTTCCAGGACCGCACCCGAGCATATAGCCATCGGAATCTCGTTTTGCCTGAGCATATCCAGAAAATCATGAACGCCTTCGATTATTGTTGCTTCCGTTTTTGCCAGCCCTTTGAAGATTTCGTTTTTTTGTTGTATGAGTTTTTGAATTTGCTCCTCGTCTAATCTGAGCCGGCCCGTATCGACAAGCATTTTGAAACAGTCCAAATCATTGAAGCCGAGATAATCTTTGTAGTAGTCCTCTGTTGCTATCTCGATGTCATGCTTGGCCAACACCTGGTTAAAGGCGCGAAGATGCAGAATCTCCGAATCAGTTATTACACCATCGAAATCAAATATGACCGCTCGCAGCATAATTTTCTATCTCGTATTGAGTGAATTAGTTAATTTGTTAATTAGCGAATTAGTCTTTTTTATGAGTTCGAATATAGAAACTTATTCCTTTTGATAATCCTTCATATTCCTCATCCAGGTAATTAGACACTTTTCAGAAGTTCATAATCCTTTTCCCATATATTGGGTTTTCTTTATTTGATATTACTCGTGTCGCAGTGACTCAATCGGGTCCATATTGGCAGCGCGATAGGCTGGATACAAGCCGGAAGTGATTCCCACCGCTGCACTAATACCAAAGGCCAACACTAAGGAACTACCCGTAATCACCGTGCGCATATGGCCAAAATGCGTTACCAAAAATGGTATAAGAGAACCCAAGACAATCCCTAAGATACCCCCAACCAAAGTCAAAAGTAGGGTTTCAGAGAGGAACTGAACGATAATGTCGCGCTTCCTGGCGCCGAGGGCACGCCGGATGCCAATCTCACGCGTTCGTTCGCTGACAGTGGCCAGCATAATGTTCATAATTCCAATCCCACCGACCAAAAGTGAAATCGTAGCGATTGAGCCCAGAACGATACTGAAGATAAGCTTCGTACGTTTCGCCTGCCGCAACAGCTCCAGAGGAACAACTATACGGTAGTCCTTCTTATCTTTATGAAGATGCCCCAGCAAAGTATCCAACATATCACGCATCGGCAACACGTGCTCGGTTGATTTAACCTTCACGGTGATCTTTTGCAGCTGTACTCTTTCTATAGTTTGGCTGCCTCCGCTAAAGCTAGCGGTCAGTTCGGTGAACCGGGACTTGGAGGTTGACAAAGGCAAATATATGCTGCCCGCAGCCCCACCGTCAGAACCTGTTGCCGCCTGCATAGCACTGTCAAAATCATTTTCCTTACCCCCCACAGGCGGCGCCCCAGCCACACCTACAACCCGGTAACAATTGCCCTGTATCCGAACATCTTTTCCTACTGGTTCCTCAAATCCAAACAGACCGCTCACGAGCTGCTCATCGACCACGCATACACTCTGCTGCTGATGCAGATCAATACTGCTCAAAAACCGCCCATGAACCACGTGAATAGGTGAAACCTCCGTGTACCAGGGAACAGTACCTATGATTTTTATCGCCACCTTGCGTCTAAGATATCGTGCTTCCTGGTCTATCTCGCGAATGGGTACGACGACCTCAACATCGGGTAGGGTGTTGCGAATTGATTCGGCATCCTTATAGGTCAGGCCGAAGCTGCGCATTCGCTGCGTCTCACCGGTGTCGGCTCGCTCCTCGGGAGGCTCAACCGTCTCAACAAGCAAATTTGTGCTGCCAAGTCGCGCTATAGCTTCCTGCGCCTCCTGGCTGGCCCCTTCGCCTATCGCCAGCATAGCAATCACCGAACAAACGCCAAAAATTATACCCAGTGTGGTTAGCGCAGACCGCAGCCGGTGCATCCAAAGGCTCTTGATGCCTAATTTAACCGTCCTTTTAACGCCAAACAAATGCATAATAACTAACGCTTGTGGTTATACTCCTGCCGTTCAATTCGCCCGTCAAGAAGATGTACGGACCTCTCAGTCCTTGCAGCGACATGATCATCATGTGTTACAATAATCAGCGTTGTGCCCCGCTTATGTAAATCACCGAGGATGTTCATAATCTCCGAGCCACTTTCCGAATCAAGATTGCCGGTCGGCTCGTCAGCCAAAATAATCAGTGGCTTATTTGCTAATGCCCTGGCAATTGCCACCCGCTGCTGCTCACCGCCGCTTAGTTCTGAAGGACGATGCTTAATCCTGTCACCAAGCCCTACCATCGCGGCTAACTCCTTGGCACGTTCAGCACTATCATGGTCGGAAAAGCCCTTGTAGAACATCGGCACTTCAATATTTTCTGTCACGTTAAGCTGGGCGATGAGATTATACGACTGAAAAACAAACCCGATCCGCGAGCCGCGTATTTTCGACAGCTCGTCATCGTCAAGCTTTGAAACATCCTCACCACCAAGTTGATAAGTCCCGCTCGTCGGCCTATCCAGACACCCCAAAACATTAAGCAGTGTTGATTTGCCCGACCCGCTTGGGCCCATAATCGCTATGTATTCGCACTGCTCAATACTCAAATCCAGGCCACGCAGAGCAAATAGTTCAAGTGAACCAAGCTGATACGCCTTACACAAATTCTCAATAGCAACTATAGCCATACAACATCTGCACCATGCCCTAAAATAAACTCTAATTCAACCAACGTAGCCCTTTCCTCTATTCTTCCGCTGTCTCTGAGGCAGTCCATCTCGGCGGATTAAGCAATACCTTCTCGCTCTCAGTCAAACCACTTTTTATCTCAACAAAATTGTCGTTAAACAACCCCGTCTCAACCTCACGCTTCTCCGCACGGCTTCCCATAACATAGCACATCTTTTTCTCCTCCACCGTGACGACCGACTGTATCGGCACATAGAGAACGTCATGCAGTTCGTCAATAATGACTTCGACCGTTCCCGTCATACCGGTCTTGAGAGCGTCGTGCGTTCCGTCAATGCTCACATCCGTCAAGTAGACTTTAAGATCCGGATTCAGAAAGTCCGTCTGATCAGCTAATGGTGCCTTTTTCAGCACTTTGCCGGTAAAAGTCTTATCCGGAAATGCCGCAACGGTTATCTTGGCCGGTTGGTTCGGCTCAATTTTATCAACCCAGGTTTCGTGAACCTTGATCTCGACCTTCATTTCGGACGCATCTGGTATCGTTATAATCTTATAGCCTTCGGGTACTTCCGCTCCCTGCTCAATTTTAAACCTGCTCCACCTTTCCGTACTCGACCAGTAGACTACCTGGCCCACCGCAGGCGCCTTAATCACACAAGCCTCAATCTGGCTGTGCAGTTTTTCCAAACGCTGCTTCTGCAATTTGTACGTGGCTTTCGCGCTCACAAGCTTCGCCTTAGCCTGGGCCAGCTGTGAACGGGCACGGGCTTGAGTTCGCTCTAATTCCAGCTTTGACTCATTATAGTCGCTCTGCAATTGCTCAACCTGTTTTGGAAAATCGTAACGCCTAAATAAGTCCAAAGCGGTCTCGGCCTGGTCTCTTTTTATCGTCAGGCTTTGAACCTCCAGTCTATCCGCCAGCAGCTCAGTTTCAGACACATATTCTTTCACGCGGAGCTTTTCCGTCCAGTCCAACTTACCAGACGCTCGTTCGAGGTTGCTTTTAGCCAGAGCGATATTGTCCTGAAATTCTTTGAACTTCTGTGAAGCCTCGCCACCAGAATTCTGGTCCTCAATGTCCTTAAGGAGCAAGGCCGTATCAATGCGTGAATTCGGGTCCGGGTTCGCTTCATCGGTCGCCTTTTGCGCAACAGTCTCACCGAGATATTTCTGAAAGTCCATCAGGGAAAACCTTATTTTCAACTCAGCCGCAGTGATATTACTTTCATTTTGTTTTACCTGAATAAGATACGACTCATTTGCATCGGCAAAGATAGCCTCGGCACTGGCCAAAGCAATCTCCGTTAGCGGCAACTGTTCCTTCAACTTCGAAGAATCCAGTTCCACCAGCACCTTGCCGTCATTTACATCTTCTGGAGTTATCATGGTACCTTCAGGCACAATGTTGACTATAGTCGCTCGCCCTTCCACTTTAGACTTAATATCTTCTGATTTAATTGCCTTGATGTTACCGGGTTCAGTCACGCTGATAGTCAAATCACCGCGCTTTACTGTAAACAGCCCGGTGCCCGGATTCGAATCATCAGAGCCGCCCGCCCTTTGGCGCAAAAATCCAAATACACCTATAGCGACAAGCACAGCCAGGGAAATTAAAATCAGAAGAAATCGTCTGGCTAACCCTAATTTGCCGGCCATTTTGTTACCTTGCTTTTCTACGTTGTTTATTTTCTTCATATTATCGCCCTCAATACGGAAACACTCTTGCATGCTTTAAGTCCCAATATACCAGAATTTCGTTGAGATTTCAAGAGTTTTTTGGCCTCTTCAACCAACCGTTCGTCACAAAAAGCTCCGATAAAAAAGAATTTACTCCAAGAATGGTCTTTTCCCCAGTATTTTGACATAGCACGGCTATTGCACTCCGTTGCAGAACCCACTTTTCAGCAATGCCGAGTGTCATCCTGGCCTCGCAGACGCTGCCACCAACCGGATCGCCGGATGCGGTCAATGATTTGCAAAATAAGGCTACGCGGCACAGCCATTTTGGCCATCTGAAATATGACATAGCGGGAATGCCTGACCACCTTGTCACCAATCTTGACGAGCTTGTCTCTAAGCGTTCGCAGCGACCATTCCTTCGCTGATTTGGGCAATGCCAGTCGCCTCAAAAATTGCTAAGATTTTAAGCCAAAGCAGACAGCTGGAGACGGACCTGATTGTCGACAAAATCATGGCGGGAAAGCCTCGTCCAGTTCAATGCATATTTGCCCTCTTTGATCCATTGCTCTGCGGTGCCATGCTTGTTGTAGAACTTCACTACACTGCTGGATTTCCAGCCATCTTACCTCTTAACGGACTAATCTTTAATTCACTAATCCGCTAATTCACTAACTCCCCCAACCAGAGCTTCATAATCGGTGAACGTTGACCTATCGCCGTTGCAAATCGACTCTGTGAGTGCTGTAATCTTTGTTACGTTTTTTGTAATAAATCTTCGGGCAATCATCGCCTTGCGCTGCCTCATAGAGATAGTGCTGCCGTTGTCAGCCTGGCCGTTTTCCGCAGCAGCGATCTCCATATCGACCTTTGTACTTGCCTGCCCGCAGAATAGATACCCCGTAATCAAATCTATCGCAATATCGACCAGCGCTCTGCCGTAAAGGTCCATATATTCGTTGCCGTTTTCTTTTACAAACGCAATCGCCTTTTTCAGCTCTTCAGTACCTTCAGCCAGTTTCTCAAGCAAATCTTTCAACTCCGGCTCAAACTGCTCACCGGCCAGCTCTTCAATAATCTTCTCTGCTGTACCATTACATACACCTCGAACTGCAGCAACAACTTGCAACTGGCTTGTCCCTTCGTAGATAGTTGTAATTCTGGCATCGCGGGCGTGCCGTTCACAGGCATAGTCACGCATATAGCCGCTGCCGCCGAGGACCTGAATCGAATCGTACGCAACCCTGTTGCACATCTCGCTGCAGTAATATTTGCTCATAGGCGTCAGCATCCCTGCGTATCTTTTATATTTTCGAGAATCGTTCTTTAACTGTTTTGCCTCTGCTTTGTCTTCGGGCGGTGCTTCTTCGAGCCGTTTTGTGCATCCAACGTACAAATCCACAATCCGCGACGTTTCATACAAAAGCGCCCGGCCGGCCTCGATGGCAACTTTCATATCGATTAACATATCGCGAACAGCCGGGAGCTTTTCAATCACCACGGCGAATTGTCTCCTTGTTGCCGCGTAATCGCGTGCAACCCGGAACGCCGCTTCTGCAATACCCACCGATTGTGCTGCAATCCCGATGCGTGCTCCGTTCATCAGGCTCATAACGTACGTTATAAGCCCGCGCTGGCGGTCGCCGATTATCTCGCACGGCGTATTATCAAAAAATATCTCGCATGTTGGTGAGCCGTGGATTCCGAGTTTGTCTTCCAGTCGGCGAATATGCACCGTTGGCCCTCTGTCGCAGACAAACAGGCTCAGTCCCCGGCCGTCGCTTATCTCCGGCTCACTGCGGGCCAATACTAACAGCACCTCACCGCAGCCATTGGTTATAAACCGCTTTACGCCATGCAGAAACCACTTGCCGTCTTCATCCTGGTACGCCCGCAGCTTCACTGCCTGCAAATCGCTGCCTGCGTCAGGCTCGGTCAACACCATCGCCCCCGTAACCTTCCCCGCCGAAAAATCGTGTAGGTACTTCTGCTTGATTTCTTCCGATGCAAATGCGTTGATAGTCTCAGAAATTCCCTGCAGTCCGAATATATTCATAAGCGCAGCATCTGCCCGCGAGACAATCTCTATCCCCATCGAGTAAATAACGTTTGGAAAATTCAGGCCGCCGAACCGGTAGGGCAGTGTAAAGCCCATTACTTCCGCCTGGGCAAGTTTCTCAAGATTCTCTGCTGTCCCCTTTGCATAGCTTACCGAGCCGTCTTCGTTAAGAGTATTACCTTCGCGGTCCACATCTTCAGCCCGCGGAGCGATGAACTCACCGCTCAACTGCCCGAGTGACTCCAGCACCATATCATAATTTCTTATCGCTTCATCACCGTTGGCTGGCGCATAGTCAAATTCGCTGGCAAACATAAAATTGTCCTCGGCAGTCTCAGCCAATTTACCTAAGTCTATATGCCTGAACAAAAACTGTATATCATCGTTGTCCTTGTAGAAATTCGCCATAAACTTCTTTCTCGTATCTTATTCTTTACCTTTGATTTTAAATAAGCGAAACTGACGCATAAGCTCATTGGCAAGCTTCATAGTAGAATCATCGCTGTCTGACTTCAGGAGAATGACTCTGGGCTTGCCGGGGATAGCTAACAATCAGGATAACCAAAACAATAACAACAACCTTTTTTCCCATTATTTGTTCTCGATACTAACAGCTTGACTCTGTCATTTTACGAATGGTGACATCAGCACTTTCTTTACCGTCTAACGTGTTATTTTTTTCTATTACCAAATCACCCGCCACCAATATTATTCAAGACCTTTGTCATGGAGGTCTCAAGGTATAAGCGGGAACGATTGACCTCAGCGGTAACCTGTGTCGCAGTCTGGAGGATTGGTATTTCCCGCGGAACCGGATGCATAAAGATCTCCGTCAAACCCCTATAATTGATATTGTTTAAGGCGGAGACTATCGGAACGAAATCCAGCCTGCCGCGTCCCGGCAGTTGCAGCAATTCCTGCTCCTTGGGAAGTTTCTTATGGCAACCCATTCCATACTGCCACGCATAGAAGTGTACGATGCTCTTGTCAAGGTCTTCAATTAACCGCGCAATCAGTGCCGGCTCTTGCGGCAGATGATACGGAGCCAGCGCGATTCCTATATGTCTGGAAGCGGTGAGCTCGGTGAACCACCTCATTGAGTCGGGTGACTGAATCAAACTGTTGCTGTGGTTTTCTATGCCAATGGTGATGCCGACCTGCTCGGCAGCGGCAACGTGCGGTTTCATTTTCTCGAGGAACTTCCTGACAGCCGCTTTCAGAGCGTCGCCTTTGAGATTTCCGGGCCCCCGGCTGCCACAGACGACCATGGAACCGCCGAGCTTTTTGGCGACTCGCATTTCGTCCTGCAGGTCAAATGGCCCAAGGTCATAACACGTCAGGATACCGAGCTTGATGCGATGTTGCTTCAGCATCGCTGCAAACTGCTGATGGCCCATTTCTTCGACCTGTTCACGCTGGTTGGCATGACGCTCGGGCCAGATATCAATATACTCAGCACCGGCCCTGCGAACCTCTGGTAGAATTTCCGAAAGCTTCATCCGACCGTACATACTTGATGCAACAATGTATCTCAGCTTGATAGCACGCTTGTTACCTGGCATCGAAGCAATTTTAATGCTCGCAGCCAGGGGGGCAAAAGCCAGTGCTTTACAGAATTCACGACGGTGTAATTTTCGCTCAACCATATAAACCTCAGCGTCCCTAATACCTTTGAACAACGGCACCAGTTGTCACCAGAAAGCGTGTGTACCATATCCTAACTATGGCCCGAATCGTCTATCGATACATTATGCCATGTCCGCAGCCAATATCAACCCCCAAAATAGAAACCATCCCGGCTTAAGACAGCATACTCTTATTCAAGAAATCCGGTTTTTGCACTTTAGTAAATAAAGACAGAGGTAGAGTTAGTAGAAGCATGCTTTACTGCAACTCCCTGTAAGTCTTTCTATAGGCCTGCATAATACGTCGTGCCTCTTCGAGAGACCCGGCGTCGTGTACAAGCGTGACTCCCGTGGGAAATTTGTTCAGGATGCGGCCGGTAAGCAGTTCCTGTTCGGGCACTCGAATGCGTATGAGCGGTACTTTATGTTGCCGGGCCTTGTCATAGATTGCATTAGTATTGTTCATATCAGAACTTGGGAGAGCCATATCGTTCCGAAGAGAAACAGAGAAAACAAATTAAACCTAAATGAAGGAACCATATTATCTCTACTCGACAAGCAAAAGATAAGCATGGACGATGTTTAAGGCATGGTCCCGGAATCCAAAAAAAATGTGTTGACTTCATAATACCAGATGCAAAATTGTATGACAGTTAGTATACTGACGAAGTCGCAACGAAACACAATTGCTGCTTGTTAGATAGTGAGGCTGTCGCTATGAAAATAAGACTTTTTGACCGATGCTCAGACAATCCGATCATTTCACCTTTGGATCTGCCTTTTCCGGCGGCGGCTGTACTAAATCCCGGTGCTTCCGAACAGGGGGATGAGGTTGTGCTGCTGCTGCGCGTTGAGGACCATGCCGGGCACTCGAATATCTATGTCGCACGCAGCAGGAACGGGGTAACAGATTGGAGATTTGAGTCAGAGCCGATACTTCGCTACGGTGAGCAAGACTGGCGGTACGAACAGTGGGGTTGTGAAGACCCACGCGTCACGTATTTAGCAGCGGAGAAACGCTGGTATATTACCTACACTGCCTACTCGCCCAACGGAGCCGCTGTGGCATTGGCGCATACTGAAGATTTTGTCCGTGCCGAACGAGTCGGGCTGCTGTTTTCTCCAAACAACAAAGACGCGGTACTGTTCCCACAAAAATTTGGTGACCGATGGGCGGCACTCCACCGTCCAGATGCCGGCGGTATGGAACACATCTGGTCGGCTTATTCTCCCGATTTGGTACACTGGGGCGAACCACACTGTGTGCTGCCTGAGCTTGGTGGTGCTGCATGGGATGGTGCCAAAGTAGGAGCAGGCCCACCTCCAATTCTCACGGAACATGGCTGGCTTCTGATATACCACGGTGTTAAGGCTTATGGCGGTCAACTTGTTTATCGAGCCGGTGTAGCTCTCTTGGAAAAGGACAGACCACACAAGATGGTCGCTCGCTCACGCAATTGGGTTTTTCAGGCCGAAGCATCCTACGAATTGTCTGGGTTAACACCAAACGTGGTATTCCCTACGGGCCTCTTGCTTCGAGGCGATGAGCTGTGGATGTACTATGGGGCAGCTGACAGCTGCACCTGTTTGGCCACGGCAAAACTTGACGAAGTTTTGGCCTCGCTGATTAATTAACGCCTTGGGCCAGTTTCCATTCAGAGACCACCATCACCACGATACGGAACGACCTTTGTCAAGTCATCAAGTTTAGTTGATTTGTTGTTTGTTAGGTGTCGTCCGACAATACGTCACAAAATGGGAAGCGAATAAATAGCAGGCGTACCTAATCCCATACCTGCTATCCTATTTTCCAACCTCAGAGCTGTACTTGGGATTCGGTGTGGGCATCTGAGCATTTACGGCCTTGCGCCAGACGTGAAGACGCTTCCGGAGTTCCTCAGCCCTTTCGGGCATTGTTTCTGCAAGCAAGAACTATTTCTTCACCCTATCAGCAGTCAGCCTCAACCTACGTGTCCGTGAGCCGTCCCGTCCGAATCTTTCCAGTGCCTATTGATTTCTGTCGAATTGCAATCCTCTTCTGCTTCCAATGTGGCAGCGAGTCGGACAAGCTAAACATTCAGGATATCGAGGGTTTTGAACTGTCTGTCGAGCACGGTTCGGCTTTCGAGGCCAAGCCATCGGTCCAACACGGTGGCGTAGACCCGGCGGAAGTCGGTGTGGAACTTCGGGGCGCCGTTGTCCAGGTCGGTGAGGCTGGGGCGTGGGCCTATGAGACCACCTTTTAGCTTGCCCCCGGCCAGGAACACAGGTGCAGCGGCGCCGTGCCCGGTGCCGCGCCGGCCATTTTCCTTGACGGTTCGGCCGAACTCCGAGAACGTCATCAGCAGGACCCGAGACAGCAGCTTGTCCCGTTTCAAATCGTGTACAAAGGCTGCCACTGATTCGGACAACTGGTGCAGCAAGGCGCAATGGTTGCCTAATTGATTGGCGTGGTTGTCGAAGCCGCCTATCCCGCCACCACCGAATTCCGTGAAGAATATCCGGATACCGACATCGGCGCGGATAAGCTGGGCAACCGTACGGAAGGTGGCGGCAAGCTGGAACGAGGGGTATTCGGCTGTGTTGGCTGACGCCTTGGTCACCGCTTCGATTCGCCGGCTGTTAGCGTAGGCGTTCAGCGTGCAGTGTTGCAGGAAATCCAACAGTGGGTTTCCTTTATCTGCACGGGGAAGTTCAACTGCGTGTTTCCGTTGAGACTGGCCCTTCGGATAGCCGGGCATTTGGCCGGTCGTGAGGTCACGAAGTGAGCGAATGGACGGGACGACTACGTTCTCTGCGTTCAGGGCAAACGGCTGAGCGGTCGGGCCGACAAAAACGGCAGGTGCGTTTGTTTTGTTCGGATTCCAAACGCTGTCGACCGCCCGGCCCAGCCAACCGGTTTGGCGACTGGGCAGGTCGGGAGCGGCGGTATGCCATATCCGCATCGCACTCTCATGGGAGCGATCTGAATTCGGGTACCCCACGCCCTGGACGATACTTAGGAATCCATCCTTGTATAACCTCGCGAATGCTCCCATCCGTGGATGGAAGCTCATCACCGAGTCGATTTTGTGCAGCTCTTTGGTCGGCAGACGCAGGGTAGAACGGTTTCGGGCGTACTCATCGTCGCCGTACGGGACCACGGTGTTCAGGCCGTCGTTTCCCCCGGAGAGTTGGACCACCACGAGCACTGTGTCGCGTTTTTTGCGCCGCGGCGAGGCGGCCATCACTGAGCGGACCAAGAAGTTCGGTGCGGCGGACGCAAACGATAGCAGCGTCGAAGCCCCCAGAGTGGCCTTCAAAAAATCGCGTCGTGTATGGGACATTGCGTTTTCTCCCAAATCTAAGCCAAGTGAAATTCAGGTAGTGTAACTATCGCATGTGCAAAACGGCGTACCGGGCCTGCCGGGTCATCACCGCCGGCACCGGCAGATGTTTGGGTTGTTTTCAGCAGGGCGTCACGAATATCAGACCCCAGGTCGCCCTGCAGGAACAGGTCAAGCAGAAAGCGAATGGCGGATTCAGGTGTCGAGCACCCGTGCTTTTGGGCGACGGCCCAGGGATTGAGTTTGTCAGCGTAGGGCCCCGAGCCTCGCAGTAATTCCAGGGCCAGGTTCTGGCGTCCCACCATTGTAGTGCTATTGATCCAGTGCCGTCCACCGATCCAGCCTTTCACAGTGGGGGGGTGGTACAGATTCTGACCGATGTCGGCCAGGTCTTTGGCAAGCTGCGTTGTGGAGACCACCTCCTCCAGAGGTTTTACGATGCCCAGGGCGAACTCGACCGGGCATTTAGTCCGCCGGCGATATGCCAGCGGTGAGAAGAACAGGTTGGACCGCAGCATCGTCTCCACGAGTTTTAGTATATCGTAATCTTTTGAAAAGGATTCAACCAGTGGGGCAATAAGCTTGGCCTTTGGTTTCTCGGTTTCACAAATCATCCAGCGGTACAGCTTGCGGACCAGCATCCGCGCAGTGGCGCGCTGTTCGAGCACTATCCGCACGACATCGTCGCCCGTGAAGTTACCTTTTTGACCGAGGAGCTGCTTGGGGTCCCCATCGTGTTCGCGAGGGATATAGCGAAGCCGGCTTCTCAGCACAAACCAGCCGGTAAAGGACCTGGCAGCTTCGTGGACGTCTTTTTCCGTGTAGTGACCGGGGCCTAAGGTGAAGGTTTCCATAAGCGGGCGTGCAAAGTTCTCATTGGGACGTGCCTTGCGAT
>Ga0307379_10004946_pt1 | contig 18774 bp, 16 predicted proteins | sample UN2MG_FD_202237 | JGI IMG/M metagenome (GOLD analysis project Ga0307379, IMG submission 202237) | Soil microbial communities from Risofladan, Vaasa, Finland - UN-2 | ecosystem: Environmental > Terrestrial > Soil > Coastal area > Acid sulfate soil | place: Finland: Risofladan, Vaasa | collected... | reverse complement strand
ACCGACACCCCCCTCCCCCCCGAGCCCATCCTCTCCTGGGGTCCGGAAGAGGCGAAGGTGCGCGTCGTAGCCTTCTACCCGATAGACGAGCCGCACCAGGGTTTGATCGACCTGCTAAAAGGGCTTGCCACCGAAGAGTACCCGGGGAAGCTGTACGCAAGATGTGTGGATTATCGCACACCGGAAGGACGGGCGCTGTTCAGCCGCGCGGAACTTCAAGTTGCCGCCATACTGATAAATGGCGAGAACAGCATAGACTTGAAGACCGCTACGGGGGTACGCACGGTCGATTTCGTCAAGGACATGGGTCGTTACTGGACAGCCGACGATCTCCGAGAGGCCGTTGCACAGGCGATTGCCGAGGGCTACGGCGCAGAGTCCACCGCTAGGAAATAGAGTTTGTCTTGGCACGGGAGAGGGGAGTCGATCGTACTGAGTCCGAGGTGACCCAGGAGCGATTCTTCCCCGTGCGCTTGGCCTCGTACAGAGCCGCATCGGCGTGTGCCGTGAGGTCCTTGGGGGACATGGTTCCATCCTTGCTCTCGGCCACTCCGATGCTCATACCGATGGTTTCGGCGATGACGCGAGAATCCGGCAGATCGGCCCAGGCAGCCAGGGCAGGCGAGAGGCCCTCTATGAGGCGATCTGCCAACGCGGACGCCTGACGAGCGTCGGTTTCGGGCAGGACGACTGCGAATTCGTCACCACCGAGGCGCCCCGCGACCTCAGAGCTTCGCATGTTACGCTTCATCAGGCACGCCAGCGCGTACAACACCTCATCTCCTGCGGCATGTCCGAACGCGTCGTTGACCTCTTTCAGGTTGTCGACATCGATCATCAGCAAGGACAGGGGCCGATCGCAGCGGGCGGCGCGCTCCAGCTCCAGCCCAAGACGACCCTCGATCTCCCGTCGGTTAGGCAGGCCCGTGAGGTGATCGGTGATGGCGAGCCTTCGCAGTTCAGATCGGAGTTGGGCGTTCTCTATGGCCAGAGCTGCTTCGGAGCACAGCGATGTCAGGAAGTCGAGCTGCCGCCGCGCGAATTTTCGGCCTGCCCGCGAGACCAATGAGAGCACACCGATTGGGCCTACAGGGGTGAGCAACGGCACGTACACGATGCTCGCGTCCTCGGTTCTACCGGCCGTTTCCCGCGCCGGGAGAGTTGTCGTAATGGGTGCGCGCGCGGCAATTGCCTGGCGAGCCGGGGCGAGTGCAAGCTCGCTTGGCGTCTCGGCCTTGCCTGGCGGAGTGGAGAGCGAGGCCGTCGGCTTGAGCTGGCCATCCTCGACCAGAAGGAAAACTGATCCGTTGGCCGCGTCAGTGGCGCGAGCCGCGTGATCCAGGATCACGGAGAGCACACCCGCGAGGTCTGCCCCGGTGTTCGCCGCATGGGCCACATCATAGACAGCAGCGACCCGACGGAGCGAGTGGTGAAGGGTGTCACGGAGGTCTTCACAGAGCTTCGTCTCCCGCTTCAGCAGACTGAAGAAGAGGACGAGCACCAGGGCGGAGAGACAGACCGTCAGCACGCGAAACGTCTCGAACGGCAACACGGGAGGCGCGGGCGGCGCCTTGAATGCCGCGAAGGCGTAGAGCACGGTGGTCATCAGACATGCCACAATGCCGGCGCGAGTATCCAGGCGCACAGCGGCGACGACGACGGGGAGGTAGTACAGCAGATAGTACTCACTGTACACGCCGCCAGTCACCCATATGAGAGCGGTGATCAGGAGCATGTCTCCTAGAGTAACCGCACCCTGATGGGGAGCTTTGTCCTCCTCAAAGACTCCAGACAGCGCGGTCAGCAGAACATAGAGTGATCCGACAAGTGCCGTCAAGACGCCGCTGACGAAGTCTCCGTTCGCGCTGACGCTCATCCCTGTAGAGATGGCGACCGTGAAAAGAACGACGCCCCTCGCGCGGTTAGCTAGGCGAGGATCGAATATGCGTGACTCGGTATGCAGCGTGCTTCCTCCCGCGCTCACTTGCCACAACGCAACTCGGACGGGGTTCTTATTCCATAACTCGCGTGGGCGTATTGGAAGCTGGTTCTGCTCGGCATCGTGACCTATAGAGGGTTTCCGATACAGGGTCTCCGCGGACACGGGTCAACTGAGCTGGCTCTTGTTCTTGCCTGTTTCCCGTTTAGCGCCCCTGAGGACGTCCTCAGGGGCGCTGGCACTGCAATCGGCGACACCGGTATCGCTCGGGAACCGGACATCGGCAGCAACGTTCATCGCGATCGGGCGAGGCCGCAGGTGGGCGGTTCCACCTCCTGGCAAGAGGCGCAGTCGGCGCGGATGCCTGCGACCTCTTACTGAGCCAGAATGGGCGGGGCTTGGTTCACGGGAAGCGACTCCCATGCAAGGAATCGCTTCATGACAAACTAAGGAAAGGATGACAGGTGAATGTGGCAGCTCTAATCGGCTATGGTCACGGGTATCTCCACTGCAATGCCGGTGAGGCCGGCGCGGTCAACCGCCTCTACTCTGAGAAGATGCGGGCCCGGCGGCAGCCGTTTGGCGTTGAGGGTGAAGCGGAAGGGCGGCCCGGATACGCGGCGGAGGGTCTCGCCGTCGAGGGAGAACTCGGCGCCGGTTACGTTCCCGGCCCCCGTGGCCTCCAATGTCACCCGCCCCGATAGCGTGTGGTCGGCCGGCGGGAAGAGGAGTGCGATCGAGTCGTAGATGTCCGCGATGCGATTCGCGGGCGGAGTGAAGGAAGAGTCAGCGGCGAAGATGACGCCAGCATAGCGAGGCGAAGCGCCCGCGGGGGCCTGTGACTGGGCTCGGGACACAAGCTGCACTTCGTGCCTCCCTGCGTCCAGACGTACCCGTCCCACCGGCTGCCAGCCGTCGGGCCGTGCCGGGTCGACGCCCCCGACCTTCTCGTCTCGCACCAAGACGTCGATAGCCTGACCGCGCCCTCCGGCCAGGACCCAGACTGTGTATGTGCCTCCCCTCAGATGGATGTGGGCTGAGTCTCGCCGCCCGGGCTCGGGCGCGAGTCGGCCGCATTCCTCCCACTCGGGCGCGGCTACCCAGTCTCCGAGGAAGTCACGGCAGGCGAGCAGCGACACCACCTCGCGCCCGTAGGCGCCGATCGGCAGGTAGATGGGCACGGTTTCGGCGGTGCTGCCCTCGGCATCGGAGGCACGGATCCAGTATTCGAGCTCATCGCGATTCTCCAGCGGAGGTATTCGTGCCTCGTAGGTTTGCGAGCCCGGAACCTGCTCCATGGGCATTGTTATACTGCCGCCGCCGTTGACGCGGTAGGTGAGCTTCGCCTCGGCCACGCCGGACGGTGAGAATATCAAAGCGGAAACGGTGATCGCATGTTTCGGCCCGGGATGAGGGGGGTAGGCCGCGATACGCGTGATGGATGGAGCTCCGGGAGGGGAGAGAACCGATACCGCGCGAACGACCAGGGGCGACTCAGCATCCTCCGGACAGGCGATACGCAGGAACATGCCGCCCTCACGGCCGTCCAGCGGAAGAAGGTTGCTGTACCAGACGTCGTCTAGCTGCCCTTCGAACCGTTGGTCGGGCCGGGCCGGATCTGCTCCCACCGCCAGCTCCACAGGGCCGGCGGCATCCAGCGCGATCACGGCCGGCGCGCCGGGAGCAAGGAGGGTGAGAGGAAGCCAGTAGAGACAGCTCTGCGCTGGCTCCAGCAGGCGCCCGCGGCCGTCGACGCGGGAAGCGTCTGCCTCCGGAAGATAGGGGAGGTCGCTGGGCGGCTCCACGGGGCCCAGATAGGCAATGTGAAACTGGTCGAACCGCAAAGGAGCGGCATCTGCCCCATCGCGGAGCCCGTCACCATCGGTGTCCGGAAGCTGTGAGTCAGACAGCAGAAGGTGCTCTTCTGCGTCTGACAGCCCGTCGGAGTCGGTATCGGTCCGGGGAATGGTAAGGGTCCACGGGGGCGACCAAGTGGTGTGCCCCGAGCGGTCCTTCGCGCGCACGCGCAGCAGGATCTCGCCACCCTGGGGGAGGGGCGGGATGGTGGCCGAATAGCCGCCATCCGCGGTCGGAAGCAGAGGTTCGGCAAAGGTGAGGGGATGGTCGGCCGGCTTGTAGACCACGGTGCCCGAGGACACTTCGGCGCCGGGCTCGAGCGTCGCGCGGACCGAGATGGGCGCCTCGGGTGTCGCCGGGTCGCCGTAGTCGACTGACGAAACGACAATGCCGGCGGTCCCGGGGACTGCTGGAAGGCCAAGCTCTCGCACCATCTCTATCATCTCACCGGGCGGGAGGATGACATAACGGTTGGAGACATGGGCGGCGATGTGGGCGGCATCTTCGGGGCTGAGAGACCATGGGTCGAGCACGAGAGCGGCGCAGCGGCGATCCAGCGGAATGCGGTTGAGATATGTGACTGCAGCCTCGATGCTGCTCACACGAGGGGCGGCAACGGCGGCAATGCCCTCGTACGCTGCGGGCCGGAAATCGCCGGGCCCCGTTACAAAGAGGCCCCGCATTCCTGTTTCCACGGCGAAGCGGACCACCTGCTCGCCGATATCGCCGCCGTCGGTGGACAGGGCATAGAGGCTCGCGGGTGCGTCAAGAGCGGCACGGGCTTCAGCGGTGGCGTCGTAGAAGGCATAGGGAGCGCCGGCCGCGGCGAGATCGATATGTCCGGCACCACTATAGCCGAGGACGAACTGATCTGACCCGGACCAGTAGGCATCTGCGTAGTATCGATGGGCAACAGGCGGAGCGGCGTGGGCGAGCGCAGCCGGGATGGCCCAACCGAGAGGGAGGGAGCCGCGGGTCGGACTCTCCCACAGAGCGGGCATGTCGTTAAGGGCGAAATCCAGGTCGGAGCAGTCGAAGATGAGGGTTAGGTAGCGGGGCGCCGTCGGCTCCAGGTAGCCCCAGTATTGGTAGTGCCGGCCCCCGCCTTCGATCCGCGAGAGGAAAGAGAGGTTCGCCGCCCCCGCCGCGGGGACAAGGAAATGGGACGTCCGGCTGAGTTCGTCTCGGACGGCGGGGAGGGCTTCGCCGTAGACCGCGGTGCCAGGGGGCAGGCGGAACAGGAGCTCCTGGAAGCTCTCCTCGTTGGGCCCCGATGGGGGCGAGAAGGCGAACATACGCTGCTGGACGGCGAAGTCGCGAAAGGCCGCGGTGCCGGGTGAAATCAGGGCCACCTTGGATCGGGCGCACTCGGGCAGAAGAGAGCTGATCGCCCACCGATAGGCATCAGCCGCGTTGGTCCATCGGCTTCGGAAATCGAACAGGGTAGGCAGGCCGAGATCTGTCGCCGATATGATGAGGTCATGAAGACCCGCGACGGTGGTGGCGAGATCGAGTGTATAGGGTCGATCGGGGTCGTACAGGACTTGGCCCCTGACCTGGGGCCCGAGCCGTTCGAGCAGCTCCGCTGCGGTGACGTAGGCGGCCTTTCGTCCAAGGATGCGGAGGGAGTACTCAAGCCATTCCTCATCTCGCCCGTTTGTGAGCAGGAAGACCTGGGGGCCGTCGGGCGCCCGGTTGGCAAGGCCCTGGATGCTGGCGCATAGAAGGCGCTGCTCGGCCGCAGCCTGGCCGAGGTCGACGACCAGAACGGGTTCCTGGTCAGCGGCCGGCGCAGAGGCCGCCGACGCGGTGAGGAGTGCAATGGCGAGAGGCAGGAGTATCCGAGGCCCGAGTGTCATAGGTGACCTTCCAGAGGAGTAGCTGGCGTGGACTCGTGCAATGATAGCGTTTCGCTGCGAACACGGTCAAGCGAGGCAGCGGCGAAAGAGCGATGGGAAGTGGACAGGAGGGCTGTCACGGAAAGAAAGCACCCGCCGCGGAGCGCTGCAACCGGGGCTCTCTTCGGTGGGCCTGCTGGCCCGCGAGGTCAGGGGGTGATCCGGTGAGTGTGGAACCACTCCCAGGCTCCGGCTTCTCTCAATGCCCGCTCCAGCCGGGCGCAGGACTCGCACCTCCAGCACTCCTGCGGCTCACCGCAGTAGCAGCTCCAGATGCCGGCGATGGGAGCATCGATCTCGCGGCCGAGCCGCACGATATCCGTCTTCGTTAGGTCCTGTGTGTAGCTCACGACGCGCGTCTTGCGCTGCGTCGACAGCGCCAGTGCCGCGTTGACCGCCGACACGAACTCCGGGCTGGTGTCGGGAAAGGTCGCCGCCTCCTCCGCGTTGAAGCCAGCGACAATCATCTCCGCGCGGAGGCCCTCCGCGAAGGCGGCCGCGATGTTCACGAAGACACCGTTGCGATTCGGTACCCAGACCGCCTCCGCTGTCTGCCCTGAAGTGACGTGGTTCTCCTCCAGTTGGTCGGGCTTCAGCCGGGGGATCGCCGCCCGCTCGTTCACGAGTGCCGTCCCGCAGATGTCCGCCAACCAGGGCAGGCCGATAAGGCGATGGGAAACATCGAGCTGCCGACACATGAGAGCGGCCGCCGCGGCTTCACGAGCAGCTGCCCGCTGGCCGTAATCGAAGGTGAGCGCGACCGCGACGTCGGTCTCGTCCAAGGCCCGCTTCAGGTTGACGGCGGAATCGAGACCGCCGCTGAGCAGGACGACCGCAGGCATTCCGTTCACTCCCGATAGGTCGCGCAGGACTGGTCCGACTCGTACACTGTAACGCGGTCCACTCGGACGGGCGCGGGCATGGTATCGGCAAGCTCCTCCACGATGACCTCGTGAATGTGCCGCGCGAGCGCCTCGGCCGTGGGATTCGTATGGGCGAAAGCGGGCAGGTCGTTGAGGTATGTGTGGTCGAGAGGGTCAGTCGCCGTGCAGCAGATCTCCTTCAGTTTGCCGAAGTCGATCACCATCCCCTGCTCGTCGAGCTTCTCGCCTGCAACAGTCACGACGACGCGGTAGTTGTGCCCATGAAGCTGGGCGCACCGGCCCGCGTGGCCCGTGATGCAATGAGCTGCTGAAAAGCGCGCCTCTACGGTCAGTTCGAACATCTGCCGGCTCCTCTGGCTGGAGGGATTCTATCACGACGGATTCCCGCAGCGCAAATGGCTTCGGGGCGGCCGTGGTTGCGCCTGGGCGCAGGCCGAAGAGGTATAACACGGCAGGGCGACGCTTGCCCGGAGGAGAAGTGTTGGCGCGAGGAGAGCGCCAATGGGTGAACATGGGCTTGTGATCCGGGATCTTCCCGCCAGTGAAAGACCTCGGGAGCGACTGGAGCAGTACGGGCCGGAGTCGCTCTCAAATGCAGAGCTTCTGGCTATCGTCATCCGCGTGGGATCGCGAGGCGAGTCGGCCGTACGGCTCGCGGAGAGACTCCTGAGCCAGTTCGGCGGGCTGGCGGCGATCGCTCGCGCGCGGATCCCCCAGCTTTCCTCGCTCCCGGGCGTGGGTTTGGCGAAAGCCGCTCAGGTGAAAGCGGCGTTCGAGTTGGGTAAGAGGCTCGCTACCTCGGTGGACGGACCGAAGGCCGTCGTTCGCGGCGCCTCCGACGCCGCAGCTCTGGTCATGGAGGATCTCCGCCACAGACAACAGGAATGCCTGGCCGCCATCTTCCTCGATGTTCGTAATCAGGTCATTCGTGTTCGGATCGTCACCGTGGGCACGCTCACCGGGAGCCCGGCCCATCCGCGAGAGGTATTTCGGGAGGCGCTGGCCCAAGGGTGTGCCAGCCTGATCGTGTGTCACAACCATCCGAGCGGCGATCCTACCCCGAGCAAGGAGGACATCGCCTTGACCGCGAGGCTCGTTCAGGCAGGTGAGCTGATGGGCGTGCCGCTCCTCGACCACATCGTCATCGGCGCCGGGCGGTATGTCTCGCTCAAGGAGGCCGGCAAGATGTAGCGGGTTGCGCCGTCTGGGCGCGTCTGTCGTACCAGGCCCGAAGAGGGGTCAAGGGCTCCGGCGTCCTGGGGGGGAGGATCGCGAGGTCATCTCACATCGCCAGGCTTTTGTGGAAGGAAGCAAGGGAAGCTTGAGAGCCGCACTGGAAGGACCCAGGGCGGAGCTTCAGCGCGAGCGCAACGGCAATGGAAGCAGCAGCCTCTGGCAAGAGGACGATACTGAAAGCACCCCTCTCCGTTCGCGCCGTCTCCTGGACGGAGGTGCGCACGTGGCTTGCGGACGGCCGCTGGGCCCTCCCCGCCGTCTATCTCGGCGCGGCCTTCCTCATCACGAATCTCTACTGGCAAGGCATCGAGCAGCTCGAAACCGCCACCATAGAGAAGTTCGTCGGCGTCGCCGCGAACGAGCCCTTTGCCTATCGCATCCTCATGCCGTACGTCATCGGCGTCACCGCCGAGCTCAACGGCCTGAGCCCAAGGTACGCCGACGTCTGTCTCCGCATCTGCATCCTCTTCGGCACTATGCTCCTGCTCCGTCGCTGGCTCCGCCACTTCGTCGCCCCGCTTCTCGCTGACGTCCTGCCGCTCACTCTCGGCATCGTGCTGCCCTGGTCTTTCCTCTTCTATTGGCCCTACGACTTCTCGGGGATACTGATCTGGACCGCCGCTCTCGTCTGTCTCGTCGAGCGCCAGTACTACCTCTACCTGCTTGTCTTCCTGCTCGGCGTCCTCAACCGCGAAACCGCCTTCTTCCTCATCCCCGTGTTTGGGCTCACGCAGTGGGAGGTGCTTGGGAAGAGACGGACGCTGGGGTGGGCGGGCGTCCAGGTCGGGCTCTGGCTGATTATCTTCGTGGGGCTCCGCCTTCTCATCCACCCACCGGGCGGCGACGGCATCGAGATTCACATCGCGGACAACTTCGAATACCTCACCCGCGGCTACGGCCTGGGGCCTTTCGAGCACTGGATGCGGCTGCTTTCGGGGCTGGGCTTCATGTGGCTGCTGGCCCCCTGGCACTGGGCGAAGAAGAGCCTTTTCCTTCGGCGGGCCTGCTGGGTGATCCCGGTTCAGTTCGCGGTGCTCTTCGTCGTCGGCCGCTTCGTCGAGACGCGGTTGTGGTACAACTGGATCCCCATCTGCCTGGCCCTGGCCGGGCAGAGCCTGATGGAGTTCGCACAGCGCGGCAACCAGTCACCCCGGCCAACTCGTGCCGCCAGCTAGCTCCCTCCTTCGCGTAACAGCCTCAGCGCTGTCTCCCGCGCAAACGGGTGCATCGTGAGATCCGCGATGTCAGGCTCTGCGACCCACCGCGCCTCGCTCGCGTCTGAGGCCGCGCGCGCTTCCCCCGACCGGTAGCTGCACCGCACGTAGTTCACGACGTAGTGAAACTTGACCTCGCCGGAGTCATCGCGCGTGATCCAGTCGTATACGTGGAACACCTTCTCCGGCTCGACGGTGCAGCCGGTTTCCTCAAACACCTCGCGCTGCACCGCCTCGAAGATCGTCTCTCCCAGCTCGACGCGTCCGCCAGGGAAGCTCCAGAACCCCTTGTTCGGCTCCTGAGCTCGCCTGATGAGCAGGACCCGGCTCTCCCGCACCACGCAGGCGAGGCAGGTCGGCGTCGGGCGGGGACTGACCTGGTCGTCACTCATCCTCGTCGCCATCAGCGCGCGCGTCCGTCGGCGAGAAGGTGCCGAGGTTCTCGGGGCACCGGGCCTGGAGCACACCGAGGAGCGCGGCCGGGCCGTACGTCTTCCCGAGGTTGTGGTACTCGCCGATCTTCTTGGACAGCAGCTCGGCCGGCACGTCGTGGGAGACGGTGAGCTTGCCGAGGTTGCTGAACTTCGTGCCGTCCTCCATGTTGGACAGGTGCTCGCGAGTGAGGACGGTCTTGCCCAGGTTGCTGAGCTCCGGGCCCGTGGGCTTTTCCTCGTCCTCTTCACCTTCCTCCTCGTCTGCGCCGAACGAGCCGAAGTTGGTGTCGCAGCGTCCCTCGAGGAGCCGGACGAGATTCTCCGGGCCGGTGACACTGCCGAAGTTCGTCATGCTGGATATCTTGCTGGCGAGCAGGTTTTCGGGAACGTCATCGGCGATCGTCAGATGCCCGAAGTTCGCGTAAGAAGTGCCGTCCTCCATGCGGGCCAGCATGTCCCTCGTCAGACGGGTTGTGCTGAAGTTCGCACGTCCCCCCCGTCCGCCGCCGAAGGCCGAGGCAACTTGACCCGCGATGGTCCTGCCCAACTGCGCCAGACCGCCAGCCAGAGCCGGCCCGCCTTGCCGGGCCTGGGGCGTCCGGGCCGGCCCAGTGTCCGCGACCTCCTGCTCGCGCACGTGTGTTTCTTCCAGCGCTTCGAGCAGTTGGTCCGCTTGCTCCACGCTCACGCGACCGTCTCGGAGCATCTCGAGTATCTTCGCGCGTTCAGCCTGCATCAGTCATCTCCTTACGATAGGCGGTGGTGTGACCCACTCTCCCGGATCACCGAGCCAGTTCCCTCAACGCCTTGGTGGCATCCTCCGCCGTGAGCTCGCCCGCCTCCAGACGGTCGAGGATATGCTGCCGGCGCTCCGCCAGCTGCTCCCGAGCGGCCGCCTCCTCCTTCGCCGGAGCATAGCCCAGCGATGTCAGAAGCGCGTCCACTCGGGCTCTCACCGTGGGGTAGGAGAGCCCCAGCGCTTTCTCCATGTCCCGAATCACGCCCCGACAACTCAGGAAGACATCCAACAGCTGTCGCTGCTCGGGAGCGAGCGCACAGAAGCGACAGCCCCGCTCGAACTGCCCCTTCAGCCGAAGATCGCAGGCGTGACAGGTCAGCTCGGTCACGTCCAGCGGCTGCTCACAAGTGGGACAACGGGTGATGTTCCGATTCACAATAGTCTCTCCATAGATTTAGATATAGCATGGATTTGGCCTTCCGTCAAGCGGAAAGATGCAGATATTTAAGATTTCCTTACATTAAATCAAGTGGCCTTTGCTGGGGTGATGAGAGCGCTCTGGAGGCCGAACGCGGTGCGAGGGGAGGCTTACTGCTGCCCCATCGACAGCACCGGCGACAGATGGGCGGAGGCCGCAACCAGCCGCGGATCGTCCACTGCCTCGCCGCTGGGCGCGCTTGCCGGTTGGGGCGGTACCGGCAGCGGTGCCAGGAGGTAGTTGGAGGCCACAAAGCGGCCCTGGCAGGAAGCAGCGCGCGCTGAAGGAACAGATGAACAAAGCAGCTCCTCCAGGAGGCGATAGCCATGAAGGTAGGTCTGTACACGATCAGCTTCGCGGGCGTATGGTACGACGGTCCGGCGCTGGCGCTCGACGAGATCTTCAAGCGGGCCAAGGACATGGGCTTCGACGGAGTCGAGATCGGGGCCCGCCGGCCTCACGCCAGCCCCATGGACCTCGACCAGAAGGCGCGCGAGCGCATCCGCCAGCAGGCGGCAAAGGTCGGCCTCGAGATCCCGGCCGTCGCCAGCTACAACGGCTTCGCCAGCCCCGTGCTCGAAGACCGGGAAAACCAGCTCCTCATGGTGAGAGAGCAGATCAAGGTCGCCCGGGACCTCGGCGCGCCGATACTCCGGCTGTTTGCGGCTTGGCGCGGCATCACGCTGCGAGACGGGCACGGCAGCTACGAGATGACGCGGCGCTACTGGGAGAACGGCTACCCGGATGTGCTCTCCTCAGAGCGATGGCACTGGGTGAAGGAATGCCTGAAGGAGGTGGCGGACTTCGCCGGCGAGATGGGCGTGACGCTGGCTCTGCAGAACCACGAGCCGGTGATCCGACGCTATACCGACATGTTGGCCTTCGTCCGGGAAGTCAACTCCCCGGCCCTGAAGGCCTGCCTCGACTGCCCGCTGCTCACGTCGCAGGATGACGGGTACGTTACCCAGGCAGTCCGCGACACCGGCGAGCTTCAGGTGCACTCCCACTTCGGCGGCGAGTTCGAGGAGAAGGACGGCGAGGCCGTGCAGCGGCCGATCCTGCATACGACCAGGGGGGTCATCAACTACCCGACATTCGTGAAGGCGCTGGAGCAGATCGGATACGAGGGCTACCTGTGCTACGAGTTCTGCCACCCGTGCCTCGGCGAGAACCACGAGCTTCTCGGGCTCGACGAGGTTACGCGTCAGGTCGCGCTCGCGGCCCGCTACATGCGAAAGCTCGTCGCCTAGCCCGGTGGCGCGAAGAGGACGCCTGACTTGAACTTCAAGGAACGCATCGACGCGGTGCTCCATGGCGCCGAGCTCGACCGCGTGCCATATGCGCCGTATGACAATCTCGTGCCACGGGGCGATTTCGAGCGGGAGCTTCGCAATCGCGGTATGGGGCTCTGTCTCCGCCGACAGGGCATATGGGCGGAAAGCCCCGGCGTCGACATCGAGCAGAAGACAGAAGGTGACCTCAGCTACTCGATCTACCACACCCCGAAGGGAGGCGTCCGCAGCGCCCGGCGCACCCACGTCGGGCGGATCAGCGATGGCGAGAGCATCGAAACCGAATGGATGGTCAAGGCCGTCCCCGACTTCGAGCCCGTCATCTTCATGATCGACAACACCGTCTACCATCAAGATTACGCCGGTTTTCGGGCCCATATTCGAGATGTCGGCACAGACGGTGTCGTTCGCTTCGAGGGCCCCGATCCCCCGTACGACGCCACCGATACCTACTTTTCTCTGGAGGACTGGGCACAGGCCCAGCACGACTGGCCCGATCAGTTCTCCCGCCTGCTGGCGGCCTGCGAGCGGCGCCTCGAACGCACGATGCCGCTCGTGCTCGAGGCCCCGGCCGAGTTCATGTCGCTGGGGTCGCTCAGCGGAATCTACGGGCCTCGGCAGTACGAGCAGTACGTCCTTCCGTTCTACGAGAGGTGGGTGCCGGAACTGATAGCGGTCGGCAAGAGGCCCGCGCTCCACGCCCACAACTCGAACCTGACCGTCTTCGTGGATCTGGTGAAGCGCACCGGCGTGCCCGTGATCGAGGCCTTCACCCCGCCTCCGGTGGGCGACCTCTCGCTGGCGGATGCCCGCGCCGCCTGGGGGCCCGAGGTCGTCATCTGGGTGAACTTCCCCGAGACGATCTTCTGGCTCGGCAAGCAGCAGACATACGACTACACCGTCGATCTTCTCGAGCAGGACAAGCAAAGCCGCCGCCTCGTCATCGGCATGACGGAGATGGGCTCCTATGGAATCACGGACGACGACAGCGAGCGCGCCTTCAAGGAAGGCATGCGCGCCATCATGGATGCCATCGACGAGCACGGGGTGTACTAGCCCTGTAAGCTCGTCCTTCGGTTGCGGTTGACAATCGCCGCCGACCGTCCTAAGATTGCAGTGAAATCAAGCTCTCCGTAACTGGCGTCCAGGTGGAGCACCACCAGGGAGCGGAGAGCCGCGAAACCGGCCGAACGCCTGGGCCACGAATCTGTGCGCCCAGGCTTTCCTTTTGGGGGCGAGCCGCAGGCGCGCACTCAGGAGGTGTGATGATGGCCGGCGTGTCGCGACGGATGTACTTCTCTCGGCGAGAGGGTGAGTTCCCGAATCACTTCGACTTGCTCGGCGTCCGTTACGAGAAGGTGGAGGACCTCAGGTACGGCACCAACCCACACCAGGCGGCGGCTTTCTACCGAGCCGTGGGTCGGGAGCAGGTTCTGGGGAGCTACCGGCTCCTCAAGTCGGGGAAGAGCGGGCTCTCTGAGACGAACCTGGAGGACATGGATCGGGCGCTCCGGATCGTGAAGTACTGCGAGCGCCCGGCCTGCGCGGTGATGAAGCACCTCAACCCCAGCGGTGCGGCGGAGGCGATAGGGGAGGAGACGCTGCGGAATGTCTATCGGCGCGCCCGTGATTGCGACCGGCAGGCGGCTTTCGGGTCGACGGTCGCGGTCAACCGCCCGCTCGACGGGGGAACCGCTGAGGAGATCATGACGACCGTAGTGGAGTGTGTCGTCGCGCCCGGGTACAGCGACCACGCGCGGGCCGTTCTCGAGAGCGGCGCCGAGCGCGGGCGGAATCGCGAGCTGCGTGTCGTGGAGATCGACGATCTCGCCGCGCTCCATTGCTTCGCCGGGGACGGGCCGACCGGCCGATTCGATGTCCGCGTGCTCGATGACGGTTCGCTCGTGCTCGCCGAACCGATGCTGACGGCGATCCGTTCCGTTGACGATCTGATGCTTGCGCGGGCGGAGGGCGGTGCAGGTCGAGACATCGCCATAACCCGCTCGCCAACGGCACGCGAACTCGAAGACGCCTTGTTCGCGTGGCATGTCGCGATGAACGTGCGGTCGAATGCGATGGTCGTCGTCAAGCACGGAGCGACGGTCGCGGTGGGCACGGGCGAGCAGGATCGGATCGGTGCGCTCGAGCAGGCCATCGAGAAATATCGCCGCAAGTACCGCGGCCCGGATTCGCTCGAGGGCGCGGTGCTCGCCAGCGACGGCTACATTCCGTTTCGCGATTGCGTGGAAGCCGCCGCCGGTGCCGGCGTGACAACGATCGTGCAGCCGGGCGGCAGCCGGAACGATTGGGACGTCATCGCAGCCTGCAACGAGCTGGGCGTTTCTATGCTCTTCACAGGCGAGCGGGCGTTCTCTCATCATTGAGAGTCCGGTGCCTCCGAGCTGGGAATCCGTAGCACAGAGGGATAGTGATTCCGCCGGAGTATACCTTTCCAGGTTCGCTTGCGCCGGAGAGAGACAATGCTTTCGCAGCGAACTCGATGCATTTTCATCGTGCTGTTTCTGCCGCTAGCTGGAGAGGCACTGATGGCGTCTGCTGACTCACCTTTCGTTGGCCGCACCGAGTCGTGGGACTATGCTTCCGCGATGAAGGAAGTGGCTAGGAAGTTCACCGGGACAGAGGGTGTCGTCCTCCATTTCGGCGATTCCATCACCGTCGCTGCGGAGTACACCGCGTGGGGGCGACACGGACGCGCGAAGACACCGGAGGACGCGATATGAAGCTTGTTCAAGTGCTCATGCTTGCCGGTATCATCCTGGCGAGCGCAGGCGCGCTGCCCGCCCAGACCGTCGCACCTCACGCCATCCTGTTCGACTACGACTACGTCGGCGATATCGACAAGATCGATTTCAACGAGCCCTCCGGGATCGTCTACCATACCGGCCGGGGAACGCTCTTCGTCGTCGGCGATGCGGGCGACCTGTGCGAGATCAGGACGGATGGCACTCCGATCAAGCAGGCGCGCCTTCGCTCCGAGTGGCCCGGCTCGGACTTCGAGGGTGTTACCTACGATCCCGCCAGCGGCCTGGTCTATATTGCGGTGGAGGGAGCGGAGCAGATTCTCGAGGTCAACCCCGACACCTTCGAGGTGCTCCGCGAGTTTCCCATCGATCGAGAGTTCGAAGGCGTCACGCTCCTCAAGCCCGGTGGACAGGGGATCGAGGGGATCACCTTCGTCGCCGACCCAAGCCACCCCGAGGGTGGGAGCTTCTATCTCTCCAACCAGGGGTTCGAGTTCTTCCCCGCCGAGGATCCGTCGGTGATCGTCGAAGTGGTGGCGCCCCTGCGGACCAGCTCGGACAAGGAGGCTCCGGCCAGGATCGCTCGCGCCCTACACGTCGGCGTGCCGGACATCGCCGGTTTCCACTACGACGCCGCGACCGGACACATGTATATCGTCAGCGACGGAGCGAACGCACTCTTCGAGATCACGCGCGACGGCGACGTGCTCCGCGGGTGGGCCTGTCCGGGCGACAACCAGGAAGGCATCGCCTTCGACCCCGATTGGTGCATCTACATCGCCCAGGACTCGGGGGGAATTCTGAAGCTCAAGTGGAAGAGAGACGAGCAGCCCGGGCTTTGAGCAGACAACCCGTGAGATCGGCATGCGAGAGGATACATGGTATCGCGGATATGTATATGCGCTCCTACGCTGCGCTGGATAATCTACTGCGTCGCGGGAATCCTGCTCGTGCTCACGCCCGCCGCTTGCGATCAGTCCAGGTCGCCCGCAGGATCAGCGAACCCGACGGAGAGGAGCGGAGAGGTGACGTTCACCAAGGTGCCCTACCCCCGAATCTGCATGTTCTGGACGCCGGTCCGCGGCGACCGAAGCCTCCAGGGCCGCCTACGGCACGACTTGATCGTCACTTCGGTCGACTGGCTCGACCTGGAGTGGGATCGAGAGCCCGAGGGGCTCGCCGATGGCTTCACTCCCGAGTCGGTCGACGCGGCGCAGGAGAAGCTCGCCGAGATCCGCACGCAGAACCCCGACGTCGTCTTGCTCTGCGAGCTGAACTTCTACGAGTATCAGGATGACGCGCTCCCTGAGGACCACTCGTGGTGGCTGCGGGTCGAGGGCGAGAAAGAGCAGTTCTGGCCCGGCACCCATCGCATGGACTGGTACAATCCGGAGTACCGGGAGCATATCGTCAAGCAGACCGTGGCACTGAAGGAAGCCGGCGTGCCCGGCGTCTACTACGACAATCTCCGCGACGAGCCCGAGCCGTGGATCGCAACGCTCAAGGAGGTCAGAAACCGCTGCGGCGACGACTTCCTGATCCTCGCAAACTACGGCTACGCCATAGATGAGTACGACTTCGCCGCGCCCTATCTCAACGGGATCATGTACGAGTCGGGCTTCAGCCACAACCGCACCGAGTGGGATGACACTATCCGCCAGATGCAGCATACGGCGAGCCTCCTTCGGCCCCCGACCGTCAGCTGCATCGAGCGATTCGAGGATATCGAGGAAGGGGACGAGGGGCCCCTGCCCAAGCGGCGCCGGCCCGCGGAGCGCGATCCGGCCGCGCGCCGCTGGTCTATGTGCTATTCGCTCATCATCGGGGACTACTACTACCTGTTCTCCGACAACACGTTCCACGGGCACGACTGGTATCCCGAGTATGATGTGAAGATCGGGCTGCCCCTCGCCGCCGGCGAGCGCGTTAGCTCCCATGTCTGGCAGAGGAAGTACGACAAGGCACTCGTCGTCGTCAACCTGCCGGGTGCGAAGGAGCCGTACGAGGTGAAGCTGGAGCGGCCGGCTCGTGACTCTTTCACAGATGAGAGCGGCGTTGAGTTCACGGTGGCTCCGGGCGATGGACGCATACTCGTGATGGACTGAACGGACCGAACGTAACTGGTAAACGAGAGCGGGGGCCTGTGGGGGTAGTCGTGTTGGGGCGAGGTCTGTGAGAGAGACAGTAATCCCTTGGGTATGGGCTAGAGGGTCAGGGCTTGGAAGGGGACGCCGGCGAGCACGCCCGCCAGGGAGGCGAGCAGAAACATGATGGGCAGGATGGTGTCGGCGCGCTTGAAGCCCCGCATGCGCTTGGCTCTGATCTTACCGCCCCGGCCGATGGCATTCTCGGTGGCGTTGTTGGTGGAGGGCACCTGGTAGCGGCGAGGGACCTGGCGCCCCAGCGTATCTCGGAAGCGCTCATGGGTCTGCTGGTAGCAGACCAGCCGGTTCCAGTTCTCCAGGATATCCAGGGTGAGCATGCGCAGGGCATATTCCGGAGACTGGCGCTGTCCCTTGCGAGGGGGGCGGGCTCCTCGGAATTGCTGATGCAGCCAGCGGATCGCCGCCAGGCCCTTGTCGTCGAGCTCTTTGAGCGCCTCTCGGATCAGCTTCTTCTCTTCGGGGTAGCCTTCGATCTTCTTGAGTCGGCGGGCGACCGCTTTGCGCCAGTGCGCCAGGCAGAGCTGGTGCTCCAGGCCGGCTTTCTCCGCCGCCGGCTTATAGGACTCCAGCTCGTCTGAGACCAGCGCCTTGGCTCCAAAGCGCTTCGCCGCTTCCACGATCCAGCGGCCCAGATCCTCGCCCTCCCCGCTGGCGAGGATCTCCATGCCCACGATCTCGCCCGTGCTGGGGTCGGTGAGAAATCCCAGGGTCACCCCGTTGCCTGAGAGCTTCACCTCGGTCTCGTCCGCCCCCAGCACCGGCGCCTTGAGCCCAGAGACCCTCTTCTTTTGTCTCGCCATCGCCGCCGCTCCCATCTCCCGCACATTGAAGATGATCTCTACATGCGAGATGGGCACTCCCAAACCCTTCATCACTGTCGCCGCGTCCCGAAACGACAGCCCCAATCCCCACAGCACCACCGACAGCACCTTGGTGCGATCGGAGTGTTTGCAGCCGGGGCACAGCCCCGAGGGTGTGACCGTGACGCTGGCTCCACAGTGCTGGCATTGGTACTGCACCACGCGCACTTGGGTCAGCTTCAGATCAACCACCGGCCGGGTCAGCTGACGATGCCAGCCCATGCCGGCGCGACCACAGCGCGGGCAGACGGCGGGACGCGACTCAGTGCTGGCGGACAGATCGGGAAAGGCGATAGCTTCTTTCATGGCGGCGACTCCTGGTGCAGTCAAGCTGCAAAATCCCACTTGTCGCCTGGTTCTTGAACTCTCCCCAAACTCCTCCCGCAGGGCGTTACCGGTTACGGGGGCAGGTATCACTTGACCTCCGCCTCAGCGGCTTCTATAATCGACCCGGCTGCGCCCCAGTGGCCAAGTGGATAAGGCACCGGCCTCCGGAGCCGGAATCGCAGGTTCGAATCCTGCCTGGGGTACCATTCCTCGCCGAGCTTGAGGCACGCAATGTCCTTCTCCCCCATTTCGAGGGTGGTCGCGCGTCAGTGCGGGCTTTTCACCGCGTATCCGACGGGGACGATGTACACGGGCTTGTGGTCGGCCGGAAGGCGGAGGACGTCGGCGACGGCGTTGTCATCGAACGCCCCCACCGGCACAGATCCAAGGCCGAGCGCTTCCGCCTGGAGGTGGACGTTTTCCGCGGCGTGGCCGACGTCCATGTGGACATACCGAATGCCGCGCTCGCCGTACCGACTCATGGTGCGCTCGTAGATGGCAACGAAGACGAGCGATACGGCCGCCTCCGCGACGAAGGACTGACCATAGGCAGCCGCCGCAAGCGGCCCGCGCGGGTCCTCGGCCCGGACCTTCACGAGCGCGTGATCCTTCAATCGGTAGTGGAAGAGACCGTGCTCGCAGGCGAGGTACACTTCCAGGGGATAGCGGGCTCCGGCGGAGGGCGCGGC
>Ga0307379_10004945_pt1 | contig 18775 bp, 32 predicted proteins | sample UN2MG_FD_202237 | JGI IMG/M metagenome (GOLD analysis project Ga0307379, IMG submission 202237) | Soil microbial communities from Risofladan, Vaasa, Finland - UN-2 | ecosystem: Environmental > Terrestrial > Soil > Coastal area > Acid sulfate soil | place: Finland: Risofladan, Vaasa | collected... | reverse complement strand
CTCAGCCGGGGTATCAGTTTTTTTCGAGATTCCTGTTGCATAATTGGAAGTTTCGGATTAGGAATATCAAATGAGCATTGATTATAAAGAATTACTTAAGAAATATATATATCATGTTTGCGAAGAAGAAGGCGCTTGCTTTATCGACGACTGGCGCCCTTCAATGCGTCCAAGATTCAATGAGCAAGAGACAGAAGAATTGTTTAAAATTAAAAAAGAATTGTTTGGCGAAGATGAGTAGCGACGTCGGCAATATGAAAATAACACTACCTTTTTGCCAGTGTGATTACGGGTTTATTGAGGCTGATTCGCACGATTTGAAAGATTACAAAGGGCTTGTTTTCTTACTTACCAAATCTCAGGCCGAAAAGATTTTGGAGGCGCTGAGGCGTGGGTTAGACCAAGCCAATCAAAACTATTTGTCCTATGTTCATTCTTATCACCATGAAGGAAATGAATACGCAGAAATAGACGAAGAGAAATGCAGAGAAGCCATCTCAATTTTAACAGGTGATCGATGAGTTCAGAAGTCGGCAAACTAATCCGCGACGCCCGTGTATCCAAGGGCCTTACAATGGAAGAGGTTATCAAGCGTATGGCCGTCAAGACTTCGATGCCAACGATGTCACGCTTAGAGAATGGCAAATCAACCATCAAGGAGTTCGCCTGGTTTGCTTCTCTATGCAATGTCTTAGACATTCCGTTTAGCGAGGCTGTGGATTGTATCTCGAAAATAAGGAGAAAGCGCAAGTGAGAAAAATGCACCTGCAAAGTCTAAAGTACGGACGGCTAACAAGCGACGTGGAATATCACGGCACGCCGATCAGAGAGAATAACTTGTACGTCCATCAATTTATGGACGAGCGCAACGAAGAAGTCATTCGCCGACGCTGGCGGCATAAATACTTGATCGGGCCGGTTGCCGTTATCCTGTCTATTCCGATGGCAGTCATCTTCTATGCAATTGTGCTTGGGTGCTACTTGCTGAGGCGAAAATGAATGGCTTGGCTTTATGTGCCGGGATTGGCGGAATTGAACTTGGACTCAGGCGATGCGTTAAAGAATATGCCACAATCTGCTACGTCGAACGAGACGCATACGCTGCATCAGTCCTGGTTAAAAACATGCAAACGCAAACCTTGGATGAGGCACCTATATGGGATGATGTTGCCACTTTCGACGGCAACAAGTGGCGTGGAATTGTGGATTGCATCACTGCGGGATTCCCATGTCAGCCTTTCAGCCTCGCAGGAAAGCGCCAAGGACTTACCGACGAGCGGTGGATCTGGCCAGACATTGCCAGAATCATTGGCGAGATTGAACCGCCAATCGTATTCCTTGAGAATGTGCCAGGATTCGTTTCCATGGGTCTCCAATCCGTTCTCGGGGATTTGGCTTCGCTGGGGTACGATGCGAAGTGGTGTTGTATTACCGCGGAATCCTGCGGCGCTCCACATGAAAGAGAGCGATTCTTTCTCTTGGCCAACACCACGAGCGACAGACGGGAGCCATGGAGGGAGGGTAACAGAGAGGAAAGGGAAAAATGGCGGGAATTTAATAGAAGCAGTCTCCATGAGCCAATTTCCCACTCCGACAGCAAACAGATGGGATGGATTGCAGAGTCATGGAGTAAATGTGATTTCTGGGCAGTTGAACCCAACGTGGGTCGAGTGGCTAATGGGATTCGCTATCGGGTGGACAGACTTAGATGCCTCGGAAACGCCGTCGTGCCAGCCCAAGCAGAACTTGCATGGAGGATTTTGACATCATGACACCTCGCGACAACCTACTAGTAGCCATCGCCATTTTAATCGTCTGGGCGTTTACGATTTACTTGATTGCTGAGGGGCCGGTGCTCGTTAAGCAGCAGGCGGTGAGGAGTTATCAGGAATGAAACCCCCGCACCGCCAATACCCAACGGCCCGGACGCCAGCGCTTTACCGGCGCGTCGAGGGTGAGAAATGAAAAAGTACCGTAAGAAGCCGGTTGTGATTGAGGCGGTTCAGTTGGATATAACTAATCTGCCAAAAGTAATGGAGTGGTGTAGCGGTCAATATTATTCTCAGCCGCCAATGCGAACAATATCTGGAATTACTATTCAAACATTAGAAGGCCAAATGATAGGTCAATTTGGTGATTGGATAATCAAGGGCATCAAGGGCGAATTCTACCCCTGCAAAGACGACATTTTCCAGGCGACCTATGAGCCGGTGGAGGATTAGTGAACGCCAGGCAAAGACGCAAGGCTAAGCGGGCCAGGTGGCGAGGGAAGCCTGTGGACATGAAAAAAGTTTGGGATAGGCAATGGCAGGGGCTTTTAAAGATGATTCATGGGGCACAAGAAAGACAATTGAAACGGCTGAGCGAATCAAAGCCGGGGGAGGATTGAATGACCGCCGCTAAGAAGAAGCCGGAGTTGCCGTGGGAAGTGGCGTACCCGTTGCCGCTTTGTGGAAAGGCAAGACTAGTCCCAGAATCCGACGCCCACCGTCTCGCGGGGATGGCAGAAGAGTACTCTGCTTTGTCGGAGAGGGTGCAGAAGTTTGAGGAGGCGGCGAAAACGCTTGTCTATTGCTATGACTGCTTGTGGTCAGATGACTCGAAATTCAAAGACAAAATTCCTACAGACGGTGAGTATGAGAAAGCAATTAACCTTCTCCGCTCCGCCATGGGTGAAAAATGAAGAAGCGTAAGCCGAGGAAGCCGCAGTCAAGGCAATGGCCAATGAGAGTATGGATGACTGATTTTCATGAAATATATTACAACAGAACTGATTCTGCATGCGCAATAAGGATAGCAGAAAAAGTTCATGACCAACTTGGGCGGTGGATCGCCTGGGCCAAGTCGCATCGGAGGGAAAAGCCATGACCGCCCCTAGCGAGGAGTTAATTTCTAACGAAATTACGCTGCCGAAAATGCACTTAGATACCCCGTGGGGGTGCCATTATGTTGGGCACTCACATTCTAGAAACCCGCATCATAAGGTTGACGGATACTTCATCACCCAAGCCCAGGCCGCGCAAGTCGTTGATGCACTACAAGACGCGGTTAAATTAATTAAATCAGACTATCCTAAAAGCCAAGAGGCTACACGCGCAGCAAAGTTGTTACGGTCTATTCGCATCTTCCTAGGCCCTCAACCATGAAACCGTACTACGATCATGCTGGTATTACGATATTTCATGGTGACGCAAGGGAGATCTTGCCAAGCCTTGGGCCGGTTGACCTTGTGCTGACTGATCCGCCGTATGGGATTGGTGCGTCTACCCAGTTGAGAGCAAACACCCAACACGGGCAAGCGAAGGCAGTAAGTAAAGACTATGGTGCTTCGTCTTGGGATAAAGAGACAATTAATCAAGCGGATATGGACGACGTGGTTTGTAAAGCAAAAAACTCGATTGTTTTTGGCGGTAATTACTACAAATTTGCGCCAAATTCTTGCTGGCTTGTGTGGGATAAAAACAATGGGAGCAACGGCTATGCGGATTGCGAACTGGCTTGGACAAATTTACAAAAAGCAGTTCGATTATTTAAATATACATGGCAGGGAATGCTCCAGCAGCATATGGGTGAGGCTAAGGAGTTTCGCTATCATCCCACGCAAAAGCCCGTCCCGGTCATGCAATGGTGTATCACTCAAGCGCCTGACACGGTGCAAACAATCCTCGACCCCTTCATGGGCTCCGGCACCACGCTTGTGGCGGCTAAGAATCTAGGCCGTAAGGCTATCGGGATTGAGATCGAGGAAAAGTATTGTGAAATCGCCGCTCGGCGACTGGCCCAGGAGGTGCTATTCACATGACCGCGCCGAATTTAAATTTCGTTGTGCTACCTAGAGAATGGGTAGAGAAAATAATTATAATTTTACAAGAATGGGATAGTTGTGATGATCCTATTGAGGTGTCTCAAGAAATGATAACTCGTCTGCAAGGAAAACTCGCCGTCGAAAAAGCATGTGAGTCCGGATGCGAAAAATGCCGATTAGCAATTGGGAAAGATCCAGACGTTTTTTGTTGGGTAGAAGAAAACTTAGTCGAGTCAGGCGATATGGCAGGTATTTACTTACCGAATAGATCAAAAGGTTTGCAATGCAGGTTTTGCGGAGCGCCAAAGCCATGACCCGCAAAAAAGCCGGCAAGAAAAGGGTTAAAAAACCAGATCCTCAATACACGATCGCGCTCTTAGATAGCAGCCTAACCCATTCGGTTAAGCGGCCTTACAAGTGCCCGGTATGTGACGGGACTGGCAAGGTTAGAAACACTGACTACCCGGTGAACCTGGTCATGATGACGTGCCAGTCGTGCGAGAAAGGTATTTTATGGGGATGAAAAAGCGCACGAAAAAGAAGCGTGAGACGGATGAGTGAAATCGTGCTGCCTTGGGCGCATCAGAATTGCAAGTTTCATGCTGGTCCGCACTATGCGTGGATTGAAGCAGGTTGGCAGACTACGGCTGTCGGGCCATGCGAAAATTGTGTCAACGGCCGCTTCATCAAATTTCACAATGGACTATAAATGACCGACCAAGAATTTCAAGGCGAACTAGACAAATGCTACGCCCTCATTGAGGCCGTTTCAACGTACAGCAATATTAAGCGTTGGAAGAACGAAATGCTGCCGTTTCTAAAAACAAAATGCACACTCGCTATGAAGCCATGGTATTGGCCGACTAAAAGCGGATTCATCACTTACGCCATCACGATTCGGCCGTATCTCATCTGGTTAACAGACGACTTCTTTGGAATGCTTTTGCAAGAGCAAGCCGCAACGCTCGTCCATGAGGCAGTTCACATTAGGCAATATTTCGACGGGCGACTGACTTGGTTTGATTACATTTTTAACAAAAGCAAGCGCGCCGATCTTGAGCAAGAGGCCGAAGCAGATGCGATACTGTTTCGGGCGAAATGGACTGCTTACAAAAAAGAGAACCCGTGACATCGCTGTTTCATCAAATCGATATGCCGCCCACGCTCAACCACTTTTGGAAGCGAAGCAAGCGCGGAATGTTTTTATCGAAAGAGTACGAAACGTGGATCAGGACGGCGACGATACAAATCGGCAAGGTCTGCGTCATCGAGTGCGCGTCTGATTGGCATATCGAAATAGATTTTTTCTTTCATTATGTCAAAAAACCGCGCCGTGTTGACCTGGATAACCGTATCAAGCCAGTGCTGGACGTTTTGAGCAAGATTTACGGCGTCGAGGATAGTCTAATCACCAAGATTACAGCACGAAAAAAACTAATTAAGGAAGCCAAAGGAATTGATTACTGCTATATTAAAAGCGATCTATTTACCGGCATTCCCGCTCGAGCCGCATCGTGAGATTGATATAATCGATCACTTCTTTCTGTAGCGCTTGCTGCTGATCTCGGCACTCATTTAAATCAGTGTAAAGCGTGCCCTTATCCTCGGGAATGTAGACATACCGAACACAGCCGCTAAAGATCAGGATCAATGCGAGAATTGCTAGTGTAAGGATGCACCATTTTATCACGAATCTTTTTTTCCTTTTCTTCTAGTTCCCTCGATATTCGCCGCAATTCCCGCGCATGGCGCTCGGCTTCGGACGGGCGCAAGTCTCGGTAAACTTCAGTTAAAAACTCAAAAAAAGCGCCAATCATTTTAAACACGCCGGGCCCTACCTTTTATTTCTCAAGAGCCGCTCTCTTTCTCTAAAGCCTCTGGCCTGATCGAGCAGTTTACCAATTTTGACGGTCATCTGCGCAACCGTCTCGCTCATGCAGTGATAGCTTGAACGGGTAAAGGGCGACGGCTCGCTCGCGCCGAGCGGATTGTGAGTGAGAGCGTGCGAGTATTCGTGCCGCAAGTCGCTATAAGAATTAACCTCCTTGTTGAAAACAACCTGATCCCATTGCGGCAAGTATCTTGAGTTTCCTTGCGCGTAGAATGTCGTTTGCGGCGCCCGGCGCGATAGATCGCCGTAACACTCTTTTAAAAGATCGTCGGAAAGTGCCACATTGTAAATGTAAAGTGTTTCGCTCCAGTAGCCGCGGGCCTGAACGCCTTCATTGAAGGTGACGATCTTGTTTTGCGCCCAAAGAAACGGGGTGTTGACTTTAGACGAGGCGCAGCCAATTTCTCCAATCGCTAAAAGTAAAATTAGCCATCTCATAAATGCCCTAAAACTAGAAGATTTTCACCGTCGCTGTCTGGAAATATTGTATCATAGACTCGAATGTTGTTCACAGTCAGGCCGCCAATATTCCCAGACATCCATTCACTTGCGCATTGCACGCTAAAGTATACCAATGTCCCAGGTGTAAAATTCTTATTCTCAGTGGCCCCTTGCCTGTTTGACCCTAAGAAAACCTCTACACCTGGGTTTCCGCTATCAATGTAGTATGCGTTGACCGTTCCGTCTTCCTGTGTTTCTAGTATGCCTGTGTACAGTGTACCGGATACTTCAACGAAAGGTGCCATATTGTCGGGCTCGGACACAAATGACGCAAGTGTTCCAACTTTATTAGCGTTTCCGCCGGCGTTTATTGTCCCGTGGTATATGCTGCATTGAGTTGTAAGGGCGGTATTGGCCATGCCAACCCCTGCGGTTGAAATGCCTAAAAGTATGCTTTCTCCATTTACTGTATCCCGTATATAAAATTCTATTTCCCACCTTCTCCCCACTGCCGCTTCTATGCCTTCGTCACTGTAACAACCTAAAATTCCAAACCCGTCAGAATTGTCGTTTCTCATGTAAAGACCGGATTCGTACTGACCGGAAGTTGTAAGAAGGTTTCCAGAGTCGGTATTAACCGTTGTTACGCCAGCGGGCACCCCTGAATCAAAGTTTGCTAGAAATAAATTAGCCATCTCATAAATGCCCTAAAACTAGAAGATTTTCACCGTCGCTGCCGGTAGGATCATAAACGCGAAAATTGTTCACTTCAAGACCGCCCCCGCCAGATGTCCAAGACTTAAAGCTATTAGTTGACATGAATACGTCGGTCCCGGCTGGCCACAATGCTTGAGGCGCTGTTGATATGTATGACGATCCTAAAAGTAATTGACCGCCAGTCCCTGGCCCTTCGACGTAAGCCTTAGCCGTGCCGTCGCCTTGCATGATAATCCGGCCAGTGTAGATGGCGTCCTTTGTATATTGGAAATATATTGCGTCGAAAGGATCTGACACAGACAGTCCGCCCTCCATAACAGCGCTAATGCCAGCAGTCTGATCCCGCCTTATACCAAAGGTTGTTATGTTATTCATATCAAGACCGGTCGCTAACTGGATGGCAAGCCAATATCCTCGGCCGTCTTGGGTATACAAAGAATTGGAAACGAAAGAGCATTCATAAACCCTGCCCGGGCTTGATTGAACTTGAAAACCTGAGTTAACGTAAATTCCCAGGATGTTTGAACCGTCGGTGGAATTATTCCTAAAATGGGCCCCATAAGCGTTTGGACCGGAAAAGTTAAAAGTATTCCCGCCGGTATTGACCGACGAAAATGACGTGGGTAGCGACCCTGAGAAAACGACGTTAAATAAATCCGCCACTTAAATCTTCCTCGCCTTAAACTGACGCCAAAGGTTTGCACCGTCTGAACTGTTCCAACTTTTTTGATTGTGGATGCAAGGGTAAAGCGTCTTGCCTCCGAACGTGCTCTGGTCGCACTGGCCAAAAACGTGACTTTTGTTTTCCCATTGATCGCTTGTGGCTGCAGCCTGGATGCTGCCGTTTTCCAATGCAGTTAGTGTCAGAATGATCGGCTCATCGCCCTCTAAGATTTCGATCTTTGTATCTTCGGTAGGGTTTGCTGAGTTGCGCTGCATGTAGAGATAACTCTTTTGCGCTGTGTTGTCCCAGTGCTGAGAAACTCCGAACGGACCCTGAGTAGCGCCTGTCATGGCGTCAGTTAATGAATCATGGAGAAAATACTGCATGTAACCCCATTTGAGTTCACCGGGAACGAAAGTGACTTCCCAGAACTGACCCGGCGTGTGGATGATCGGCACGTCTAGTAGCAATGAAAAGTGAGTCGTCTCGCCGGTAATATCGAACTGATCGTTGCGCATCTTAACGCCGCGGTTGGTGTAAGTGATTTGGTTTGATACTGATCCGTTCGTGTTTAGAACTTGCCACTCTGGTTTTAGACCATTTCTCATGTTGTCAGAAAATGCTGTCATTTTACGCACCCCTTTTTTTCGCCTTCTTTTATGGCTGTGTTTAGACAAATATCCCACAAATTATTATTCTTCTTCTTTGTCTTCATTTGATAGCTTGTCAATATTTTCACTTATTTGCTTTAAATAATCATCCGCCCGCTTTGTGAAACTTCTTTGCATAATAACTTTTTCAACTAGTTTGACTAGCAAATAAATAGTGAACATTGCTAAAACAACACTTGCCCCGAGACTCATCAAGGCTTTTAAGATTTCTGGCTTCAATAATAATTCGTCAATCATTTCTTGGAGACATCTTTAACGATCTTGTCGAGTGCATTATAAAGAAGCTTAGTTAGCGGCATGGCTCCTGGCCATTTACGCAAAACAAACTCAGCGACAAAAAGGATTGAAGTTGTGAAAATCACGGGATTGTTTGTAACGAATTCAATAGATTGATTAACCATGTTTTAATACTCCTTATTGTTTAGTAACCAGGCCCTTCACATAAGAATTTTTGCCCATATAAGTTAAAACTGATTTCCTCGGGTCTAGGCCTTCTGGCGCCAGGCCGTAATGAACCCAAGTGTGCTCGTAAATCAACTGGTCGAAATCCAAATCCGTTTCCATAAGCCTCTTGCAAACCTTGAGCGGGTCGCCGAAATCTGGAGCAATAAAATCTATAGCCAGGCCCATCGAGTGACGACTCGTTCTAGAGCCTCCGACAATTTCATTTAAAGACGGAGAGCGATACCCGCTTGTAATGATAAGCCTGCAGCCAAGTATTTTAGAGATTTCCTCAGCCTCGCCAGCCGTTCGCCTCAAATTTGGCAAAAGGTTGTCAGGCGGCGTGTTATTGACGCCCCGGTGCTGAGTTGAGATAAATTCCTCTAGGCTATAATTCTGGCTAAGCATCATTAAGTCAGCGTCACAATCAAAGTTAAGCCTTGAATTGCGATGTCCGTAGATCCAGCCGTCGTGCCTGTCAGCAAGCAATAAAATGACTCTGTCGCTGCAATCACTTCCGGAGTGACAAGCGTTTTCGTGCTATTCGTGCTCGTAATAGCCGTATCAGCCGCAACTGCGATTTGAGTTATCGCCCCGATTGAAGCGTCAGTTACGTCAGCCGCCGCCGCCGTCATTTTCCTCAAATCTGCGTCTAGTGTAACAGCACCGCCAGCCGATTCAATCTGGCCAATTAAATGGAACCCTGTAATCGTCCAGCCAACTTTCAATCCAGTAACCGGAATCACTAAGGTGGAAGCGGTTTGAGAAGCCGGGAGCGTAACCAATGCAATATTGTCTGCCGCTGCAACAACCCAACCAGCAGTTGTGCCTACCTTTGCTAACCCTGCCGCGCTAGTCGTGAAACTTTGCGCAGTAGTAGAGGCCACGATTGTAGATGTCGTTCCGGTTGTGATTCCTGAGCAATCAAACTGCAATATCTTGGTTGCATCTGTTGGGTCTGCAATTTGAAAACTAGCGCCTGCATTAACCCTTACGTCACCGGTAAACTCTACGTCGTCCGTCGTTCTAACTATGCTTCCTGGCGAAATTGTCATTTTTATTCCCCTTCGTTTTCGTTTTGACCGTTTAATTTTCCGACTATTTTCTGATATCCAGGGTCTTGCTGATGAAGCAGAAAATTCGTTGCTGCAAAAGCGTTTGCCCCTCTATGCATTGCTTGCTGTAATTGCGGGGCGTATTTTCCAAGCATTTGAGGCGCAGACTGCAACACCTTCGCAATCTTATCACCCGTCCACGCCTGCGTCTGAGGGCTTATGGCTGAACTAATTGGTTTGTAAATTAGATCACTAATCGAGAATCCGCCCTTTGATTGCTCACGGGCCAATTTATCAGTTAAGAGATCGCCAGATTGCTTGCCAGTTCCATATTGAGCACGCCCCTGTTTTAATAAAGATCGGCCCTGTTCCCCTAAAACGCCCTCGGCACTATCGGAAATTTTGTCAGCGATAATTCGAGACGCGTCCTGAGACATTATTTGCTTTTCGCTTGGAGAGACTGGGCGCTTGCCTTTGGGGAATCCTATTTTGTCTAATTCTTTCTTAAGAAGTTGTCCTTCCTCAAGAGAGACAGGGTTCTTGCCTCGCATAGCTATCGCCTCAACGGTGTTGTCAAACTGACCGGCAATATCACGATTCAACGGTGAACGGTAAAAGTCTCCAAGTTCATTTTTAACCGCCTGCGCTGCCTCATCTGGAACAAAAGACGGTCTTATAGCGTCGGCTTCTTTGAAAGTTTGTGACATTTTATCCCAGCCAGAACCTTTCACTAGATCAGCCCGTTCAAGCATAGATTCGGTGCTAGAGAATGGCCTTATTATCCCCTCATCCATCGCCTCACGACCTAAATTAGTTCCGCGCTTAATTTGCTCTTTAAAGGCCGCTTTATTCCCTCCGAGAGATTTAAGAGCTTTTTGATCTGAATAAGACCGAACGGCGCCCGGTAGTTTAGACAATCCTTCCATGGCGCCGGCTGTCACTCCACCAATCGCCGCACCCTTGGCGGTGTCCAAAGCGGCGTCGCCCAATTCGCCTTTCGTTAGATCTGCGTCAGATGTTCCAATCCCCTCGGCGCCGCCGTATCCCATAGATAAAGCTATGCGACCAAAAAAAGTTGATGGTGACGGAATTATTTTCCCAGTCGCTACGCCACTCGCAATAGCCCCAGCCAATTGTCCACCAATGGCTGTTTTTGGATTGGCAGATTTGACTTGTGAACTGATTGCGCGACCCTGGTCACGAGCCTGCGAATAAGAATCGGCCTTATACCCAGGAATCATTCTGGAAGCGATCTGGTCAATTCCGGCTCCAACTAATCCGGCAGCCTCATCACCAAATCCCATCGATGAAGTGTCTCCTAAACCCTGAAAGAATGACACGGCTTTAGACCCTATAGACGTGTTCTCATCAGAGACGGGAGCGACCCGCTCCATTTCTTCATCAGATATAAAATCCGGTGACGATGATAGAGAATCCATTTCGTCATCTGAAATAAAATCAGCCATTATTTAATAACCTGCCATCCGCCCGGGACTTTCTTGTAGTCTTTGCCGTTTACGGTCTTTATTTCGGACTCAGAATTACCCTGGTCAAACGAGCCGCTTGCGCCGCCGGAGCCCTTTCCTTGGTAGCCGGTTAGCGTGCCATTTGCTTCGTAATACTTGCTGGCCCTGTCTTTCTCGGCGGCCATGCCCTTAATTTGTTTAAATAGAGCGCTAACGCGCTTGTAATTTTCAGCGTCCGAAAGCATCGGGTTATAAGCCCGGTCAATCATTGCAGTGCCCTCTTTCTCGGTAAACTGCGCGCCAATGATTTGACGCATGGATTTTTGTACAACGGAAGCCAGATTTTCTCTTATCGCCGTCCGCTCTGGCGTAAATGTTTCGCCGATGATCGGGGTTTTGGCTGCCAAGCCGCCCAGACGATTGCCGCCGGTATCTTTTGGATCGAGTTTACTTAGTACTTCGTCCTGCAACTTGCTTAAATCTGATTCGACGGCCGTATATCCGCCGGCGGCGTTCCAATCGACATACTCCTTGGCGAATTTCTCATCAGAGCTCTTTTGTCCTGGGGTTAAATTGGCCAGACTTGCGCGGTCCGTTTCAAACTTCTGCTCCCGGGCGCCGCGGGTTTCTTGCAGCCGCGCCTGCGCCTCTAAGCGCTGATTGTTTAGGCTGTAGACGCTTTTAACTAAGTCAGATGACTTGTTTAAATCCGCCTCGCTCATTTTTGCTAGTTGCTCTTTTTGGTCCGGACTGAGTTTTCCGAGCATATTGCGAGCCAATACCGCGCTCGGCGAATCCCTGAGCCCCTCTCCGGCGCGATCCTCTTGCTTTTGGCTAAACTCAGTGGCAGCCCGGGATTCCTGCGCATTTTGAATATCCTGACCTTCTAATCCTTGATAATATTTCGCCAATTCCATGGCGTCAGAAATCTCTCCCTTAGCTTTATTTGCGCTCATGGACGCTCTGCCGGAAATCGATGAATGGATGCGGCCGCCACGCGGCGTGTACTTTAACCAATCAGCCCAAGCCGGAACGCCAGCTTCAGAGCGTTTCTTTAAATCAGGGTCCATAGATTGTTTTAAATACTTTTCAGACAACTCCCGGTTGCTTAACTTCTCCGGCGTAATCGCTTCCTCTGGCGTTGGAACGTAGGCAGCCTCTTGCATCGGCGCGGCTGGAGCGGATGACGCGTCAAAACTAGCCCGTATCTTTTGCGCGGCGCCCATGATTTCTTGCGGCGTTGCGTTCGGCTGCACTTGCCGGAACTGATTGATCTGTCCGGCTAATTCCTCGTCCGGCACTTCAGGAAATATCGTTTTAACCGCTGAAAATACGTCATCCATTATTTTTTACCCTCTAAGTCATCCAGGCGCTTATTCAGCGATGCGAGGCTTGCTAGTACAGGGCCGCCCAATTTGCTGTAGTCGATCTTTTTGCCCTCTGCGGTCGTCTCAACCGCTTGCGGCGCGCCCTTCTCGACGTCCTGGGCCATTACGCCAACCTGATCGCCTTTCCCGTGCTTATCGTCTTTGAATTTGTATTTATAACCGGTCATTTCATCCAGGAATTTGCCAGAGTCAAATTCTTTAATGTCAGTCTTAAGGTTTTCGTCGCTCCACTTTGCGTCTACATTATTCATGCCCTGAGACTTGGCTTTTCCAATCTCAAGTTCGTTCTGAGCTTGACCTAAAGCAGCGTTAGAAAATGCCTGGCTTTTGGACATCTGGTTAGCGAAGTTCTGCTGATACAGACCTTTATTATAAAGTTCCTGTTGATTCTTAGCGCCTACATTTGTGTCAGATATTCTTTGCTTCTCGGCTAGATTTTGCGCATCAGCTTGATTGCGCCAGCCTACGTTCTGGTTTTCTGTTGATTGGCGGTTAGCAGTATTGAATTGGTTAATCGCATTCTGAGCCGCCGCAGCCTGCGCGTCTTGCCCCCAAACCTGACCGCCCAGTTGCCCGACGCCCTGGATAGCCGCCATTTTGCGCGCATTCGCGTCAGCCGCAGATTGAAAGCCTTGATTGGCCAGGCTTGTTGCCGAACCTTGCTGATTGGCTAGTTGCGATCCGAGTTCCAGGCCGCTGCCGCCGATGCCTCGAGCCGCCGCGTTCTGCAAAATAGCCTCGCGCTGCCCACGCTCTTGCGTCGCGCCTTGACTTTGAAGTTCGTAAAGCGCCGCCCTAGCCTGCGGATCCATGCCGTCAGATGACACAACGTCTTGAAGATCGCCAAGCGCGCCCATCTGCGCGGCCCTAGTGGCCGGATCCATCTGCTCGTAAGCGCTCGCCTGTTGCAAGAAAGTCTGCGCCATTTCTGGCGTAAGTACGCCCTGCTGGACCAGATCGGCTAACTTGATCTTCATTTGGTTGATGCTCGGGATATCAACCCGAGAAATCATGTCTTTGGCTTGGCCGGCATCCATTGAAGCATTGCCGTATTGACCGCCGCTTTGTGCGTTTTGGACTGCACCCATTTTTTAGACTCCCTGCCCGATTAAATATTGGAGGGCTTTCATTTTTCTATCTTGCTCTCTTTTATCTCTACCTTCCCGGCCCTTACCGCCGCGCTTGTCTTTTGTTGAGGCCCTAACTGAAGCGGGCGCGTCTAAAGACTGCTGATCATTTGCTACTGGCGGCGGCACAAGACTTTCTCTTGCGGCAAGTGCCCTCGCCGCTGCGATGCGCTCTGAATTCTGAAGACTATCACCCAATCCAGCATTTTGATCTGCAGCGCCTCCAAGAATTCCGCTAGATCGTCCTAAAAGTGCGTTATCAAGCGCCGACACGCCGCCCGAGCGTTGTCGTCCATAAGCGCCCTGCAATGCGTCGTTAATCCCGGATCCTGTTCTCAATCCGCCAGCTGCATCTTGAGCCGACTTAATGCTCGCCTCAGTCCCAGCAAACCCTTGAGCCTGGTTCAATTGATCCGGCCCCGTGTATTGGGGGGCCGGCGCGACAACTGGCGCAAGTGGCTGCTGCATTTGAGCGCCGCCACCTTGGGCTAGCATGTTGAAAATTCTTGGATCTCTTTTTTGCTGACCGCCGCCCCTGCGTCCTTTTAATATTTGTGACTGCGCCGGCGCTACTTCAGGCGCGGTCGTTGGTGATGGCGTGGCAGGAGCCGGCGCGACTGACGTTCCCGCGGCGACTTGTTTGTTGAAATTGCCTTGCGTATTCGCAAGGTCGGCCCTGGCGTTATTTCCTGCATTGACAACCTCGCCGCCAACCCGTCCGGCCATGCGATCAGCGCCTTGACGATTTTGCGTTAAGTACCTTGAAACATCTGCGAACTGTGAGCCACCTCGATTGACCGCCATATTATTTTCCGCCCCTCGCTTTACTTAAATAATCCATTAATTGCTGCATTTGCGTCGTTTGCTGTGGCGGCGCTTCCATGCCTTCAACGCCACCTAGCTGGCCGCTCATATCCGGATTGCCAACATTATAGACCGGCTGCTGCTGCGCAACTGGCTGCGCTGTTGGCTGATTTGGTTCAATTTGGTTATTCACATCGACCGTTTCGATTTTTTTGTACGGTTCCACGTCATTTGCTGCTTGCGATGCTCCACCCATTGTTTTTATCCTCTATTATTTTTTAAATATTCCATTAATTGATTAAACTGCAACGGACTCGACGAGACTTGAGCGCCCTGACCAAGATTGATCTGCGAAGGTTGACTCTCTGGCGATCCTGGCCCTCGGCCTGGCGTGTATTTCTTGACATCGTTATAGCTATTCATAATGCCCTTGTCGGTTGCGCCAGATATTTCTACAGGAGCGGTCCCAGATGCCGCCGGCGTTAATGTACTAGATGCGGCCGCGTCTGTTGCTGCGCCGCTAATAGCAGCGTCCGATGCAGCGCTCGTTAAAGCCGCGTCAGCCGCCGCTGTGCTAGCCGCCGCCGTTCCGGCTGTCGCCGCTCCGGTTCCTGCCGCACCTGCTCCACCTGCTCCTGCTAAAAATCCCATTTAAAATACCCTAACATTCATAGTGTAAGAAGTTGAATCCTCTAGCCCCGTAACGAAGCCGATTATAATATTTTCGGCATTTTCGTACCAGTCAACATACACGCCATTTTTAATCGGAGTGTAATTTGAAACGCCATTTTCATAAATTTGCATTAAGATAACCCCTTCAGCCCGAGTGCGAATCGTTTTCGGGAACGATATCTGCGAAAAGTTTCCAGCGCTGTAGTCTGATAATGTTTCAAATGATAACTGCTTCTTTTGGCTCGCGAAATTCTCTGAGAATGTGAGATTTCCAGAGAGCGCCGTATAGACCGCATCTGCAAAAGCATTAATGAAAACAAGAAGCCTCGGCTCGGTTCTCGGAACTTCCGATTGTTCGATTCGCTTTTGAGTTGGTAACTTTGCCATATCATCGGAACCTCGAGGACATTCGGTTAAACTGCGCCGAAATGCCAGCAAGCGAAAAGTTTGAAAATACTTCGTTATTTCTGACTCTAAAATTGAGCCAACTGCACCGCTGTTTTTCAAGCGGAACATACGTTCGGACCGGCTCTGGCCTGCCGCCAGGAGCGCCCCAAGGGCGATTTCCCCACTCGAAAAGCCCCCAACCGAGGCCGATCAATTCGGATACGGTTACAAACTCGAAATCATCTGACAAATTCGTCTGAAATCCGATATCAACTTTATTAAAAGATGCGTCGCTAAAAATAACAGTGCATTCAGAAAAGTGCTTTAAAATCCCAGGATTATCGGACGAGTTTGGCAGCCAGGAAACGTCCTTCGTGATGGGCTCGTATCCTATAGCCGCGCCTGCCGCCCAAACGAGGACATCTTCAACGGTAATTGTCGTCGAATCGACTACCTCAGTAATTACCGATTCAGCCCCGCCTTGCTTAATGAGCCAATCGGCTGCGAGTCCGGTTGTATCTGAAAGTACAATCGTCGCCTCAGACGATGAGACAATCGTTAAATCTATTTGAGCGTCACAATAATCGTACCGATCGAAATTCTTTCTTTCTTGATAAATGTAATTATCGTCAGGGTTCCCTAAATACATTTTATTGTCTCGCTTCAAGACAATCCCGCACGAACGACTCATCGGCCAACGGGTATAAGTATTGGTAAGTTTGTTATAAACAAAAGCCTGCGTCGGATAATTGTCCTCGATGTTTGTGACTGTGTAAAAAATATATTTATTGTCGGATTCGTACGGGTAAGCAAACGAACCCGTCTCAAAGTTTGGGTATAAATCGCTACTGATTTGCAAAAGAGTGCTTTCAATCGGCACCGATATCTTTTGACTGCCGCTGTCAGAAATAGAAATCAGGTTTTGATCTGTAAATGCGATTATTTCGTTATTCAGAACGGTCGCGCACTCTGGCGCCCGGATCGACTGCGAACTATCAAATAAAGAAACAGTGAAGTCAGCCTCGCTCGTTCCTGTAATCCTAAAAATAGCCTCGTCAGGTTTGAAAACAAAAATGGCGTCACGCAAAGTGATGATGCGCGTTATCTCGAAATTCTCGCTTCCGACTGTCAAATAAGAAAGAAGAGGTACGGCCTCCGGCTGCTGCAACTTAGAAAACGCGACCCGGTTAACGGCCGCGTCGTTGTCCGATACATTTTCCGTTCCCGTGTTTGCCAAAACCGGGTTAAATGATTCGCCATTTGTTGACGTTATCGAAAATTCAACGCCGCCAATCGCACGTTCCTCGATTAGCATGAGCCCGGGCAAATCTGTTGGTCCTGATTCGTAATAAGCATACACGCTTGTATTTAGTGGCGATTGATTGATTGCCTGTATAAGTTCCATCGAAGTGTCTTCAATGTTGGACGCCGGAGTGCCGGACAGTATTGCCTTGAATTGGTTGTTCGGAAAATCGCTCGTTGACGCAGCAAAAAACTCAACGGAATCAATCCTGAAAACGTCCTGAAACTCTATGGATACGGTAGCCGTTGCGGTAGTAGCTAAATCAACCGTGATCGAACTGGCCGAATCAATCGAAACGATCCGCGTGTCAGATGTAATGCCGGTGCCGACGACCCGCATCCCGACGTTTAAATATGTCGTGTCAAATCCGTCTTCTAAAAACGTCTGCGCGGCTGCGACCTGCGGATTTGATCCGGTCCCAGAGACGGTAACATCGACAAGAGCCGCGGAAGATCCGTTTCCGTCAACTGCAGTTTTAATTTGCGTCGCCGTTGATACGCCAGTTTCAATCTGAACGCTGATGTTATTGTCGGTAACGGTCACAACCTCGGCACCGGCCGTTCCGCCGACTGTGTAAGTAATTGCGATGTCGTTACCCGCAACCCCGGCCGCGTCGGCCGTGTAAGTAAGGTCCTGAATGATAGCTGCGGCGGCCTTAGTCAGCGCGTCAATGGTTGTATCCGTGTGAGTATCGCCGGAGTTGGTCTGATAACCAAATGATCCGCCGAGCGTATTGTCGCCAACGGTGACAAGAGAGAAAATATATCTCTGCTTTGATTTCGTGTTGGCATAAAATGCAGAGTTTCGAAAAAGAGTAATGTCTAGCGCGTAAGGCGGCGCTTCGTTCGCCCGAAGAATTCCCTCTTGTGATGGATCAGTGTATAGCTTAGCGCCGCGCAAGGAGTTCGGAACGATATCTGTAAAAGTGAAAAATCCGGCCGATATTTCGGCGCTTGTCGGAATTCCCTCTTTTACTTGCTGAAGTTCGTCGTCTGGGACGCTCGAGACACCGGCCGATGACCCGGATCTGAAAACGCGGTAAAACCAGGTTGTATCGATTGTATCAGGTATCTGATAAGTCAACTGCACGTCGGCATTCTCGCCCGTGTCGTTAATCATGACGAGCCGCTGCGAGGGAGGCCCAATAATCTCGTTGTCGTTCGCGTCCCGGTAACCCCAAACCATTCTATAGGCTACCTGCACTTGATCGGGCATGAACCCAGGGGAAACAAGCACGCCAACTCCGTCCAGCGCTTTAGGCGCCCCGGCTTGACGAAACTGCGACGTAACGGAATCTAATTTTTTAATGCCGAGCGAGGTTGTTATGTAGAAATTCTCATTTCCTTCAAATGACCTGATCTTAATGCCGCTCTGTGGCGGATCAAACGACCCGGTATAGTTCACAAATGTTCCGTTATCATCTGAATCGTAGGCAATCTTATCGCCGTGATTCACCAATAGAGTGGATTTGTATTCAAATTCTTTGACCGGAACATTGTCAACCGCTCCATATTTCTTTTGACCGCGGCGCGATTCTGCGACGTTTGGCTTATCAATTACCACGTCATCGGCACGCGAAAGCGCCCCGGGCGGAACGGCCGAGAAAGGATTCGGATTGTTCCAAAGGCCGCTTAGCGTAAGGTCGAGCGTTTCAGCCATTCTGCCACCCCCAGCGACCTATTTTTTTCCATGCGAGCGTTCCACTGCGGTTCACAATCTTTTTAGCCTGGTTATCAACCCTTGGCGTCATGGTTTGTAGAAAATTAGCCTTGATCTGCTCAAATTTTTGCTGCGCCGATACAAGCCCCGGATCGCCGAGAGCCTCCAGGCATTTGATCGCCACACTTTGGGCTAGAATAGGCTGCGCTTCCGGCGCGATCTGAGCAATTGGCGAGTCGCCGTCCAGACAAATCCAATCGCCAACCGAAAGAAGCGACACGTCT
>Ga0307379_10004944_pt1 | contig 18776 bp, 22 predicted proteins | sample UN2MG_FD_202237 | JGI IMG/M metagenome (GOLD analysis project Ga0307379, IMG submission 202237) | Soil microbial communities from Risofladan, Vaasa, Finland - UN-2 | ecosystem: Environmental > Terrestrial > Soil > Coastal area > Acid sulfate soil | place: Finland: Risofladan, Vaasa | collected... | reverse complement strand
ACTTCTCCTTCAGGCCGCCTACATCGACATTGCGAAGTCCACCGACTCAGAGCTGTTCGACGGGCCGGTCCACTTCGGTGAGGAGGCCATCACCCGCTTGGGCCGCTACGGTTATCCATTCGCCGGAGCGCTCCGCGTGGTGTCAATAACCGGTCTCAAGCCCGGCCCCGAGGACGTATTCTACCAGCGGCTGCTTGGTGGCAGTCAGGCCGCTCTGACACAGCGTTTCGAGGCCGTAAAGATGAAGATCGGCTCCGCGTTGAAGGATTTCGTCAAGAGCAGGGGGATGGTATCGTCCGCAGTGCCGGCAGATACAGGGCTTGCATTTCGGTTTCCGATATTTATTGAAGCACTGTGAGCAGATCGCCTGCCCGTGAGTTTATGCAAAAGCAATGGCGCTTTCACAGCGCCACCTGTCTGCGTGGAACGCACAGGCAGATCGACTACCTCGCCCCCAAGGACAAGCTCGAAGGCCGTGCCGAAACGATCCTGGCAGCACGCGACGCCAAGCTCGCCGCGGCCAGAGAACACCGTCGTCTGATGAGACAGCAGGCTGCTTCAAAAACTCTGTTGACAGACGACCGCCATCGTGATATACTGCACGCAGCCGGCGAAGCGGAAGCGAGTGTTGCTGGAGAGCACCTCGCCAGGAATAGCCGGGCCGGGCGAAGACGGATGTCCGTCGGGGGAGGTCTGAGCAAGGCTCCCCTCCGCCTCCTGGAGCACATCCGGATTTGCCCGCTATGCCTTGTAACTCCGGGGTCTGTGGCAGAGCCCCAGTCGGGCGTAAGCCCGAATAAATCTGCTGTTTTCCGTAGCCGCTGTGGCTTACGGTGTGTCCAAGAGATTCCGGACTTTACACCAAGAGATTCGGGCCTATACAGGCCGGAAGCGGTAAATCACGCGGACGGCGGCCGCCAAGGCTCCGGCCGCGTCTGAGACAGACATGTATGGAAAGCAAATCTACACGGCGTTTGATCTGGATCCCTATCATTCACACAGAGTCCGACATGGGGAGCTTGTCCACCAACTGTGAGGATTTGTACACGCAGAAGATGGGGGCGGGGAAGTGGGAGGAGCGTCGCAAGACTGTAGAAGAGCTGTGGCAGGCAATTTGCCGGGGGGTGGCAGACCTCCCCCTTGATTACGAACGAGTGAGGCTATACCAGGACGGGTTGCCAAATTGCGGGTACGAGGATAGAATCGTGGGCGATCTGGCGGCGGCAGGGAGCCAGAATCATCTATTGCTCGCAAACCTCATTGCACAGGGAGCCAAGCTAACCGGGACGGAATCGCCCGAGCTTCTGAAGGAAGAATATGAGCTTCACTGCGATACGCTGGCTTCGGCGGCGGCGACGGAGACGCAAGCCGGGGCGGACCAGCGCAAGAGACGAGCCAACGATATCCTCCTGAGGCGCGATCTCTATATCGCACAACGAATTAACAATACGCTCGCAGATGGGGAAACGGGCCTCGTCTTCCTGGGGATGCTTCATTCGATACAGAACTATCTGGCCATGGATATGGAATTCAGCATCCTTGGCGGTCTGAAATAGAGACCACTTCACGGCTTGCCCGGCGAATGCAGCGCACGATCTGTGCGGCGCCCGTAAAATGTCTTCCATGCATTTTTTTTACCCTCTCCTATGAAACCGCCTAACTTTTACTGGATTAAATGTCGATAATTATTCATAGGATTTTACGCTTCTGACTTATTAATTTGCTAAACAGCGTTTGCATTGATATACTTATGGCGTTAACGCCTTCACATTTGGGCAACTGAACAGCGAGGCAAAATCATGGCAAAGAACAGCGGAAAAGGTTCCGAAGTGAATTTCGTGGGCGGGTTTTTCGATGGACTGAACAAGCTCCTTGAAAACATCTCCGATCTGGCCGAAAAGGGCGAGGAATTGAAGAAATCGGGTGAGATCAAGGGAGCAGACGGGAAAGTGCGCGGCGTATACGGTTTCAACATCAAGTTCGGTATCGGCGACAAAGAGGTCAAGGTAGAACCTTTCGGCAATATCCACAAAGACGAGCAGAGCGGCAAGGTTACCGTGGATGAGGTCCGCGAGCCGATGGTTGATGTTTTCGACGAAGAGAAATATGTCCTTGTGCTCGCCGAGATGCCTGGCGTGGGAAAGGATGAGGTTCAGCTCGGCCTGAAGGACGACGTTCTGACCATTGCCGCAGAGAGAGGGGAGAAGAAATACCGGAAAGAGGTACTGCTGCCTGAGAGCTTCGCTGCAGACAAGATGAGCTACACTTGTCACAACGGCGTGCTCGAAATTCGGCTCACAAAGTAAATCACAACATAATAACGACAGGGTGACGCGATGACAGAGGCTAAGGATGGCGTGCTGGTGCTGAAGGTTACTGAAGCTCTGGCCAAGGACGTGGGCCGGGCTCTTGCTCGCCTTGATCCCACTGACATGACCGGGCTGGCGATGCAGGTAGGCGACATAATAGAAGTTGGCGGAAAGCGCAAGACGGTGTGCAAGGTGATGCCGGCGTACAAGGATCTGCGCGGCAAGTCGCAGATCCAGATCGACGGCCTGTCCCGCGAGAACGCCGGCACGGCGCTCGACCAGCCGGTGGAGGTCCGCAAGATAGCGGCCAAACCGGCCCAGCGCGTATCGTTGTCGCCCCTCACAAAAGCTCCCCGTGATCGCGATCTGAATTATATTTGCAGCCTGCTCGACGGCCTGCCCGTAGTTGCGGGCGATCGTATCCGTGCCGCGCTGTTCGGCACCGGTTCCGTCGATTTCAAGGTGGAAAAGAGCGTGCCGGCCGGGCCAGTGGTGATCGGCCAAACCACCGTGCTCGATGTTGTAGGCGCCAAGGGCGAGGAGCAGGCCCGGTCTTTTTCGTACGAAGACGTTGGCGGGCTGAAACGCGAGCTCATGCGGATCAGGGAAATCATCGAGCTTCCGCTGCGGTATCCGGAGGTTTTCGAGCGGCTCGGAATCGATGCTCCCAAGGGCGTGCTTCTGCACGGCCCGCCGGGCTGCGGCAAGACGCTGATCGCGCGGGCCGTGGCTCGCGAGACCGAAGCGAAGTTCTTCGCCGTGAATGGGCCGGAAATCATTCACAAGTTTTATGGCGAAAGCGAAGCTCATCTGCGCAAGATATTTGAAGATGCAGCACGGCAGGCGCCCAGCATAATTTTCCTCGACGAGATCGACGCCATCGCGCCGCGACGCGAGCAGGTTGTGGGCGACGTCGAGAAGCGCGTGGTCGCGCAGTTGCTCGCCCTGATGGACGGCCTGGCCAAGCGCGAGCACGTGATAGTCATCGCTGCCACAAACATCCCTGATGTTCTCGACCCCGCCCTGCGGCGCCCTGGGCGGTTTGATCGCGAGATTTCAATTTCGATCCCCGACCGCTACGGCAGAAGAGAGATATTGGAGATCCACACGCGAGGGATGCCGCTCAATGAGGACGTCGATCTCGATCAACTTGCGTCTACCACGCATGGGTTCGTCGGGGCCGACCTCGAAGCCCTCTGCAGGGAAGCCGCAATGATCTGCCTGCGGCGCCTCATGCCGGAGATCGACTTTTCCTCGGCCCAGATTCCATACGAAGCGCTCATGAAGCTCGAGGTGCACATGCACGATTTCACGGGCGCGCTCCGCGACATAGAGCCGTCGGCCATCCGCGAGGTGTTCGTGGAAGTGCCGGAGGTGCACTGGGGCGACGTGGGCGGGCTGCAGCACGTGAAGAACCAGATCATCGAGGCGGTCGAGTGGCCTCTGAAGCATCTTGAGCTTTTCGAGCAGGCGGCCATCAAGCCGCCGAAAGGCGTGATGCTGTCGGGCCCGCCCGGCTGCGGCAAAACGTTGCTCGCGAAGGCTGCGGCAAACGAGAGTGGAGTGAACTTCATCTCGGTGAAGGGGCCCGAGCTGCTGTCGAAATACGTGGGTGAATCGGAGAAAGCGGTGCGGCAGGTTTTCCGCAAGGCCAAGCAGGCCGCCCCGTGCATCGTCTTTTTCGACGAGATCGACGCCCTCGTTCCGGTCCGCGCATCGGGCGCTTCCGATTCGCACGTGAGTGACCGCGTGATCAGCCAGTTTCTCACCGAGCTCGACGGCGTTGAAGAGCTAGAGGGCGTGCTGGTGCTGGGCGCGACGAACCGGCTGGACATGCTGGACCCTGCGCTTTTGCGGCCGGGGCGGTTCGACCTGCTGCTGGAGATTCCGCCGCCTGACGAGCTTGGCCGCAGAGCCATCTTCGAGATCGGGCTGCGCGGAAAGCCGGTCGCAGGCGACATCAGCGTCGAGAAGCTCGCCGTTCGCACCCATGGGTTCACCGGTGCCGACATTCACGCTGTGTGCCGGAAAGCGGCCCTCCAAGCGGTCCGCGAGAACATAGCGGCTTCCGCCGCTGCTCCGCCCGACAAGAAGCCAAAGGTCGTCATCCGGGTGTCGCACATCGAGCAGGCCCTGCAGGAAGTGCTCGTTATGAAGGACAAAACGCGATGAAACAGGAACCGGAGAGACAACATCCCGGGTCGGCAGGAGAGCAGCTCGTTTATCTGTACTGTATCACGCGAGCGAAGGGCCTGCGGGATACCGAGCTTGAGGGGCTCGACGACCGTCAGTCGATCAGCATCGTCGAAGAAGGCGATGCGGCGGCAGTTGTCGGCCCAGTGCCTCGGGCCGATTTCGATGGTGAAACAGCCGCGATCAACATGAAAGATCTCGCCTGGCTGGCGCCGCGGGCCCTGAGGCACGAGGCATTGCTCAATACGCTGATGCGAAGCCGGCCTGTTCTGCCTGCAAGGTTCGGCACAGTTTTCTTTTCCCGGCACGCCCTCGAGGAATTCCTTGGCGAGAACCGAGAGCAGATCGCACGGCTGCTCGATGAGTTTGAGGACAAGCAGGAATGGTCGGTCAAGGCCTTTACGGACGCGTCCAAGGCCGTCGACTGGTCGCTGGCGGCCGATCCCGCTATGTCTCGTGAGCATGAGCGGCTGCCCGCATCGCCCGGCGCCCGCTATTTCCAGGAGAAGCGCCTTCGCGACGCGGCGAAGGGGCGATCGAGGGAGGGAAGCCGAGCGGCCGCCGAACAAGTCCAGAAAGAACTGAAGGAACTCGCGCCCGACGTCCGCGCCCTCAAACTCCAGCCAAAAGAACTCACCGGCAAGAAGGAAGACATGGTATTGAACTGTGCGTGCCTCCTGCCGGGCAACGCGGCTGACAACTTCTGCAGAAGTGTCGAAGAGATGGCGGACCGATATGCAAGCCAGGGGCTCATCATCGAGGCCTCAGGTCCCTGGCCGCCCCATAGCTTCTGCCCATGTATCGGCGACGGCGACCAGGCCCAATGAGTCTTCTTCTCTACTGCATCTTTCGAAGCGAAGCATCCCTGCCGGCAAGTCTCCCGGGCGGCATTGATGGGAGCGCGCTCGCGCTTGCCGTTGAGGGCGAGCTCACGGCCGCCTATTCAACCGCACCCGACGACTCTCTCCCTGCGCCCACGCCGCTCCAGGCCAAGGCATACGCCCATGCTGTGGATGTCATGCACAGGACCTGTACCGTGTTGCCGATGCGCTACGGCAACGTGCTCGCCAACGAACAGCAGACTGTTGAGTTCCTTCGAAAGCACAAGGCCGAATTCCTCGCGAAACTTCAGGAGCTCGACGGCTGCATTGAAATGGGCATTCGGATGATCATGTCGAAGGAAGGGCAGCAAGCCGGAAACGACGCCGATGCTCCTCCGCCTCAAAATGGTGCAGCGTACCTGCAGGCCCGCAGGCGTCAATACGCTGAGCTCGATTCTGTTGCTCAACTGGCCAAAGACCACGCCGACAGGTGCAGGGCCGCATTCAATGGGCTCTTAGTTCAATGCAAGATCGAATCTTCAACTCTTCCCGATTCCGCCGGCGATGTTGCTCTTCTCTCATTATATTTCCTGGTGAAGAAGGAGTGCGAACAACCTTTTCGCCGGGCGTTCCGCGAGTTGGCTGATCGGGAACTCGCAAAGCTCATACTGAGCGGCCCCTGGCCTCCCTACAACTTTGCCTGAGATTTCTCCAACGCGAAGCGCCGCATTCTAACGCACTCCAGGCAGCATTCCAAGCCGTTACGCCCAATTCGAATTGGTAATGATCTTTACTGCCTCCGACAATGCTCTCGCCGGGTTTGCGGGCCAGTCGCGCCCAGCGCCGTCTAAAGTATTTCCCACCAGCAGGTCGAACCGACCGAAAACATTCTGAGAACATTCTTATGCTTGAAAGCAACTAAACAAAGAAAGAAAGAAATAAATGTTACTCCGCAATTGGTACATTCCGATACTAAAATCAATCCGATCGATTCGAAATTGAGAATTGATAGACGGGTGGCCGTCAGATGTTGCGGGGGCAAGAGAGCCGGCCTTCAAATACCGGTTCCGCCAGCGACCTCCATTGCGAGTTACAGACAGTGGAATTGCCAACATAACCAACATGACAGTGAAATCCAAACATTCAGCATCTGTGAAAGTTTTTGTGCCGTGCACGGCATTGTGTCGATAACAGGGATTTTGTTCGAGTAAGAAAGGAGTATTGTATGGCTACAGTGCAGAAGTCAACTGACAGTTCGAGTTTGGCAGAAGTGGTCGATCGCATTCTCGATAAGGGCATCGTGATCGATGTTTGGGCGAAGGTCTCGCTGGTCGGGATCGAGCTCCTCTCCATCGAGGCTCGCGTGGTGATTGCTTCGGTTGAGACGTACCTGAAGTACGCCGAGGCGATCGGCCTCACCGCTAATGCGGCTACACCGGCGTAGCGAATGACAATGCGTTGCCAGGCGGGACCTCGGTCCCGCCTGGTAAACCTGAAAGGCTACGAATCGGCCGGGTTCTTTCGACAACTCGAGAAAGGAAATACCATGGGCAATCTAACAGACGATATGACCAAACTCAGTCGCGAAGTAATTCTTTCGCGCAAGGCACGTGAAGCGTTCGTCAACGGCTTGAAAGAAGGTGTTTCCGAAATGCTGGCCGATTTCGGAAAGACACGAACGGAGATGGACGACACGATCCGGGCTGAGCAGAGAGAATCCTTCGACAAGGTGAAGTCGCACGTGAACGGAATCCGAACCAACGCCGAGGAATTGGTGGACAGGGTCCGGAATGTTCGCGGTCAGATGTCGAAGAAGATGAGCTCTGAACGACGGGCATTTCTGAAGCGTCTTCACGCGGACGTTGGCGAATTGATGTCTGGCTTCAGCGATGCGCTCAGCCGGGTGGCGTCGATGGCACACGCGGAACGAGCGTGTTTCGTATCGGATTTGAAAGACAGTGTATCTGATCTCAAGGATAAGAGCGCCGAGTTTCACGAGAAAGTTGCAGAGGACATCTTAGGTGCTCGCCACGCGTGGTCGGCCGGAAATCGACCGGATGAGAAGCACCAGAAGCCGAGGCGCCGGGCGCCCGAACATACATTGAAAATCAAGGTCGAACGTCGGGCTCCGATGGTCAAGGCGGACGACCTCACCGTCATCAGTGGTATCGGCGCGGAGATGCAGCGGCATCTGAACCGGGCCGGAATCCGTACCTTTGCCCAGCTTGCGCGAACTGCCCCAGCCGATCTGCGCGGCGCGGTGGGAAAATCGTCCTGCATGGTTCAGGAATGGATAGCCGCCGCTAGGAAGCGGGCCGTGCTCAACAGAAAGCCAGCGCGTAGCGGACGTTGAGCCTTCTGACGCAGTTGCGGCGTTTTACCGGCACGTCCTCTCGGCGATGGCGAGGGCCGGATATTGGCGAGGTTGGTCCGGGTAGCATAGATGAGCCGAAAGGATTCTGAATATGAATGTCAGTGGATCTGGTAACACGTCCGAAACGATAGTGAGGGTCAGCAGCGACGCTGATCGTGTGGTCCTTATGCCTAGCGACGGCTTCGTTTCAACTCCGTACGTTGAGACGATTGCGGAACGCGCTCTTACGTATCTGAAAGTGGGGTATCCGGTGCATTTTGCCGGGCCGGCGGGAACGGGCAAAACGACACTTGCGTTCCACGTCGCGGCGAAGCTTGGCCGGCCGGTCATGTTGGTTCACGGCGACGACGAGCTCGGAAGCTCCGACCTGGTCGGAAAGGATGCCGGCCTCCACAGATCCACACTGGTTGACAATTTCGTTCATTCTGTGCTCAAGACCGAAGAAAAAACGAAGACGTTGTGGGTGGATAATCGGCTTACGGAGGCCTGCCAGAAGGGCTACACCCTCATATATGATGAGTTCAACCGTTCGCGGCCGCAGGCGAACAATGTCCTGCTGAGCGTTCTGTCGGAGAAACTCCTCAACTTGCCGAGGCTTCGCGCGTCCGGAAAGGGCTACCTGAAGGTTCACCCCGAATTCCGCGCCATCTGTACCTCCAATCCGGAAGAATACGCCGGCACTTACAGGGCCCAGGATGCCCTCATGGATCGACTGATTACCATGCACCTCGGGCATTTCGACCGCGAATCCGAGATCGACATCACTGTCGCGCGGTCCGGCATAAAGCGATCCGATGCAGAGGTGATCGTGGACGCGGTGAGGATACTTCGCAATAGCGGCGGGAATAGCCACCGACCGACGGTCCGGGCCTGCATAATGATCGCCCGAATACTCGTGCATCTAGGTATTGGAGCCCAGTGGGATAGCTCCACCTTCACGGCAGTGTGCCGGGATGTCCTCGGTACCGAAATGGCCAGCATCCCCGGCAACGATCGGTCGGCCACGTCGGATAAAGTTGATGAGATACTTCAAATGGCCTGAGAAAGCAGGACGGTTCAGTTCCACGATGGCATTCCGGACGGCCTGAAACAACGAGGAGAAAAGCATGCCCATAACAGTGAGACACCCGCACGACTTCCCCACCTTGACCAGGAGACAGAACGACGCAATGGTCCCGCACAAGATATACGTGCAGCTCGCCTTCCTGGAGCTGGAGAGAACTCGTCATGAAAAGGAAAGAGAACGTGGGCAGAACCGCATGAAGGCCATTGGAGCACGCATCCGGCAGATCGAGTCCAAAAAAGCAGAACTTTTGGCTTCGGTGGCGGAACAGGAAGGCAAAGGCGGGCGATTCGTCCCCGACGCCGGGCGTGGAGAGGCAAGCCAGAACTCCAGCAAGGGGGGACTCGAATTCAGGTATTGATCAGCGCCACAACGAATCCAGGAGAACAACTGCAATGAAAATCAACTGTGTATCGTGCGGTCATAAGGTGGAACTTGACGATGCCTATAGCGACTACCAGGGCCTTGTAAAATGCTTCACGTGCGGTGCGTTGCTCGAGGTGCAAACGCGTGAAGGCAATATCAAGTCCGTGAAATTCGTGGCCAGACACGAGGAAACCTCGGCCGGCACCACGGCGTAATCCGGCCGTCCACAGCGCGCCCCAGGCCGTCTTGCCTGCCGCACTGGCTGCCGCCAAATCATCAAGGGAGTGGACAACATGAGCGTGGACCTTGCAACTGCAACTGGGGAATATCTTTATGCCGTCGTGCCCGCTGCCGACGGGGCCGCCTGGCAGGCGCAAGCCGCCGGGCAAATCACGGGGATCGACGGCGCAAGCGTCTATTGCATTTCACATGGGCCGGTGGCGGCTGTTGTCAGCGACCTGCCCAACCAGAAAACCCGGCCCGAACGCCGGCGGCTGGCCGCTCACCACAACATCCTCAAATCACTCATGAAAGAATGCACCGTCCTCCCGATGTCATTCGGGAACATTGCCGACGGACCCAAGGCCATCCGGCGAATACTGTCGTTGAACCAGGAATCCTTCACCGAGCATCTCAGGCGCCTCGATCAGAAGATGGAGATGGGCCTGCGTGTCTCATTGAAAGTTCCCAACATCTTCGATTATTTCGCGCAAACCCACCCCGAGCTCAGGGCGCTCCGCGATCGAAGCTTCGCCGGCGGCCGCGAGGCCACCCAGGACGAAAAGGTTGAGCTTGGCCGGCTCTTCAGCCAATTGCTCAGCACAACGCGAGACACGTATGCCGATAAGGTTGAGAGCGTCGTTGGCAAACAGTGCTTCGAAACGAAGCACAATAAGCCGCGCGACGAACGCGAGGTGATGAATCTCGCTTGCCTGATCGGCCGGGATGCACAAGGCAGATTTGAAGAGGCCGTCGTTGAGGCCGCGGCCGCATTCGACGATAATTTCTGCTTCGATTTCAACGGCCCCTGGCCGCCGCATAACTTCGTTAGCCTTCAACTGCAATTATAGCCCTCTCGCAGAGGTTATGCCTATGTTCCTCGTCGATGACATCCTGCTTTTCCCGTTTCGCGGAATAATGTTCGTCTTGAACGGCATTTACAATAATGCGCAAGAACAATTCTCCAACGAAGCGGAGTCGATCCGCACAAGGCTCAGCGAGTTGTATATGAGGCTGGAAACAGGGGAAATAAGCGAAGAAGAGTTCGACTCGCAAGAGCGGGTGCTCCTCGACCGGCTCGATGAGATGGAATCGCGCAGCGGCGAAGGCGAAAGTGCCGCGATAACCGAAGAACAGTCACAAGGCGAAGCGAATGATACCGCTCCCTGAATTCTTACAACAGACTTCCCTGAAGCTGATCCTCTTCGGCGGAAAAGGGGGAGTGGGCAAGACCACCTGCGCGGCGGCCGCGGCTCTCGCCCTTTCACGGCAATTCCCCGATGAAAAATTCCTGCTCATCTCCATGGACCCCGCTCATTCGCTGAATGATGTTCTCGCCGGCTCCTCCACTCCTTCGAACCTCGACGTCGAGGAGATCGACGCTATGAGATGTATGGCCGAGTTCAAGAAGGCCAATGCTCGCCATCTGAACCAGATCGTCCGGAATGGAACGTTCCTCGACGAGCAGGACATCGAGCAGCTCCTGGACCTCTCGATGCCGGGGCTCGACGAGATCATGGCATTCAACGAGATCGCACAGATGGTGGAGCGGGGCGCCTATCGCTGCATAGTGGCCGATACGGCCCCAACCGGGCATACTCTTCGGTTCCTCGAGCTGCCGAAAGTGCTGCACGACTGGGTTGGTGTGCTCGATGCGATGATGGCCAAGCACCGCTACATGCTCAAGCTATACAGGGGATGCTGCCGCAAAGATGAAACCGACCTCTTCCTCGACAGGATGGCCGCGACAGTCGCCGGTATAACCTCGCTTTTCTCGGATCCCGGGCGGTGCCGTTTTGTGCCCGTGGCCGTCCCCGAATTCCTGATCTTACAGGAAACTAGCCGGCTCGTCGACAAGCTCAAGGCGATGAGGTTCCACGTCGCCGACATCCTGCTGAACCGGGTGTTGCCTGAGACGACCGATTGCCCGGCGTGCATAGAGGCACGCGTCCGGCAGAGCACGCAACTGCTCGAGTTCCGCCGCAACTTTACAGATTGCACACTTTGGCAGATCCCGCTCCAGGGAGCCGAGGTGCTCGGAGTCGATCAGTTGAGTTCTTTTTGGGATGATGTTCGAATGGCCGGCGAGTGCCACATCAGGCCATACGCCGCCACCCCGGCGCCCGCCCGTGTCGAGCACCCGGCGCAATTGCCCGGCCCCGACAAAACGCTGATTCTGTTCGCCGGCAAAGGAGGCGTGGGGAAAACCACTCTCGCCAGCGCTACGGCGATCCATCTGGCAAGCCGATACCCGCACAAGCGCGTTCTACTGTTCTCCACGGACCCGGCTCACTCGCTGTCGGATTGCTTCGGCGTGCCGATCGGCCCGCAAGAAACGCCGATCTTCAGCGGACTCAGTGCGATTGAAATGGATGCCGGCGCGGAATACGAGAACCTGAAAACGCTGTATGCCGAAGAGGTCAAAACCATGCTGGGCTCGCTTGCCGGCGGGGCGTGGGTAGACCTTAATTTCGATCGCGAAGTGGCCGAACGCGTCATGGACCTTTCACCTCCCGGCCTCGACGAGATGATGGCGCTCGCCAAGCTCATGGAATTGCATGAGAAGGGCAGCTACGATCTCTTCGTGCTCGACACTGCTCCCACGGGCCACCTGCTGCGGCTGCTCGAAATGCCGGCCGTGATCCAGGACTGGCTGAAAGTGTTTTTCGGATTGTTTTTGAAATACAAGCACGTTTTCAGGCTGCCGAAGATCACCGAATACATGGTCAGCATGTCGAAAAGGATGAAACTCATGCGGGCGCTCCTGAACAACCCACGCAAGGCGCAGCTCTATGCGGCGAGCATGCCCACGCGCATGGCGTTTGAGGAAACCCGCGATCTCGTCGAAGCCTGCAACTCCGCAGGGATCCATGTGGCCGCGCTGCTGCTGAATATGGCGACGCCGCCGCGCGCCTGCTCTGTATGCAAGGCCCTGGCACAGAAGGAGTCGCAGGTGCGGCTCGAGTTCGCGGCAGAATTCCCAGGCATCCGCCAAACAGCCATCTATAAGTGCGGCGAACCTCGAGGCGTCGACCGCCTGCGCGACCTCGGCAACGCCATTTACGCGGGCGAGCGCTCAGTTCTGGCAAACGCCCTCGAACTTATTGGTGCCAAATGAATTCATCCGTAAGCTATCCCTCGGCCCAGGAAGAAGAACACGTCTCTTTGTGCGAGGTGCTCGACCGCGTGCTCAACAAGGGCGTTGTGATCTCGGGGGAGGTCGTGATTTCAGTGGCCGACATCGATCTCATTTACCTTCAGCTCGCACTGGTGCTCACGACCGTCGAGCGAGGCAAGTCGTTCCACAACGCGGGAGTGAAAAATGATTGAGACCGCGCGACCGACGGACCAACCCTCGACACTGGGCGAATTTGCCAATGCTATCGCGGCACACGCCGCGTTGCCAAAGCCGCGGATCGAACTCAAACAGGACAACGTGAGAAACGGTCTGGGCAAACTTGTTCTGACAATTGTGAAGCTTCTTCGCGAGCTGCTCGAGCGGCAGGCGATCCGCCGCGTCGACGCAGGGTCGCTCACCGATGAAGAAATAGAAAGATTGGGCTGCACCTTCATGCATCTGTCGGAAGAAATGGAAAGGTTGAAGAAGGAATTCGGTCTCGACGACGAGGACCTCAACCTCGACCTCGGCCCCCTGGGAAAGCTGATATAGAAAAGGATTATCGCAATGGCTACCATTCAACACTCCATGCAGGGAGCATCACTCGCCGACGTTCTGGAACGAGTCCTCGACAAGGGCCTCGTCATTGCCGGCGACATCAAGATCAAGATTGCAGACATCGAACTTCTCACCATCCAGATCCGTCTCCTGATTGCATCGGTGGACAAAGCCGAGCAGATCGGAATCGACTGGTGGAAGAGCAGCCCCTATCTGAGCTCAAAAGCGAAAGCAGGGGAACAAGAAAATGAAATCGCGGGCCTGAAACAACGAATAGAGGAATTAGAGGGCAGAAGACTGGCAACCAGTGCTCCCTAGACCAAAGCCGCAAGCCTGCGCGGTCATCGTCACAGGCGCAAACGAAGCCCAATGTGCATTCACAACGGCTTTTTCCAGCAAAGGAGGAAAGCCTGATGAACAACACCGACGGTAAACGAGCCTTCACAATGGCCATCTTCGATGACGGCAACACGCCCCCAAGAGACGACGACTGCCGCTGCTGTATCTGCGGAAAAAAAGCCGTCAGAACGCTCCGGTTCACCGGCACACCCCGCGAACATTCCGTCGAGATGCGGTTCTGCGCCTCCTGCTGGCGGGAAAAAACGGAATCCGGCAAGATCCATAATCCGCTCCAGCAGATACCAACCGACAGCCCGATCTCGCCCTTCTATCTGATCAGCCACCTCCGCCTCACCGAATTGCCGCTCTCCGACGCACTCGACAAGCTCTATGGCGTATGCGGCGATCTGAGGGGAGGATGCATCGCCTATTGCGGCTCGGACTACCTTCCGCTCGTCGGGCCCGTGAAAATCCATACCCAGCCGCTCAGCAGCGTGCTCGACTCGATGCTCGGGCCCGTAGGGCTGAAGTGGGATATCGTGAACGGCGTGATCCTGATCGCACCCACCAGCGAAGAGCTCGAAGGGCTCAAGAAGAAGGAACTCGACAACCAGGGATCACTTCCCCGCCACACTATTCCTGAAGCCCGAAAAAGAGAACTTTCCGCCATACTAAATCGTGCATAATCTGCGCTACACTCAACGTCACATGCTACATCGTGAAATCCGCCGTCAACACAAGGCTTGGGGCTTGAGGCTTGAAAGAAAAGACAACGGGTGCAAACTTGTCAGGCGTGCCGGCTGGACGCATCGAAGTAACCTGTGGTCCCGGAAAACATAGCGTCTTCTCGCGCCCCAAGGCACCGGTGGTTACGAGAAGACAGAAGCAATCATCTCTGCTGGCAATGAAACTTGGCGTGCCCAAGCCGCGTGACCCCCAATGGCGGCCATTGGGAGGAAGAGGCTGGAGATAAGACTCGGTATTAAACGTCGGATAGGTGGCATCGGGAAGATGGCAGGGCATCAAGCTTTGGCAGCAGCGACAATTCTTACCGTCCGAGCCTCCTTCGGAGCGAACTCCTCGAATGCCCGGGCTTGCGCTGCCGCATCCTTCATCTGAGCGATCGGCCTCAAGATAAACCGGCCGGATTCGCCGATAAACTCTCCCATCTTGCGGATGACGCGGAAGTAAACCACCGGCTCAAAGGTTCGACATCTGGCACATTTGGGGAGCCTTGTCGGATTCGAGCCAAGCCAGTCTCGGCGTTCAGCGCCAAGCCTGAACGTGATACGATGGCTCAGGAAACTCAGGAACCGTCTGTCGGCACACGCCTATCGCACTTCTCGTCTCGGCTCTACTGCCACTCTTCGCTGCCTCCACCATCGGCTCGAGCTGCTCTGTCGACACCTGCGTATAGCTGAGCTTGGCGGCCCTCTCGGGAGGCGCTTGAGTTTGGCCAGGAACTGGGAGCGGCGGGGGTGGCAGGAGCCTTCGGGCCGGAGGGCACTTCGCTTCACGACTTTCCCGGGTACCGGTGCTGGTGCCGTCGCCCGTTGGACCAGCACTACAACACCGTGCGGCTGCACAGCGGCATCGCTACATCGCCCCGAAAGACAAGCTCGAAGGCCGCGCCGAAGCAATCCTGGCTGTCCGGGAATCGAAGCTCGCCATGTCACCTTTCGCTTCAGCGACTGTAAACACGTGTGAGCAAGCAGGACAAGATAGCGAGTACTCCCGGAGGTGTTCACGAGGTTACCCGCCTTGGCCTGCTCGGTACCATCCCTCTTCGTGATGGATGATCGCAGCCTCCGATCCGTGAGCTTGCTCGCTCCAAGTTCAGCCAATATCCGCTGCCTCACCTCCGGTGCCAGCTTATTCAGTGCCAGAATCTGCGTCACCCACCGCCCGATCACTCCCTCGCGCCAAGCGATCTCGGCTTGCTTGGCTACCTCGCCCACTTCAATTTCTCGGCGCCACTCTTCGGCCTTCCGCTACTGACCATCGTAGCCGAAAGTAACTACTCACTCCCGTTCGACAAGCTGCCGCCATTCGCGCCGCCCAAGCGCGTACGTACGCTGTTTGAACGCAATGGAATGCAATGAATGCAATGAATGCAACGAATGCAACGAATGCAACGAACCGGAAGATACCCCTTGGCTTTAGGCCGGAAACGATATACCGTGTGGTGCAAGGAGTTACGGATTCCGCTGCCAACAGGCTGGCGGCGGGTGGGAAGCATTTCTTACCGACGACTGGCCGCGCTCATAACCCGGAGGTCGTGGGTTCGAATCTCCCGCCTTTGTTTCTTCCATGGTACCGGACAGCGTGGTAGCGCATCCACGCTGCCTCCTGCTCCTGAACGGCCTCGCCAAGAGCCCCCAGTACTCAGTGTCGAGAGGCGTGATCAGCTAAAAGGTGAACTGGAACACGCTTGTGAGGCTTGTCGAGCCATCGAATACTCGCTTGACATGGACGATGACATGAACTAGAATTGTATTGACGGGGCTAAGCGGCCGCGCTAAAGGGGCGAGGCAAACCGCGAACAGACTGCTCGGACCATAGAGGTTCGCAGGCGGCGGGATCTTCGCCGGAGCAGAATCACCTGAGCCAGGTAGTCGCTGGTCGCGACCATGGCTGCTTGCCTTTACAGAGAGTGATTATGGCAAACACGCAAGATCACCTGAATGCACTGCGTGAGCTGGCCTGGCTATACGCGCAGGCTAACCTTTGGGGTGGCCCCCGGCGATTCGAGTATGCCGGAGCGAGTGTTGAGCATGGCAACGAGGAGCGCCTGCAGCTCAAGCGCGAGATGGTGCACGCTCACAGGGGTGTTTTTCAGAATATCCGCAAGGCACGGAAGAGGCTCTTGTCTACAGGCTACCCCGTCCCCGACTCTTGGCTGATGGTCGAGGTCGTCGGCCAGTTATCAGAGGAACACACGGCCGCAGCCGGCAAGAAACCGGAAAAGGTTGTCCTATCCGACAGCGGTTTAGACCTCAAAGCCTTGGAATATGTATGCCGGGAAATGCACGTGGCGATACTGCGGCTGGAATCAGAGGCGGAGACTAATCCCCACGATGTCGACCCTTCAACGAGTCGCAATCCAAGCGAAGAGTCCGATCTGCCGGTAACACTGACGGAGTTCATGAGGAGGTACTGCAAATCGGACGACAAGCCGGACGCCCGCTTGGACAGCCTAAGGACTTCCCTGCAGAACGCAGTCCGGCGAAAAGGTTCTGAAGTCACACTTCCCAAACACATTGGCGAGTGGAGACCCGGCCAGAAGAGATACTACAAGCCCAGCGCGCTGAGGAAAGCTTGGCCTGGCTTATGCAAGCAACTGCCCTTTCTTCCTCCTTTGAAACAAATCAAGTCGTAGCTACTGACCCGACACACCCACTGGCGCTTCGCGCAAGTGCCATCAACCGCCACAAAAGTGCCGTCATCCGCCTCAAGCGCGTGCACACCCTTGCCCTGCCCATACTCAACGTGCATACTGGCTCGCATGAGCGACGAAAATGTATCCACACAGTTCGTGGCCGCCGAGCAAATGGCGGAACGGTTAGGCGTCAGAACGTCGTCCGTGCGACGATCGGCCCGGCGGGGCAGCGTCCCCAAACTCGTGCTGCCGGGTGGGCGATATGCTTTCGATCCGTTGGCGGTCATTACCGCGTTGAATGAGCGTTCCGCTTCTGGAGGAGACCGCCGTGGCTAAGGTCGCCTTCAGAAAAGATTCACCGGAATCCCCTTGCACTCTCCGCACAAAAGGGCAACATGACCGTGGGCAGGCAGGCCCGGCGGCCATCCTGCCCGACGGCTGCCTTCAGCACCCCGAACAGGTGCAGGGTGCAAGGCAGTGGCTCGTGCGGGTCATAGCCCGACGGGCAGTGGCGATTCTGAAAGCCAAGCAAGGGGAACAAACATGACAACTGCCATTTACGCGAGGTACTCCTCGCACGCCCAGGACGGCGGAACGTCCATCGATGTCCAGATCGATGCCTGTTCGCGAGGGCTGGACGGGAACGTAAAGCAGTGTATCGACCGAGCCAAGACTGGCCGGTCGCTGGCGGGCCGCGAGGCGCTCCTGCAACTTCTGGCCGACGCCGAGGCACGGAAGTTTGACCGTGTTCTCGTCTACAAGTTTGACAGGTTCGGCCGGAACCTATCCGAGACAAGTACCGTTATCGCTGAACTCGAGGACTGCGGCGTTGAGGTCAACAGCGTGACCGAAGGCAAAGATGTCCTCGCGAGGGGCATGCACCTTGTCATCAGTGAGCACTACAGCCGGGCACTGGCCGAACGGACAAAGGACGGCTTGGTCAAGCGGTTCGAGCAGCATGCTTGGACTGGAGGCCCACCCCCTTACGGTTACACGATAGAAGTCGACGAGAACAAGCGCCACAGACTGGCAATCAAAGACGACGAAGCATCGGTGGTACGGTGGGTGTTTCAGGTCTACGCGACCGAAGCCGTCGGTGTGAAAGAGATCGCCCATCGGATGCGTGCCCGCGGCGTCCCGACCAGGCGAGCCCCGTACTGGGCGCACGTCAGCGTCCGAGACATCCTCACCAAAAGCGTCTACACCGGGCGGATCGCCTACAACCGTCGACGGTTCAAACTCAACAGGCAGACGGGCCGCCGAGTGGCAGTGTGGCGTGGCGAGGCAGAGCACTTGGTTCAGCAGAACGAGAGCCTGCGGATTGTCGATAATGCGCTATTCCAGGAAGTCCAGGAGCGGCGGGCCTCTCGCGCCTCCCGCTGTGGGCCGCAACTCCGGTCTGAGGCTCGGCCCTTCACGGGGCTGATCTTCTGCGAAACCTGCGGGAGTGTCTGCTACCGGCGCAGCAGCAAGAATCGTAAGGGCGAGTATCACTATTATAGTTGCGGGCGACGCCAGCGAAGCGGCCTCGATGTCTGCGACAACACGGCGGGCGTCCGGGAGGACCTGCTCTTGGGGAAGATCGCCGAGACCGTCGCTGAAGTCTTCGATGACGCCGACTCTATCATTGAAGAGGCGGTCGAAGAGGCTCGAAAAATACTGGGTAAGACTCGCGAGGACGCCCAGCAGATTCGCGCCCAACTAGGCGAACTCGACCGGAACGCCTCGGCCATGACACTGCTGCTGATCGACCCGGATATCGAAACGCTCGCCAAGAAGGCGGTGTCCCGCCAACTGGGGGAACTGGAGACGGAGCGCGAGTGGGATTAGAACAGCATCATTCTTGTCTTTACGGCGACCAACGCCTCGCGGATGAACCGCATTGAATGCCACTTTGCACCATTCCGGAAGTTCGTGCTCGACAACAGCGATTATCCGAACCATCAGGAAATCGCGAAAGCCGCCCAACGGTACATCCGCTGGCGCAACCGCTATGCTCGCGATAAGAAGATGCTCAAAGAGCAAAAGTCAAACGTA
>Ga0307379_10004942_pt1 | contig 18781 bp, 20 predicted proteins | sample UN2MG_FD_202237 | JGI IMG/M metagenome (GOLD analysis project Ga0307379, IMG submission 202237) | Soil microbial communities from Risofladan, Vaasa, Finland - UN-2 | ecosystem: Environmental > Terrestrial > Soil > Coastal area > Acid sulfate soil | place: Finland: Risofladan, Vaasa | collected... | reverse complement strand
CGGTGGCGGCGACCAGCCGTGCCGCACTGGGGCCGGGGCTGGCGCGAATCGCTCCGCGTGAGGTGCTGGTGCTCGATACCGCCTTCGAGGATCCGGTACTGATGGCCCAGATTGAAGAAGCCGGGGCGGTGGCGACATCTCTGGGTGCCGCCAGTTTCGATTCGGCCGCCGCCGAGGTTCGGCTGAAGGCGCTGTTCCAGGTCGCGGCGCTCGACAGCTTCGGTGCGTTCGAGCGGCCGGAACTTGCGGCGCTGGGGGCGCTGGCTGATTACATCGAGCTGACCCAGAAGGGCCGCCTGCCGATGATCCGCCCGCCCCGGCGCGAGACGCCGGGCGGCGTGATGCGGATTGATGCGTCGACCCGGCGCAATCTGGAACTGACCCGGTCGCTGTCCGGCGGCCGCGACGGCGCGCTGCTGACCACCATCGACCGGACCCTGACCGGCGCCGGCGCCCGGCTGCTGGAAACCCGGCTCGCCGCCCCCTTGACCGGGGTTGCCGAGATTGTCGGGCGTCTCGACGCGGTGGCGCGATTGGTCGAGGATCGACGACTGACCGACACCCTGCGCGAACGCCTGCGCCGGGTGCGGGAGATCGAGCGGTCGCTGACCCGGCTGGCGCTCGACCGTGGCGGCCCGCGTGACCTTGGCGCGATCCGGACCGGGCTGGCCCAGGCGGGCGAGCTAGCGCTGATCCTGGAAGCGGCAAGCGACCTTCCAACGCTGCTGTCCGAAGCCGCCGCGCGCATGAAGGGCCACGGTGAACTGGTTGGCCTGCTCGAGACCGCACTGGTCGCTGACCCGCCGATCCTGGCCCGCGATGGTGGTTTTGTTGCCGCCGGGCAGGATGCTGACCTGGACGAGGCGCGCAAGCTGCGCGATGAGGGCCGGGGTGTGATCGCCGGGATGCAGGCCGATTACGCTGCCGAGGCTGGCGTCGATGCGCTAAAAATCCGCCACAACAATGTGCTGGGTTATTTCATCGAAACCACGGCGCGGCACGCTGAAAAGATGCTGGCGGCGCCGCTGAACCAGACTTTTATTCACCGCCAGACGCTGGCCAATGCGGTGCGCTTCACCACGGTGCCGCTTTCTGAGCTGGAAAGCCGCATCGTCAACGCCGGTGGCCGGGCGCTGGAGATTGAGAAGCGAATCTTCGACGAGTTGCGCGCCGCTGTGCAGGCGTGTCAGGGTTGGATCGCCGAGACTGCCCGGGCACTGGCGGCGCTGGATGTCGCTGGCGCCAATGCGATGCTGGCGATCGAGGGCGACTGGACCCGGCCAATGGTCGAGTCCGGGCGCGCCTTCGAGATCACCGCTGGTCGTCACCCGGTGGTCGAGCAGGCGCTGCGCCGGCAGGGCGCCAGCTTCGTTGCCAATGGCTGCGACCTTAGCGCCGGGGCTGATGGCCCGGCCCCGATCTGGTTGCTGACCGGCCCGAACATGGCCGGCAAGTCGACCTTTCTGCGCCAGAACGCGCTGATTGCCATCCTGGCCCAGACCGGCAGCTACGTGCCTGCCGGGGCTGCCCGGATCGGCATTGTAGACCAGCTGTTCAGCCGGGTCGGGGCGGCGGATGATCTGGCGCGGGGCCGATCGACCTTCATGGTCGAGATGGTCGAGACCGCCGCCATCCTCAATCAGGCCGGGCCAAGCGCGCTGGTGATCCTCGACGAGATCGGGCGCGGCACCGCCACCTATGACGGCCTTTCCATCGCCTGGGCGACGCTGGAGCATCTGCATGAGGTCAACCGCTGCCGGGGCCTGTTCGCGACCCACTACCACGAGCTGACGGCGCTGGCCGAGAAGCTGGAGCATCTCCACACCGCCGCCGTTGCGGTGCGCGAATGGGAGGGTGAGGTGATCTTCCTGCACGAGGTTCGCCCCGGCGCTGCCGACCGATCATACGGCGTCCAGGTTGCCCGGCTGGCCGGGCTGCCGCCCAGTGTCATCGCTCGCGCCCGCGAGGTGCTGGAGAAGCTGGAGGCGGGCGAGCGCGAGGGCGGCGCCGCCAGCCTGGCCGACGCCCTGCCGCTGTTCCAGGCCCGCGTCGTGCAGGCCCCTCCGCCGATGCGAAAATCCGGGGTCGAGGCGCGGCTGCAGGAGATTGTCCCCGACCGGTTGACCCCGCGCGAGGCGCTGGACCTGCTGTATGAGCTGCGGGGGCTGTTGCCAGAGAAGGATTAGCGGGTCTTTTAGAGGTTAGGATTGGCGGCGTTGGCAGTGTCCAAGGTTGGGCACATACCTAAAGTACTGAAATATAACATAAACCAATTTGTACTCGATTCATGGTTAGGAAAACGTGAACGGCATTTGCTGGCAAAGCGCCCGGGAAATTGGTTCGACCTTATGGGGCCATGCCCTAAATGCGCGGCCCTTCCGGTCGGGTCAGGATGAACACGCTGACGCCGCCCAGTGCCAACGCTTGCATCGCCAGCACCCAGACTGGCAGGCCGAGACCGACCGCCAGGGCGAAGCTCAACCCGATTGCCACCATCGCCATCCGCTTGGCTGGCCGCCGGATCGCGCCATTCCGTTGCCAGTCATGGATCGGCGGCCCGAACTGCGGGTGGTTCATCAGCCAGCTATGCAGCCGCTCGGAGCCACGGGCGAAGCAATAGGCGGCCATCAGCATGAACACCACGGTCGGCAGGACCGGCACGAAGGCCCCGACGACGCCGATGGCGAAGAACGCCATCCCAGCGATGTTCCATAGCGCCCGCCTCACGCCAGCAACTCCGCCAGCACGCTGTTCAACACGATCCGCCCGCGCTCCGTTGCCGCCAGCCGGTCGCCGGTTTGGCGGACCAGCCCGTCGCTGGTCAGCGAGGCGATCCGTGCCGCATCGATGGGCGTGCCCGAAAGCCGCTGGTAGCGCGCCAGGTCGGCGCCTTCGACCAGACGCATCGCCATCAGCATGTATTCCGTCGCCTGATCTGGCGGCTTGACGGCAGTCTGCTCGACCAACGCATGGCTCGCCTCGCCAACCGCGGCCAGCCAGTCGCCAGGCGCCCGCGCGGTTACCGTTGCCACTCGCTGTCCATCGGCCAGCGTCAAGCGCCCATGCGCTCCGGGGCCGACACCGGCATAGTCGCCATAGCGCCAGTAGACCAGATTGTGCCGGCTTTCCTCGCCTGGCCGGGCATGGTTCGAGATCTCGTAGGCGGGCAGCCCGGCGCTGGCGGTCATCGTCTGCGTCAACTCGTACATCTCGGCGGCGGTGTCGTCAGGCGGCACCTTCAATTTTCCGAGGTCATAAAGCTCGCCAAACCGTGTGCCCGGCTCGATGGTCAACTGGTACAGCGAGAAATGGTCGACCGCCATCTCCAGCGCCCGCGCCAGTTCCGCCTCCCAGGCGGCGACGGTCTGGCCCATCCGGGCATAGATCAGGTCGAAGCTGACCCGTGGGAAGGCGGCCCTGGCGACCTTGAATGCCGCCTCGGCCTCGGCCACCGAATGCATGCGCCCCAGCGCCTTCAGATCGGCGTCGTTCAGCGCCTGCGCCCCCATCGACAGCCGGTTGACCCCGGCTGCGGCATAGTCGCGGAATTTCCCGGCCTCGACGCTGGTCGGGTTGGCTTCCAGCGTGATCTCGGTGGCATCAGTGAGCCCCCACAGCCGCCCGGCCTGGTCGATCAGAGCTGCCACCGTGGCCGGCTCCATCAGGCTGGGCGTGCCGCCGCCGAAGAACATCGTGTCGACTCGCCGTGGCCCGGTCAGTTCGCGCATATGACACATCTCGGCCAGCAGGGACTGGCGCCAGGCGGCATGATCGACCACGCGCGAGACATGGGAATTGAAGTCGCAATAGGGGCATTTCGCCAGACAGAATGGCCAATGGATGTAAAGCCCGAAGCCGCCGCTTTGCCAATCGGCGGTCATCTCGCGACCCAGAACGCCCGCGCTACCCAGATCAGCCCGGCAACCCCGGCACCGACTGCGAAGGGGTTCTGGCTCAGAAAACCCAAGCCCAACACCGTGGCCGATGCCGGAACCAGCCACATCGCGTGTTTGCGGGCGAAGGCGTTGCGGTCGCGTTTGGTCATCCGCCGAAATCCGTCATGCCACGCGTCTCAATGCGGTGACCTCGATCTCGATCTTCATCTCCGGGGCGACCAGACCTGCGACGACCATGGTCCCGGCTGGGCGAACGTCGCCCAATGCCTCCTGCAACGCCGGCGCGATCTCGTCCTGCAGGCTCGCGTCGATGATGGTATGCTGCACGCGCACGATGTCGGCCATCTCGAACCCGGCCTGCGCCAAAGTTGCGGCGATGGTGCGGAACGCATTGCGGGCCTGCTCCAGCGCGCTTTCCGGCATTTTCATTACGGTATAGTCATAGCCCGTGGTCCCGGCGACGAAACACCAGTCGCCCTGCACGACGGCCCGTGAGTAGGCGAATTTGGTCTCGAACGGCGATCCGGTGGAGATATGGCGTCGGGTCATTTGGGGTCTCCGAAACAATTGGCGACAAGCTGGCGGAACGCAACCGCCCGATGGCTCATGTCGTGTTTGCGCTGCGGTTCCATCTCGCCAAAGGTAATCTCAAAGCCTTCGGGGACGAACATCGGGTCGTAACCGAACCCCTCGTTGCCACGCGGCGGCCAGACCAGCCGCCCGGCGCAGGTGCCGAGAAAGGTCTCGTCATGGCCATCCGGCCAGGCCAGTGTCAGGGTGCAGACAAATGAAGCGTGGCGCGGCTGGGGTGCATCCAATGCCTCGAGCTTCTGCCAGACCGCCTGCATTGCATGGCCGAAGTCCCGCCCGTGCGGCGTCTCGGCCCAGCGTGCCGAATAGATGCCGGGGTCGCCGTCCAGCGCTGCGACCGCCAGGCCGCTGTCATCGGCCAGAGCGGGCAGGCCGGTCGCCTGCACCGCGGCCCGCGCCTTCAGCCGGGCGTTGCCCTCGAAGGTGAGCTCGGTCTCGTCGGGCTCCGGCAAACCCAGATCGCCGGCCGAGACGGTTGCAACACTGAATGGGCTGAGCAAGTCGCCAATCTCGCGCACCTTGCCGCTGTTGTGCGAGGCGACGACCAGTTTTGGTTCGGTGAAGGCCCGCATCACCCGGTTGCTGCCTCTTGTGCAGCCTTCTGAATAGCCACCAGCTCGCCGACGCCCTTCTTGGCCAGCGTTAGCATGTCGTGGAATTCGGCCTCCGAGAAGGTCGCGCCCTCGGCCGAGGCCTGGACCTCGACCATGCCGCCCTCGCCGGTGATGACGAAGTTTGCGTCGGTTCCGGCCTCGCTGTCCTCGGCGTAATCCAGATCCAGCACCACCTGACTGTTATGCACCCCGCACGAGATCGCGGCGATGTGCTGGGTGATCGGGTTCTCGATGCATTCCTTGGCCGCCACCAGTTTCTCGGCGGCCAGCCACAATGCCACCCAGCCGCCGGTGATCGCGGCGGTGCGGGTGCCACCGTCGGCCTGCAGCACGTCGCAATCGATCATGATCTGGCGCTCGCCCATGATGACCCGATCGGTGCCGGCCCGCAGCGCTCGGCCGATCAGGCGCTGGATTTCCTGGGTCCGCCCGGTCTGGCCGTTCTTGGCCTCGCGCCGGTTGCGGGTGTTGGTGGCGCGCGGCAGCATGCCGTATTCCGCCGTCACCCAGCCCAGCCCGCTATTGCGCAACCACGGCGGCGCCTTGGCGTCGATCGAGGCGGTGCACAGCACATGGGTGTCGCCGAACCGGATCAGCACCGAGCCCTCGGCATGGCGGGTAAAGCCGGTCTCGATGGAAATCTGGCGCAGCTCGTCAGCGCGGCGGCCCGATGGGCGCATGGTGTCTCTCCTTTGGTGCGTTTTTGTATTGGCGTTTTTTGGCGTTTCCGAATTGCGCCGTGTTTAGCGAGCCGAGCGGCAGGCGTCCAGCACCGGCACCGGTGCGCAAGGGTGCGATTGACCGGGCAGGTCCGCGCCATTAGGTCTAGCGTGATGCAACCGTACATGGGATCGGGACCGATGGATGGCCGAATCCGCACCAAGCCTTGATGACCTGAACCTGCGCAGCCGGGCCATCTTCGGACGGCTGGTCGAGACCTATCTGTCAACCGGCGATCCGGTCGGCTCGCGCACACTGGCGCGCGCGATGGATGTCAGCCTGTCGCCCGCGACGATCCGCAATGTGATGCAGGATCTTGAGGAGCTGGGTCTGCTGGGCAGCCCGCACACTTCGGCCGGGCGGGTGCCGACGCAGTTGGGGCTGCGCTTGTTCGTTGATGGTGTTTTGGAAATCGGCGCCGTCTCGCAGGACGAGCGCGAGCAGATCGAGCGCCGCGTCGCCAGCCATGAGGATGACCTCGGTGGCATGCTCGATGATGCGGGCGCGATCCTTTCGGGCCTGTCGCAATGCGCCAGCCTGGTGTTTGCGCCGAAGAACGAAGCGCCGATCCGTCATATCGAGTTCATTTCGCTGTCGCCCGACCGGGCCCTGGCGGTGCTGGTGACCGAGGACGGGGCGGTCGAGAACCGGATCTTTGACTCGCCGCCCGGATTGACCTCGTCGGCCATGCGCGAGGCGGCGAATTTCCTCAACGCCCATCTGCGCGGGCAGACGATCTCCGAGGCGCAGGGGGTTATCGCCCAGCATATCGCGGCCTACCGGACCGAGCTTGATGCGCTCGCCGCCGGGCTGGTCGAGCGCGGCATCGCGTTGTGGAGCGAGGGCGGCGCCGGTGCTGTCGAGCGGCTGATCGTGCGCGGTCGCGGCAATCTGCTGGAGGAGGGCGCGGGCACCGAGGAACTTGAGCGCATGCGCCGGTTGTTCGACGATCTTGAATCCAAGCGCGACCTTGCCCAACTGTTGGACCTGGCGGATGAGGCCGAGGGCGTGCGGGTGTTCATCGGTTCCGAGAACAAACTCTTCTCGCTCTCGGGCTCGTCATTGGTTATCTCGCCCTATACGGATTCGCGGCGCCGCATCATCGGCGCCATCGGCGTGATCGGACCGACCCGGTTGAACTACGGCCGCATCGTCCCGATCGTCGACTACACCGCTCGGTTGGTCGGCAGCATGCTAAGCCGCCAAGCCGGCGACCGGGTGGCGAGTGACCCGTTGGGCAAGGATAAACGAGGCGATTGATGGCGGACAAGAAGGCTAACACATTGAACGATGAGGAGGCGGCGCTGGCAGCGGTCCCTGATGGATCTTTCAACATCGAGGATATCATGCCCGGTCTGGCGGAGGAAATCGAGGCTGCCGCTACGGCGGCCGAGGCATCCTTGCAGACGGTCACCCCGGCTGGGGTGATCGCCCAGCTCGAAGCCGATTGTTACGGGCTGAAGGACAAGCTGCTGCGCGCGCTGGCCGAGTCCGAGAATGTCCGCCGCCGGGCTGAACGTGAGCGTAAGGACGCCGAGGCCTACGGCGGCACCAAGCTGGCCCGCGATCTGCTGGGCGTCTACGACAGCCTTGCGCGCACGCTTGAGGCGGCCGACGATACCATGCGTGAGCAGGCGAAGGGCTTCATCGAGGGCGTCGAACTGACCCAGCGTGAGCTGCTGAACGCCTTTTCCAAGCACAAGATCGAGAAGGTTGTCCCGGCGACGGGCGAAAAATTCGACCCGAACCGCCATCAGGCGATGTTCGAGGCGCCGATCCCCGGTGCCGAACCGGGCACGGTAATCGAGGTCATGCAGGCCGGCTTCACCATCGCCGACCGCCTGTTGCGGCCTGCATTGGTTGGCGTTGCCAGAGCGGCGCCAGTGCCCGTGGCGGAGGCGGAATCCGAGGACAACCGCGCCGAGTGACGCCAAAGGTTCAGGGAGCTCCGGCGATGCCGATCACCACCGAGGACCGCCTGCGCGAGATTTATGGCCCGGCGACCGGGCGCGCAGTGTCCAAACAGACCGACCATATCGACCACCACTGCCGCGCCTTCATTGCTGCCAGTCCTTTCCTGCTGATAGCGACGTCGGATGGCACCCACCTTGATGTCTCGCCCAAGGGCGATCTACCCGGCTTTGTCGTGGTCGAGGACGACAAGCACCTTTTGATCCCCGACTGGCCGGGAAATTCGCGCATCGACGGTTTGTGCAACATTCTTGAACATCCCCGGATCGGCCTGATTTTCCTGATCCCGACCGTCCGCGAGACCCTGCGGGTCAACGGCGGCGCCACCATTCACGATGCGCCGGAGTTGCCGGCAAAATGTGCGATCAAGGACCGCTTGCCGCTGACGGTGATTCGGGTCGCCGTCGAGGAGGTGTTCCTGCACTGCGCCAAGTCGCTGCTACGCTCGAAAATGTGGCGACCGGAGACTTGGCCGGACGCCCGCCCAGTCCCCTCAATGGGCGAGATGATCCGCGACCATGCCGGTGGCAACGGGGAAATAGAGAGCGACGACGCGATGATCGCGCGTTACGTCGATGGGCTGGCGGCCGAGGGGCGCAGTTAAGCGGCCCTCACAGGAACAGCCCCAACACCAGCCCGATGGCCGAGCAGGCCAGCACCACATGCCCGCTGTCGATCCACCACAGCGTCTTCGGCCGACCGGCGAAGGCGCAGTTGGTCATGATCCAGGGGGCGACGAAGAACAGGCCAACCCCCAGCCCCCCGACCAGCCCGCCACCGATTCCGCTGACCCCAGCCCCGGCGAAGACGTGCCGCATCAGCCCCGCCGTCAGCACGCTGGCGGCAATGCCGATCACGAAGGGCAACGGCGACTTGTCTGCCTTCATATCGGCCTCGGTCCGGCCCACCGCTGCCATCCAGCGTTTGCCGTTGATCATGTACCAGACCGCGCCCGCGCCAAACCCCGCCGCCGCCGCCAGAAGAACCGCAACCAGTTGCATTTTCCCCTCCTTTGTTTTGCCGCCGCCAATATGCCCGATAATCAGGCGCTCGTCACCACCCGCAACGTCAGATTAATCCGGCCATGTCCAGGCAGCAAATCATCTTCTCCGAACATCACCCGATCGATGCCGTGATAGGCCAGCCGTGCCGCGCCGCCCATCACCACGACATCGCCGGAGTTCAGCACCACGCTCTCGGTCGGGGCTTTCCGGGTCAGGCCGCCGATGCGGAACCGTGCCGGATTGCCCAGCGAAATTGACACCACCGGCGCCGCAAACGCTGCCTCGCCCTCGTCGGCATCGCGGTGCAGGCCCATGCGCGCGCCCTCGCCGTACCAGTTGATCAGGCAGCAGTCCGGATCGCCGGGCCAGCCCGAAACCGTTCGCCACACCGCCAGAACGCAGTCCGGCACCGGCGGCCACGGCGCCCCGGTCTCCGGGTGCCGCGCCGCATAGCGGTACTTGCCGCGCTCGATCACCCAACCCAGCCGCCCAGCCGACGTCATCCGCACGCTCATCGGCTTGCCCCACGGCGTCACCGGCCGCACCAGCGGCGCGGCGCTGACAACGCCACGCAGCGCCGTGATCATGGCTTCCTGAGCCGACCGATCGAGATTCCCCGGCAGTAGCCGGAAGCCGTTGATCTCGCGTTCGTCTATCGGCGTCATGTCGGTTCATCCGTTCATTCGCACGTTGCCCTGCTATGCGCGCCCAGCTATTGTCGTCTGAACGAGCAGAATATGGGGATTTTTCCGCCATGAAACACCGGATTCTTCCGGCACTCGCCATGCTGTTTGCCCTCGGGGCGTGCCTTCCAGGCGGAACCTATGAACTCTCTCCGGTCTTTCTTCCCCTGACGGCGACAACCCAACAGACCGTTGTCGCTGCGGTGATCGATCGGCGACCCTATGTTCTCGATGGCGATGAATCGCCCAGTTTTCTGGGGACCGAGCGTGCCAATTGGGGTGGCGAGAAGAAAATTAAAACCAGTTCGGGGCGCAGTCTCGCCGAGGATCTCAGCGATGCAGTGGTCGAGGCCCTGAGGAACCGAGGTGTCGCCGCCAGCACGCCACAATCCATCAAGGGCGCTGACACGACCGATATGCTGGCCGCTTTTCAGGCTCAAGGCGCCGATCGTTTGCTGATTGTCGAGATCGAGGATTGGCGAACCGATGTCTATACCCGGGTCAAGCTCAGCTGGCGGCTGGAGGCGATCGTCTATGACCGCGCCGGGAACGCCCTGGCTCACAGCAGTTCGCAGGGTGCCAATCCGATCGCCAGCACCAACCTGAAGGCAGATTATTCCGTCATTGCCGTCGAGGAACTATCGAAACAGCTGTCCAACCTGTTGAACGAGCGTGTGATTACTCAGGCTTTGCGCTAGGCAGGCAACAATTTGTTCATCCTCATGGCATCCGGGTGTCGGGTTCTGCCGGGTGGCGCAACTTTGCCGCAAGTTTCGATGTATCTTTCTTGCCCCCACAGTGTTGCAGCCCAGTCCGGCGCTGCCTATATACCCGCCGGGACTACACACTAACTGATATGAAAATGGGATGGCCGCCTGGGGGCCGTTGCGGACCCGGTAGCTGATCGCCAAAGCAAGGAAACAGGCATCATGTCGAAAGTCATCGGAATTGACCTCGGAACCACCAACTCCTGCGTCGCCATCATGGACGGCCCGAAGCCCAAGGTGATCGAGAACTCGGAAGGCGCGCGTACCACGCCGTCGATCGTGGCGTTTACGGCAGATGGCGAGCGTCTGATCGGCCAACCAGCCAAGCGCCAGGCGGTCACCAACCCGGAAAATACCCTGTTCGCCGTCAAGCGCCTGATCGGGCGCCGTCACTCCGATCCGGTGGTGACCAAGGACAAGAAGATGGTCCCGTTCAAGATTGTCGAGGGCAAGAATGGCGACGCCTGGGTCGAGGCTCGCGGCGAAAAACACTCTCCCAGCCAGATCTCAGCCTATATCCTTCAGAAGATGAAGGAAACCGCCGAGCAATATCTCGGCGAAACAGTTACCCAGGCAGTGATTACTGTCCCGGCCTACTTCAACGACAGCCAACGTCAGGCGACCAAGGACGCCGGCAAGATCGCCGGGCTGGAAGTTCTGCGCATCATCAACGAGCCGACCGCGGCGGCGCTCGCCTATGGGCTCGACAAGGAGGGCAGCAGGACCATCGCGGTTTATGACCTTGGTGGCGGCACCTTCGATATTTCGATCCTCGAGATCGATGATGGCCTGTTTGAGGTCAAGTCGACCAATGGCGACACTTTCCTCGGTGGCGAGGATTTCGATATGCGCCTGGTCGAGTATCTGGCCGACGAATTCAAGAAAGAGCAGGGCATGGACCTGCGCACCGACAAGCTGGCCCTGCAGCGGCTGAAGGAAGCCGCCGAGAAGGCCAAGATTGAGCTCTCGACCGGCGCCCAGACCGAGATCAACCTGCCCTACATCACCGCTGATGCCGCAGGACCGAAGCACCTGACGCTGAAGCTGACCCGCGCCAAGCTCGAGAGCCTGGTCGAGGATCTGATCAAGCGCACTATCAAGCCGTGCAAGAGCGCGATCAAGGATGCCGGCGTATCGGTCGCCGACATCGATGAGGTGGTTCTGGTTGGCGGCATGAGCCGGATGCCGAAAGTCATCGAGGCGGTCAAGGCGCTCTTCGGCAAGGAGCCGCATCGCGGCGTCAACCCCGATGAGGTCGTTGCCCTTGGTGCTGCGATCCAAGCCGGTGTGCTGCAGGGCGATGTCAAGGACGTGGTGCTGCTCGACGTGACCCCGCTGTCGCTGGGCATCGAGACGCTGGGTGGCGTCTTCACCCGGCTGATCGACCGCAATACCACCATCCCGACCAAGAAGGCTCAGGTTTTCTCGACCGCCGAGGATAACCAGTCGGCGGTGACGATCCGGGTCTACCAGGGCGAGCGCGAAATGGCGCAGGACAACAAGATGCTGGGTCAGTTCAATCTCGAGGAAATCCCGCCATCGCCGCGTGGTATGCCGCAAATTGAGGTCGCCTTCGACATCGACGCCAACGGCATCGTCAACGTCTCGGCCCGCGACAAAGGCACCAACAAGGAGCAGAAAATCACCATTCAGGCTTCCGGCGGTCTGTCGGATGCCGACATCGAGAGCATGGTCAAGGAAGCCGAGGAGAACGCCGAAACCGACAAGCAGCGCAGGGAACTTGTCGAGGCCCGCAATCAGGCCGAAAGCCTGATCCATGCCACCGAAAAATCAGCCAAGGAACATGGTGACAAGGTTGATGAGGCCACCCGGCAGCTGATCGCCGACGCCGTCACCGACCTGAAATCGGTTATCGACGGCGAGGTCGTGGCGGAGATCAAGGAGAAATCTCAGACTTTGGCCGAAGCGTCGATGAAGCTGGGCGAGGCGATCTACAAGGCCCAGGCCGAGGAAGAAGCCGCCTCGGACCAGGAATCTGACGACGTCAGGCCGACGGACCAGGACGACGATATTGTCGATGCCGAATTCGAGGAAGTCGAGGACGACAAGAGAGCCTGACCTGTGGTCCGACCGGTTGCCATGACCGAAATCTGGGGCGTCGTTCGCGGCGCCCCAAAGCTTGTCCGGCATTCGGTATGCGCGGCGCCAACTCGAAATCCGCTTATGGCGCTGCGGCGCATGACAGGTTATGTCGGGACACAACAAAGCAAACCCGGCGTTCTCCAGGCGCTGCCCGGAGCTGGGCGATGCGGAGACACGACGACCCTTAGACCGATGGATGTGAGCGTTTTTTATGGCGAAGCGTGACTTTTACGAGGTGCTCGGAGTTTCTCGCGGCGCTTCCGCCGAGGAGATCAAGAAGGCCTATCGCCAGAAGGCCAAGGAACTCCATCCAGACCGTAACAAGGACAAGCCCGATACCGAGGCCCAGTTCAAGGAGGTGAACGAGGCCAACGACATTCTAAAGGATCCGGAGAAAAAAGCCGCCTACGATCAGTTCGGCCATGCGGCCTTCGAGGGCGGCCCGCGCAGGCCGGGCGCACAGGGCGGCCCGGATTTCTCCAGCGCCTTCTCCGATGTGTTCGAGGATCTGTTCGGCGATTTCATGGGCGGCACCCGTGGCCAAGGCGGACGTGGCCGCGGTGGTGTCAGCCGGGGCGCCGATTTGCGCTACAATCTGCGCATATCGCTCGAGGACGCCTTTACCGGCAAGCCGGCTGCCATCTCGGTGCCTGGCTCGGTCAAATGCGAACTTTGCTCGGGCACTGGCGCCGAGGGCGGCTCCCGGCCGCAGACCTGTCCGACCTGCGCCGGTCGTGGCAAGGTCCGGGCGCAGCAGGGCTTCTTCACCATCGAGCGAACTTGCCCGACCTGCTCGGGTCGTGGCCAGATTATCAAGAATGTCTGCGCGCTTTGCGGCGGTCAGGGTGCCACGCGCAAGGACCGGGCGCTCAACGTCTCGATCCCACCGGGGGTCGAGACCGGCACTCGCATCCGCCTCGCTGGCGAGGGCGAGGCCGGCGCGCAGGGCGGTCCACCAGGCGATCTCTACATATTCATCGACGTGGCAGCGCACGAGATATTCGAGCGCGAAGGGCTGAACCTGCACTGCCGTATCCCGGTTCCGATGACCACTGCGGCCCTCGGCGGCGAGATCGATGCGCCACTGCTCGACGGCGGGCGGACCAGGGTCAAGGTGCCTGCTGGAATCCAGACCGGCAAGCAACTGCGCCTGCGCGGCAAGGGCATGCCAGCCCTTCAGCGCCCCGGCCAGCAGGGCGACCTTTACATCGAGCTGATGGTCGAGACCCCAGTCAACCTGACCACACGGCAGAAAGAGCTTCTGCGCGAGTTCGAACAGGAGAAGGCCGACAACAGCCCGGAGAGCCAGAACTTCTTCACCAAGGTCAAGAGCTTCTGGGATAGCATGACGGGCTGAGGCCGGCCATTATTTGACCGGCCCGCCGCCGGGCATCTCAGAGTGCGTTCACCTTGATCTTCTTCGCGGTCTGTTTCTCCTCCGCCACCTTCGGCACGGTGATTTTCAGCACACCGTTCGAGAAGTCCGCCGCCACGCCATCGCCCTTGGCATCCACGGGCAGGCGGAAAGTTCGCTGGAAACGGCCATATTCGCGCTCGGAGAAGAAATAGCCCTCGCCTTCCTCCTTGCGCTCGCTGTGTTTCTCGCCCTTTACCGTCAGTACTCCGTCGTGCAGCGAAACGTCGATATCCTTTTCGGTGACGCCGGGCAGTTCCATGGTGATCTCGTACTGGGCGCTCGACGATTTGGCGTCGGCGCGAGGCGCGAACCAGTCGGCAACGCGCTCGCTTATATTTCGGAACGGCTCGTAGAAACCTGGCCACCAAGCCGGCGAGTTGGTTTTCTCGACCATCATCAACCTCCATGTGGATTGTGTTCGTCTATCTGGCAGTTATCTCCCAGACCGACGCGGCGGACATTGACTCCGATCAACTTGCGAAGCCGAAAACCTTCCCTTTTCCCACTCCGCCGGGACTGTTAATCAGAGCGACAGTTAGGGGAGACCGAGCATGACCAACCAAAATCCACTCGCCGTCGCCGTCACCGGTATCTCTGGCCGCATGGGGCAGATGCTGGTGAAAGCCATTGCCGAGCGGCACGATGCCGTTCTGGCCGGCGCCACGGAACGCTCAGGACACCCCTGGGTTGGCCACGATCTGGGCGAGGCTATGGGTGGCGCCGCCAACGGCATCACCGTCTCGGACGACCCGCTGGCGGTTTTTGCCGGGGTTCGCGCGGTGCTTGATTTCACCACGCCAGATGCCACCGTCGCCCATGCCGAGATCGCCGCACAGGCCCGTCTGGTGCATGTCATCGGCACCACCGGTCTCGGCGATGGCGACCTGGCGCGCCTTTCAGCCGCCGCCCGCCATGCGACCGTGATCCGGGCCGGGAACATGTCGCTGGGGGTGAACCTGCTGACCGTTCTGACCCGCAAGGTGGCCGAGGCGCTGGACCCAGATTTCGACATCGAGATCGTCGAGATGCACCACCACCACAAAGTCGATGCCCCCTCCGGCACCGCGCTGATGCTGGGCGAGGCGGCGGCCGAGGGGCGTGGGGTAGCGCTGCGCGACACCGCCGACCGGGGCCGCGACGGCCAAACCGGAGCACGCAAGCGGGGCAACATCGGTTTCGCGGCGCTGCGTGGCGGCGATGTAGTCGGCGAGCACGACGTAATTTTCGCCGGTATGGGCGAGCGCATCGTTCTGCGCCACATCGCCACCGACCGGATGATTTTCGCGCGGGGAGCGGTCAAGGCGGCGCTGTGGGGCCAAAGCCGCAAACCCGGCGAATACAGCATGATCGACGTTCTGGGTCTAAACTGACGCTACCACTCGGCGCGGCACACCCCCTCTTCCCGCTTGGGGGGAGGGTTGGGGAGGGGGCCGCGCGCTCCGCGAACAAGGACCACCGATGCTCGACGCGCAAAAAACAACCCTGCACCTGGTCAAGCTCTCGGTCGGCACCATTTCGGTCGAGGACCAGCTTGAATGGCAGTCGCAGCGCAGCGCCGAACGGCTCGCCGCCGGGCTCGACCCACGACCGCGCCATGTTACCCGGATGTGGCCGAAACGCGCTGGCGAACTGCTGAACGGCGGCTCGCTCTATTGGGTGATTCGTGGCATCATCAGGGTGCGCCAACGCATCGCTGCGCTGGACGAGGTCATCGGCGAGGATGGCATCCGCCGTTGCGCTATTGTCTTCGAGCCGCCGCTGATCCCAACCGCCCCGCGCCCACGCCGCGCCTTCCAGGGCTGGCGTTATCTCAACGAAGCCGACGCCCCGCCGGACATCGGCACCGCCCCCGGTGACGAACCCGACTTGCCGCCGGGCATGCGCGAGGCGCTGACACGGTTTGGCGTGTTGCGGGGGTAGCGGGCCGGCCGGAATCGATGATTTCGAACGATCAGAGAGTACCCCACACTGGCCCGACTCCGGAATCGTTTGACAAATCCCGAGATGGAGCAAAGCTGCCAGCATGTTTGTCGTACACTACGATCCCCTGCTGGTGCTTGCCGCGATCCTGGTGGCGGTGATGGCGTCGTTCACCGGTTTGCGGCTTGCCAGCGGCTTGTCGCAACTGGCACCGGCCCGGCGCAAGGGCCAGATCGCGATGGCCGCGGTGGCGCTGGGCGGCGGCATCTGGTCGACCCATTTCGTCGCAATGTTGGCGCTGAGGTTGCCGGTACCGGTGTTCTATGATGCGCTGACGACGCTGGTTTCGGCGTTGATCGCCATCCTTTTGACTGGCGCTGCGCTGCTGCTGCTGCATTTCGGGCATCGGACGACGCGGCGGGTGATTGGGGCCGGGGTCCTGATGGGCGCCGGTATCGTCACCATGCATTACACCGGAATGGTGGGAATCGAGGGTTGCGGTACGGTCTATGGTGTCTCAGGTTATGTTGTCTCGACGTTGTTGGCCATTGGGTTGAGCATTGCAGCACTGCGGCTTGCCTATGGGCGCCGGACGTTGCGGGCGCTGATTCTGGGCGCCTGCGCCTATGGCGGCGGCATCGTGGCGATGCATTTCTCGGCGATGTACTGGACCGGGTTTGTCCGGCTGGAGGCGCTGTCGCTGAGCGCTCCGGTGATCTCGAACGACTATCTGGCGCTGATTGTCGCGCTGGCTACCTTCGTGTTGTGCGGCGCGTTCCTGCTGACCTCGGCGACGGCTGGAATGCCGGACGCGGCCGCCATCTTGCCCATTGTGCCCGCAGCGCCCACCATCGGGCGCCAGCTAAAGTCGCCGATCCGCACGGCGCGGCTTCCCTACGAGCGCGATGGCAAGACGTTCTTCGTTGCCGCGAGCGAGGTTCTGGCGGCGCGGGCCGGCGGCCACTACACAACCTTGTACCGGGGGGATGAGGAACTTTTTTGCCCGTGGCCGATCTCGCGGTTGGAAGAGGAGCTCGACGCCGCCCCGTTCCTGCGGACCCATCGCAGTTACATCGTCAATCTGGACTTTGTGCGCGGGTTCGAGAGGCGCAAGGATCAAGGGGTTTGCCTGTTCGATCTAGGGGCGGCGATCCAGGAGGCCCCGGTCAGCCGGACCAATCTGGCCCAGACCCGCGCCTTGCTCCGGCTCTGATTGCGCCGTCATTCGTGCAGGTCATTCGCCGTTCGTGCGTGTGGGCGGAAGATCGGGCCTAAGCATTTCAGACCTGCCCGGTATCCAGACAAGTATTGCCCAAAGAGACAGAGCCACCGCATCCAGCGGGTGGCCGGGGAGGAGATACAGCCGTGATCCCAGGACAATTCGAATACCATCGGCCAGCCAGCTTGGCCGAGGCAACCGGACTGCTGACCGAACTTGGTGATGATGCGAGGGTACTGGCTGGCGGGCACAGCCTGATCCCGATGATGAAGCTGCGCATGGCCGCGCCATCGCATCTGGTCGATCTGCAGGACATTACCGAACTTAAGGGCATCGCCCGTGATGGCGGCGAGATCGTCATCGGCGCGATGACCACCCAGCACGACCTGATCGCCAGCGCCGAGCTTGGCGCCGCAATCCCCTTGATCCGTGAGGCGGCCCTGCTGATCGCCGATCCGCAGGTGCGCTATGTCGGCACCATCGGCGGTAATGTCGCCAATGGCGATCCGGGCAACGACATGCCGGGTCTGATGCAGTGCCTGGGCGCGCGCTACGAGCTGGATGGGCCGAATGGCCGCCGCAGCGTTGCGGCGCGGGATTTCTATGAAAGCGCCTATGTGACCGCCGCTGCCGATGACGAGATTCTGAGCCGGATCTGCATCCCGGTTCCGGCACCCGGCCACGGCTATGCCTACGAAAAACTGAAACGCAAGATCGGCGATTACGCCACTGCGGCGGCGGCGGTTCTGCTGACCGTCTCGGGCGGGCGCTGCGATAGTGCATCGGTGGCGATGACCAATCTGTCGGACACGCCAGTGTTTGCCGCAGAGGCGAGGGCGACCCTGGCAGGCTCGGACCTGGGCAGCGCCGCAGTAGACGCTGCGGTGGCGGCGGCGTTGGCGGCCATCAACCCCGGCGAGGACAATCGCGGCCCGGTCGCGTTCAAGCAGCATGTGGCCGGCGTGATCTTGCGGCGCGCCATTGCTCGTGCCACCGACCGCGCGCAGTGAGGGAGAGCAAAATGGCAAAGATGCATGTGAAAATGACCGTCAACGGCAAACCGGTCGAGGCGTTGGCCGAACCACGGACGCTGTTGATCCACTTTCTGCGCGAGGAGCTTAGCCTGACCGGCCCGCATATCGGTTGCGAAACCTCGCATTGCGGCGCCTGCACTGTCGATCTCGACGGCAAGTCGGTGAAATCCTGCACGTTGTTTGTCGGCCAGGCAAATGGCGCTGATATCACCACCATCGAAGGCATCGCCAATGCCGATGGGAGCTTGCATGTGCTGCAGGAGATGTTCCGCGAGCATCATGGGTTGCAATGCGGTTTCTGCACCCCAGGCATGATCACGCGGGCAAGGCGGCTCTTGGCCGAAAATCCGAACCCGACCGAAGCCGAAGTGCGCTTCGGCATCTCCGGCAATCTGTGCCGCTGCACGGGGTACCAGAACATCGTCAAGGCGATCATGGCGGCGGCGGCAATGCTGAACGCCCAGAAGGAGGCCGCGGAATGAACGACCAGACCCCCACTGCCGTCGAGCGTGCCGAAAAGCTTCAGGGCCTCGGCAGCACCCGCAAGCGCGTCGAGGATGCGCGCTTTACCCAAGGCAAGGGCAACTATGTCGATGACATCAAGATGCCCGGCATGTTGTTCGGCGACTTCGTGCGCTCGCCTTATGCCCATGCCCGGGTCATCTCGATCAACGCCGATGCCGCCAAGGCGCTGCCTGGCGTTGTCGCGGTGCTGTCGGCGGCCGATCTGGCGCCGCTTGGGCTGCACTGGATGCCGACGCTGGCTGGCGACAAGCAGATGGTTCTGGCCGATGGCAAGGTACTGTTCCAAGCCCAGGAGGTCGCCTTCGTGGTGGCCACCG
>Ga0307379_10004940_pt1 | contig 18792 bp, 18 predicted proteins | sample UN2MG_FD_202237 | JGI IMG/M metagenome (GOLD analysis project Ga0307379, IMG submission 202237) | Soil microbial communities from Risofladan, Vaasa, Finland - UN-2 | ecosystem: Environmental > Terrestrial > Soil > Coastal area > Acid sulfate soil | place: Finland: Risofladan, Vaasa | collected... | reverse complement strand
TCGGAGGCGGTTTAGGAAAGTTCAAAGGGAAGGTCTGGCGGATCGGCCTCATGGGGTATACCAGCAGAAAAGAAAATGTCATGTTATTTTTAGCTGCCTTAGAGTCAATTTTAAGGTCATTGGATTACAAAATAGCCATAAGCGGAATCATGGCAGCTGCCGATTTGTATAAAAAAGAAAAGTGAAAAATTGAATTAAAGAATTTCATTTTGTTGATTATTTTGTAGGAGGCAACGTTTATGAAGGCAGGAGACAGAAGAAATATCGTCAAAGTTGGAATAACTGGAGCGGCAGGGATTATTGGTAAAGTAATAACAGAAGGCTTGGCTGATTCCTTCGATCTTACTTTGTTTTATCATCATACGGAACTAGAAAATCAGAACCTAAAGAAAATTAAGATAGACTTATCTCGAGGGGAGGAAATCAAAGGTGCCTTTGAGGGACTGGATGCAGTTATTCACCTGGCGGGTGCTTCGCATCCTAAGTTTTCCTGGGAAAATATTCTCAACAAAAATATTGTAGCCACCTATAATGTTTTTGAAGAAGCTCGCCGGGCTGGAGTTGTAAAAGTTGTTTATGCCAGTTCCAATCATGTTCAATATGGAGGAATCATGTTGGGCCCATCAAACCCGCTATATTTGTTATCTCCCTTTTATAAAAAACATAAGGGATATGTGAGGATTAATGATCCCGCAACTCCAGATTCATATTATGCTGTCTCTAAACTTTTTGGTGAAAATTTGGGCTGGTACTACTCGAGAATGCACAATATACAATGTGTTGTCTTGCGCATTGGTGACATTGATGAACAGGATGATCGATCTTCCGAGAAAGGAACAGACCGTGAAGACTATGTTCGTGCTATGTTCCTAAGCAGAAGAGACTGTATTGAGGCATTCAGAAAGTCACTTCAGATAGATACCGAATATTTAGTAGCTTACGCAATAAGTGATAATAATCGGCGAGTATTCGATATGAAAGAAACGATGGAGAAACTGGGAACTAACCCGCAAGATAATTCAGAGGACTACTTTTAAAGAGGCATAAAATGCGGGATAAAGAGTAATATATTTCACAAAAGGAACTGAGTTAAAAAAAATAACAGGCAAGCATATCCGAAAAATATTGGAAAGGAGCATAAAATGAAAGAAAGAAAAACTACTGTAAGCATAAAAGATAATCGGTTTATGATTAATGGTAAATATACTTATCCAGGTAGATATTATAAAGAGTCGAAAATTGAAGGTTTGTTACTTTTTTCAAGGATGGTAAATGGAATCATTGATGATAGAAATCCTGAAACCCGAGGTTGCTGGGCTTATCCTGATGGACCATGGGACCCTGAAAGAAACACGAATGAATTTATTAAAGCTATGTCAACTTGGAGAAAATATGGGTTGTTAAGTTTTAGTCTTTTTATACAAGGATGTAGTCCCCAAGGATATAGCTGGTCTCATCCCTGGTTAACATCTGGATTTAATGAAGATGGTACATTAAGACCTGAATATTTAAATCGTTTGGAACGTATGCTTGACAAGGCTGATGAACTTGGGATGGTAGTTGATTTAGGACTTTTCTATTTTGGTCAATCAAGACGTATCAAGAACGAAGAAGCCGTAAAAAAAGCTGTGAGGGAAACTGTAAACTGGATTATTGGAAAAGGTTATAAGAATATAATAGTGGAAGTAGCGAATGAAATAGATATTCCTTTATATACTCATGACATTATTAAACCCCCACGGTGTCATGAACTAATAAATTTAGTAAAAAAAATATCCATGAATAAAATAAAAACTGAACTTGGGAGACTTATTGTTGGTACTAGTTTTGCAGGAGGAACCATACCTCCTGATAATGTTATGGAAGTATCAGATGTAATATTGGTCCATGGTAATCGTCAAGATCCGAATTCGATAAGAAAAATGATTAAAACAATAAGAAATAAAAAATCTTACAACGGGCAGCCAATTATGTTTAATGAAGATGACCATTATGATTTTGAAAAAGAAGATAACAATATGATGGCTGCAATTACTAATTATGTTAGCTGGGGATTTTTTGATTTTCGTTATCCTGGAGATAAGTTCGAAGATGGTTTTCAATCTATCCCAGTTGATTGGGAGGTGAATTCTATAAGAAAAAAACAGTTCTTTTCTTTAGTGGCTAAATTGAGTGGTGCTAATAAATTTTAATTGGATGTAAAAATATTATAAAAGCTTAAAAGGAGAAAAAAAATGAAAAAGATATTAATAATTGTTATGTTGTTGCTTTTAAGTACAACAGTTAGTTTCGCTGCAGAAAGTGATGTAACAAAACTAACTGCTACTTGTATTCAAGTGCCTACAGACGTGTTTGCCGTTGGATTACATGCATTTGCTGATAGAGTAAAATATTTATCAGGGGGAAAGCTAATCATCGATGTATATGATAGTGCTCAATTATATGCACAAGATGCAGAGCTGAATGCACTTAGTCAGGGATTAATTGACATTTCAAGTGATGTTATGGGGGAACGTCCCGAAGTGCGTTATGCTGGTATGTTCAAATCTGCTTTTCTTTTTTCTAGTTGGGACCATGCAAAAAGATTTTATAATAGCGAACTCGGACAAGCGCTATATGATGATTTTTCAGATAAAAGGGGATATAGACCTATAGGAGCTATGCTGAAAGGTCACGATCTTGTAAATCTAAGAGATATAGGAAAGACCGTAACTACACCTCAAGATTTAAAAGGGGTTAAACTTAGAATGCCTGATTTACCAGATTGGTTGGCACTAGGCGAAGCTTTAGGAGCAAATGCGACACCTCTTGGGTTTAATGAGGTATATATGGGCTTAAAGACCGGGACTATTGATGGTCAATGCAATGGTTTTGCAACTACTTACCACATGAAATTTTACGAAGTGACTAAAACCTTTATCACCACTGGTCATTTCCTGTTAATTTTCCATCCAATTGTAAATACTAAAAGATGGGAAAGTCTTTCAGATGAACAAAGGGGATGGATACAAACCGCCTCTGACGAAATGTGTGATTTTGTTAGCAATGAAACAGTAAAACAGGAAAATGAATACGAAAAGCTTTTTAAAGAACTCGGAAAAGAGATTATCGAGCCCGATAAGCAAGCATTTATAGAATACGCAGAAAATTATTATAAGAATAATAAAAAGATAACAGAATATTGGGACTGGGATCTCTATAAAAAGATAAAAGACATGGCTGATTAATGGTGTATTGTAATTTTAGCGGTGCAGATTTACACATTGTGTTGGTGGAAAAATATCAATTATAAATGCTCCGAAAATTTCAAAATTTGCCATGATTGCAAAATCATGGCAAATTTTGAAAAAGTGGAGAGAGGGTCTCTAATAATGAAAAAATTCTTAAATTATATAGCTAATATTATAGAAATTTATACTCCTGTGATCTGTTTTATAGTAATGTACCTTACTTTTTTATTAGCCATATTTTACCGTTATATATTGAATAACCCTATCGCATGGTCCCTAGAGTTGGTAAGGATATCATTTTTGTGGACAGCTTTATTAGGTATTTCATTCACATTTAAAACAGATTCGCATGTAAAGTTTGATTTAATTTATAATTTATTAGATGACAGAAAAAAGATTTACTTGAGATTGGTAGGGAACATAACTATGTTAATTGCTTTTATTCTTTTAGTTGAACCTACCATATCTTATTTTGCTTTTATAAAATCGAACACTTCTTCAATTTTTAGGTTAAGATATATTTTTATTTATTCCCCCTTTTTAGTTATGCTATTCATGATGATTGTAAGATTATTTAAAAAAATAAACAAAGAATTTATAATGTTAATGCGTGAAAATAAAAAAAACAAAATAGTGTCATAGTGTATATTCAAGATTTATTTAAAAAAATAAATGGAATATTTGAAAATTGCATATGTGTCTTTTGATGTAATTTAATTTATTGATTTTATTTGCATATCTAATTTTCAGGACAGGAGTTTATTTCTATGAATTTGTTTATATTTTTTTCTTTATTTTTTTTATTGTTTAGTATCCGCGTACCAGTTTCTTTTAGCATGATTTGCGCCTCTCTCGTCTATATGATTATTACACCAGGGCCTCTAACGCCAGTTTATGTCATTCCTATGCAAATCCTATCCAATATGGAAAATCAATTTACCATTATAGCTATTCCGCTTTTTATTTTTATGGCAAACATAATGAATACTGGTAGAGTAACAGATATAATTTTTAAGTTTGCAAATGTTTTGGTTGGGCATAAAAAGGGGGGGCTTGCTCATGTTAATGTGGTCGCCTCATTAATATTTTCAGGTATGACTGGGTCTGCTATAGCCGATGCTTCCGGTCTAGGGGTTTTGGAAATTGCCGAAATGAAAAAGGCTGGCTATAGTGACGGTTTTAGTTGTGCAGTAACTGCAGCATCTGCAACCATAGGTCCAATCTTTCCACCTTCAATGCCTATGATATTCTATTCTTTAATTTCAGGAGCATCAATAGGGGCACTATTTATGGGCGGTGTTATCCCAGGAGCTTTAATGGCAATCATGCTAATGATATATGTTGCCTATATTTCAAAGAAAAGAAATTATCCTACATCTAAAAAAATTTTTTTAAGAGATAAGATCATTGTTTTTATTAAATCTTTTCCTGCTTTGTTCACTATAGTAATTATCTTAGGAGGCATATATTCAGGAGTGGTCACAACAATTGAAGCAGGTGCCGTTGGAAGTCTATATGCTTTAATTATCTCGTTTGTTTTTTATAAAAGTCTCTCAAAAGAAGAATTAATAAAATGCCTAATTGAGACAGTAAAGATGACCGCTTCAATATCGTTAATAATTTGTAGCGCTTTTGCTTTTTCTTATATTCTGGCTTCAGAAGGAATACCTAAATTATTTGCTAATTTTGTACTTAATTTTACCACGAATAGCTTTGTCTTATTAGCAGCAATAAATATTATATTTTTATTACTTGGCATGTTTCTTGATGTAAATACGATTTTGGTTGTTTTTCTTCCCATTGTTATACCATTAATAAAGATGTTAGGTATAGATTTAGTTCATTTTGGAGTATTAATTATCGTAAATATAATGATTGGTATGTCAACGCCACCTTATGGGATTTTACTGTTTATTACATCAGAGATAGCCGAAACACCTATACATAAAATTATCAAAGAAATTTATCCAATGGTTATTGTAATGATTATAGAATTATTATTAATAACATATATTCCTCAATTAGTTCTTTTCATCCCAAGTCATTTATAAAGAAATTAATTCACATAGTTATATTTGATAGGTTTATGTAAATAAAATATTAATGAGTAGGAGATGTTTTAAAATGAATGAAAAAATAAAAGAAAACATAAAAAAAGAACTACCTGAATTAAAGTTAATCAAGGAAGTAGAATTAAGAAATAAAGTAGTTGAAGCATGGAGTAAATCATTAGAAGAGGATTCTAATTTTACATCAATCAGTGAATTAGAGGGATCGGGCGATATAGGTTTTTTAGTATTAAAAAAAGGTACACAGGTAAAGCATTTAAGAAGCGTTGCTCGTCTTGCTTATGCTTTTGCCAAAGAATTTCAAAATATATATCCCGATATTCAAATAAATTTGGACACATTGTTAGCCGGGGCTTTATTGCACGATGTTGGAAAACCATTGAATTATAATGAAGAAAATAGAGATAAATGGAAAAAATTTCCCTATCTAGAAGGAAACCCTCCAGCACGGCACTCAGTTCATGGTTACCATATTTGTTTAAGCGTAGGACTGCCAATGGAAATTGCTCATATAGTCGGTGCACATTCTAAAGAGGGAGAATTTATTCAAAGAAGCCTGGAAGGAATAATAGTTCATTATGCTGATCATGAATATTGGGAAATATTAAAAGTGTGTGGCTATGTAACGGACGGTACATATTAATAACCTAAGACTTGAAATAGAAATAGAGCATATAGGGCTAAAGCAGACTTTTGATCTTATGCCTTGGTAAACTAGAAGATTGAGTACCGATCAATACTGAAGTAACCGAAGAAAATATACATTTATTATATCGGCATTAGCTATTCAAATTATTAGCTAAGTCACGATAAAAAAATAATTGGTTGGAGAAAAATATGTTTACGAATAAAAAACCGTTGATATCACTTGAAAATATTCGTTTTGTAGGGTACAATCTAAATCGACCGGAATGTGTTATTACTACAAATAAAGGGAATATTTATGTGCCGGACTGGAATGGCGGAATAACCCGCATTTCTGCTAATGGAGATGTTTGCAGTATACATAATGTGCCAGTAAAAGAACTAAAACCAAATGGTATAGCAATCAGGAGAGACCAGTCTTTTTTACTTACCAACTTATCTGCTGAAAAAGGTGGAATATGGTCACTGGTTCCAGGACATTCTCCAGAACCATATATTACAGAAGTCGATGGTAAGGAAATCCCACCAACGAATTTTGTTTTAGTTGATAATCAAGACCGAATATGGATTACGGTCAGTACTACGTTAAAACCAAGATCTTTAGGATATTGTAGGAATATCAAGAATGGTTTTATAGTTCTTGCTGATAAATATGGGGTAAGGGTAGTAGTAGATGGACTTGGATATACTAATGAAGCGAGACTAAGCCCTGACGAAAAATATTTATATGTAGTTGAAACATTTGGTAAGATAATAAGCCGTTACATGATTGGTGAAAAAGGTGATTTACTAAATCGTCAGATTTTTACTGAGTTTGATGATTGGACATTTCCAGACGGTATCGCTTTTGATAGTTCCGGTGCTCTTTGGGTTACTAGCATTTTTAGTAACAGAGTTATTAGAGTATTAGAAGATGGGTCCCAAATTCTAATTATTGAAGATTTAGATTCGGATTTTATGTCATCAATTGAAAATGTTTTTCAAAAAGGCGATATGAAGGACATTCATATGAAAAAAATAAAAAGTAAAACGTTGAAAAGTATTTCTAGTATTGCTTTTGGGGGTAAGGATTTAAAAACTGTGTATTTAGGTTGTTTGCATGGTAATCAGATTGCAACATTTAGAACAACTATTAAAGGTTTGCCAATGGCACATTGGAAGTGGGGTTTGTAACTGATGAAAACTGATTTAAAAAAGTATGCTTACGATGAAATAAAAAAGAAAATATTAAATAATATATGGTATCCCGGATATTCAATATTGATCACGGAAATTGCCGAAGAGTTAAACATGAGCCGTACTCCGGTCAGAGAAGTATTATTGAAATTAGAGCATGAAGGATTAGTGCGAATCATTCCAAGAAGAGGCATAATTGTCGAGCCTTTAAGGATGCAAGACATTGTTGAAATATATGATTTGTTGGCAGTATTGGAAGGTTTGGCGGCTAGATTATTGATATACCAAGTAAAAAATAATAATTCCATAATTGAAAAAATGAAAAAAATTATTGAAGATACTCAATCTGCTTTAGATGTAAATGATATAGATAAATGGATAGAGAATGATATAAAATTTCATTGTTTTTTAATAAAAAAATGTGGTAGCAAACGTATAAATTCTGTGTATAGCTTAACAGATGATCAGGCGTATCGTGCCAGAATGGTAACATCTAGAGTTCGTCCTAAACCCATCAATTCTACTAAGGAACATTATGAAATATATATGGCTATCAAGAATGGCGATGAAGATAATGCTGAAATCTTAGCAAAAGCGCACCGATTAAATGGTAAGAAAATGATCATAGAGGCACTCAAAAATCTTAAGTTAGTACATATATAACTACTGTATATATAATGTTTTTATAAACCTAAAAGTTTAATACCAAGAATTTGCCCTTGTTGGATAAATGGATGGTCAATGATATGTTCTAATACACTTATGAAAATAAGATTATAGATATCTATTTTCCCTAATGGCAAAGTTTGGATGGATCAATACTTACTGGGCTTTAACTATTCCTTTTATGGCAAGTGCTACCAATACTTTTTTACTGAGACAGCATTTTAGGATTAGGATGATTTCTAAAGAACTTGAGGATTCAGCAAGAATTGACGGTGCTGGAGCAATGGCATATTTTCTAAAAATTTTACTCCCTCTTTCCAAAGCTATGCTTGGCGGTGTATCAATCATTATTTTTATTTTTACCTGGAATCTTTACCTCTGGCCTCTTATAATTACAAAGGCAACCCATTAAATCCTGGGGTCCAATTAAAATTTTAGATAAAAATAAGATGAGGAAAGAATCGGAAGAATTAGCCAAAGATTTGAAATTACATATTCCCTCAGCTAACCAAGAAATTCGTTTTTGTTCTGGCGGAGAAAGGCAGGGAGGGGCAATATCCAGAACAATGTATTACAAGGCTAAGTTAGTCATTTTAGATGAACCTACCACCGTATTAGCTGTTAGTGGAGTTAATAAAGTATTAAACTTTATAACCAGACTGAAAGAAGAGAAAATAGCTAGTATATTTGTTACTCATAATCTTCATCATGTCTATTCAGTAGCCGATAGATTTATGGTTCTATCTCGGGGAGAAAAAGTAGCTGATGTAAAAAAAGAGGAGACAAACATTCAGGATTTGGAGAATTTGCAATTACGTAAAATGGTTACAGTTGCTTAGAAGAAAAAATTTGGCATAAAAATGAAAAATAATTATAGATAAAAGAAGAAGTAATAATTTTCTACTTTTAGAAATAAGTATCAAGAATTTATATTTAATTATAAAATATATAGTATGAGCATTTATTTACATTTCACTAATTAAAATTATTCTTATTTATTATTTTAAAAAATAGAAAAAGGGATAAAGAATTATGTTAAAGAATATTCCTCCCATCATTTCCCCAGAGCTAATGAAAACACTCATGGAAATGGGCCACGGCGATGAAATAGTAATTGCTGATGGTAACTATCCTGCAGAATCTTCAGGAAATAAAGTAATTAGGGCTGATGGTCTCGGCATACCAGAATTGTTGAAAGCTATCCTTCAATTTTTCCCTCTGGATAATTATGCTGATATTAATGTAATCTATATGGATACTGGGAATGAGGAAGTACCCTCAATTTGGAATAAGTATCAAGAAATTTTAAAGAAATCTAAGGAAAATTTTAATATTGGAAAATTAGAAAGGTTTAAATTTTACGAGAGAGCTTCCCAATCGTATTGTATAGTAGCAAGCAGTGAACAAGCTTTATATGCTAATATAATTTTGAAAAAGGGAGTGATTAAGTAGACTTATAAATTTGACTGTTTAATCAATTAATCCGTTTTAAGAGGATTAATAATCTCGATATTCTTATTTTTCAATATATCCAGATATTCTTTTGGTAAAGGTTTATCTGTTATTATTGCATCTACGCTTTCAATGTTAGTTGTTCTAAAGACTGATGCCTTATCAAATTTACTGGAATCTACCAGAAGATAATGAAGCCTGGAATTTTCGAACATCTTTACTTTAATATTCCCTTCCATGACATTAGATTCATAAATACCTCTTGTATCTAACATCGTGCAGGAGAAGAAGAATTTAGTAACCTTTATATTGGATAACATATTTTCTGCGAGTGGACCAATCGTTGAGAAGTAGCCGTGTCTTATGTTACCTCCAACCAGAACCAAATCTATTTTATAAATACTCATTAACTCAACTGCCATATATATATTATTAGTTATGATATGCAGGTTCTGTGAGGAGAGTGCCAAGGTACGGGCAAACTCATAGCAGGTTGTGCTGGTATCTAAAAAAATCGTATCTCCTGATTGCACAAATCTTTTGGCTAATTCTGCTATAATTCTTTTTTGTTCGAGATTAGTATTATGCCTTTCATGAAATCTTTTATCGTAATCCCGAGCTATTTTAATGGTGCTGTACTCTTTTATTATAGATTTTTGGTCTGCTAATTTTTTAAGATCTCTCCTGATGGTAACCAGAGAAACATTCATTTTCTCAGCAAGTTCTGCCGGAGAGATAAAATTACTATTTTGGATTAAATCTAAAATTTTTTCCAGTCGTTCTGCTTTGCCCATATACTCTTTTCACCTATTTAGTAAATATTAATATATTTTATTTATACTTTATTTATTGATCAAGTTTTATTGGGTTATTATAGTATATGATTAAAATAAAGTCAATTAAAGAAAATATCTTGATAATATTGCTTGACAAAAAGATTAGAATTAGTTAAGATTTTATTAAATAGTTTTCATTTTATACAAAAAAGGAGGTAAATAAAATGAAAAAACGAAAATTGATACTGACGATAGTTTTAGTCGCAATTCTTATGGCATCTGTGGTTTCTTTTTCAGCAGCAGAGGCAAAACTCTATATCCCCGTAATTTCAAAGGGCTTCCAGCACCAATTCTGGCTGGCAGTTAAGGCCGGGGCTGAAAAAGCTGCGGTAGACTATGATGTGACCATCACCTTTGAAGGACCAGAGAACGAGTCCATGGTTGATAAGCAAATGGATATGCTGCAGGTCGCTATTGACAAGAATCCTGCCGCAATTTGCTTTGCCGCTGTTGACTCAAAAGCTGCCATTCCTCTGCTTGAACAGGCAAAAGCAAAGGGTATCCCCGTTATCGGTTTTGACTCCGGTGTTGACAGTGACATTCCGCTGAGTACAGCAGCCACCGATAATATTGCCGCAGCTGCATTGGCAGCCGATAAAATGGCAGAACTGATCGGCGGAGCCGGTGAAGTGGCGATTATCGCTCATGACCAGACCAGCCGCACCGGTATCGATCGCGTCAAGGGCTTTACCGACAGAGTTGCAGAAAAGTACCCGGACATCACCATTGTCTCTACCCAGTATGGCGGTGGGGACCAACTGAGGTCAACTGACCTGGCCAAAGCTGTCATTCAGGGCAACCCTGAGCTTAAAGGCTTCTTTGGTGCCAACGAGGGCTCGATCATTGGTGTCATGAATGCCGTGCAAGAATTGGGAATGAAGGGCAAACTTGTGGTTATCGGTTATGACTCCGGCCAACAGCAGATTGAGGCCATCCGATCTGGCCTTCTAGCTGGCGCAATCACCCAGGACCCCATCGGTATTGGTTACAAGGCTGTCGAGGCGGCGGTGAAAGCTGTTAAAGGCGAAACACTTCCTTTATTCATCGACACTGGTTTCCACTGGTATGACAGCACCAATATTGATGACCCGGTAATTGCAGCGCTGCTATATAAATAGAAACGCCGAGCTGAACGAATAAACTAAAATATTGCAATAATGAGAGGCTGTCCAAAAAGATATGAGCAGCCTCTCATTATATAAATAGCTATTGATCTGTTTATCCATAAAATTAATCTTTTATTTTCGTGGACTTGTACATGCTCAAAGTGAAATTTTTAGTGGTGAGGATGACTCGTGGATGATCTACTGCTCTTGATGGAGGGAATTGATAAGTCTTTTCCTGGTGTAGATGCCCTTAAAAAATGCCGGTTTGAATTGAGGGCCGGAGAAGTGCATGCTCTAGTTGGAGAAAATGGTGCCGGAAAATCAACTTTGATGAAAGTAGTCGCTGGCGTATATTCAAAAGACGCCGGGCAGATTTTTTATAAGGGCAAGGAAGTGCATATTCCCAACCCCCGGGCAGCACAGCGTCTGGGGATTAGTATGGTTCACCAGGAACTTAACCTGATGCGCCACCTGACCGCGGCTCAAAATATTTTCATCGGCCGCGAACCGGTTCGGGGAGCACGAATCATACTGGATGAAAATGCCCTAAACGATAAAGCTCAGGAAATCATCGATATGCTGCACCTGAAGCTGAATCCTCGCACCAAGGTTGCGGATATGAGTGTTGCCAAACAGCAAATGGTTGAAATTGCCAAAGCCCTCTCTTTTGATTCCGATGTGCTGATTCTGGACGAACCTACGGCGGCATTGGCTCAGGTGGAAATTGTAGAGCTGTTCCGTATCATTCGCCAGCTTCGGGATAAGGGTGTGGGAATTATCTATATCTCTCACCGGCTGGAAGAACTCAAACAGATTTCTGACCGCATTACGGTGATGCGTGATGGTTTATATGTGGATACGGTTTCAACACAAGGAGTCGAGATTGACCAAATCATCAAAATGATGGTGGGCCGCGTCATTTACGAATCTTCACCTGAAATTCCCGAGAATCCCAGCCAGGAAATAGTATTGGAAGTAAAAAACCTCAACCGGGGAAACGAGATTAGAAATGTCAGCTTCAATTTAAAACGGGGTGAAATATTGGGTTTTGCCGGTTTGGTGGGCGCCGGACGTACGGAGGTGGCGCGCGCTGTATTTGGAGCGGACTCTTTCGACTCAGGGGAGATTATGGTTAAGGGTAAGAAGGTCAAAATCAAAGGTCCGAGCGATGCCGTGAATCATGATATTGGTTACCTGTCTGAAGACCGGAAGCAATATGGATTGTGCCTGGGGTTGGATGTAGAAACCAATATAGCGCTGGTCATCATTAGCAAACTAACCGGTTTTTTAGGGTGGATAAAAAATATAAAAGTACGCGAAATTGTGAAAGGCATCGTTGACAAGTTATCCATAAAAACTCCCAGCTTGAATCAGAAAGTCAAGAATCTTTCAGGTGGCAACCAGCAGAAATTGGTGGTTGGCAAATGGCTGGCCAAAGATACCGGTATTCTATTATTCGATGAACCTACCCGCGGTATTGATGTGGGGGCAAAGAGCGAGATTTATCATTTATTGAATAACCTGGCTCATCAAGGCAAATCAATTATTATGATTTCTTCGGAGCTTCCGGAAATTCTTCGTATGAGCCATCGGGTGGTGGTGATGTGTGAAGGCCGGGTTACCGGTGAACTGGATTATGGAGAAGCAACCCAAGAAAGCATCATGCAATTAGCGACCCTTCGAAATAATGGAAATGTATCAAATAACTAGGAGAATAGGATAAATATGCTTATGAAAACTGAAACCATCCCTCGAGAGAAAAAAACACGGTCAGATACTATACAAAGATTAATGGCTTTCGGGGCTTTACTCATCATTTTTATTGGTTTCTCTTTGGCATCCCCTTACTTTTTCACCTTCCGGAATGTGATCGGGATACTCATTTCTACCGCGGTTAACGGCCTCCTGGCTATCGGAGTGACCTTTATTATTATTACCGGTGGCATCGATTTATCAGTGGGTACGGTCATGACACTGTCGGCGGTTATGAGCGGTGTATTTATCACTTATTGGAATCTGCCCGTTCCCCTGGGAGTCATGGCAGGCATATTGACCGGGAGTACGGCTGGTTTTTTCAATGGCATCATGGTCTCTAAATTCAAATTGCCGCCATTTGTTGCCACACTGGGCATGTTGAACGTGGCCAGGGGGTTCTCTCTGGTCATATCTAAACTCAGCCCCATTTATTTTGACCTGGATAAGTCAGTCAGCAGTATTGCCATGGGTTCAATCCTGGGTAAAATCATTCCCGGGTTTGAAATTCCCAATGCCGTGCTAATCATGTTCGGCGCCGCGATTATTGCCAGCCTGATACTTTCCAAGACCATATTAGGACGCTACACTTATGCCATCGGCAGCAATGAAAAAGCAGTCCAGTTATCCGGTGTGAATATTGTTTTCTGGAAAACAGCCATCTATACAGTCGCCGGAATTTTTATCGGCATTGCCGGTGTGGTCATCGCTGCCCGACTGAATTCTGCCCAACCTTCACTGGGGCTGGGCTACGAACTGGAGGCCATCGCCGCGGCCGTCATCGGCGGCACTTCCTTAAGCGGTGGAGAAGGCACCATACTGGGCACGATTATTGGTGCCTTTATTATCAGCACACTCACCAACGGCTTGCGCATCATGTCCGTACCGCAAGAGTGGCAAATCGTTATCACCGGTTTCATCATTATTTTTGCGGTATATCTGGATATTCTCCGCCGTGGAAAGCAATCATAAAAAAAGCCATCATCGCTCTCCCCATGATGTTTGTGATCACATGTGGTGATATTGACATTTCTGTTGCCTCTATTATAGCTTTATCTTCGGTTTTTATGGGCATGGCTTCCCAAGCCGGAGTTAATACTTTTGGGTTGGTTGTAATAGGACTTTTTTCTGGTTCAGCGGCAGGTTTTTTAAATGGTTTCATTATAACAAAATTTGGGATTCCTGCGATCGCTGTTACTCTGGGAAGTATGTCTCTGTTCAGGGGGATTGCTTATGTCATTCTCGGAGACAAGGCATTTACTAAATACCCGATATCTTTTGCTTATTTTGGGCAGGGATACATAGGAAATACTATGGTTCCTTTTGAATTGATCCTTTTCTTAATGCTGGCAATAATTTTTGGCGTCATTTTGCATAGAACTACTATAGGACGGAAGGTATTTGCAATTGGAAATAATTCTACTGCTGCCCATTTTTCAGGAATACCTGTAAACAAAGTACGTCTTATTATTTTTACAGTTACCGGGCTCTGTTCAGGATTAGCTTCAATCTTACTTACTTCCAGAATCGGGAGTACACGTCCAAATATTGCCAGTGGTTGGGAACTGGAGATTATTACCACAGTTGTGCTGGGTGGAGTAGCTATCACCGGCGGAAAAGGAAATATTTTTGGAGTAATTATTTCCATTTTCATCATTGGATTTCTTAAATTCGGAATGGGCCTAATTAATATACCCGGCAAGGTAATGACTATTATTATAGGGTTATTATTAATTTTAGCCATTATGCTTCCTCAATTACTTGAAAGGTTAAAACCTAAAAATAGTTTTGATAGTGTAAAAAAATAGTTTTAGGAGCAGGTTAATGAAAAGAGTAGCATTTAAAATGAAATTAAAAGTGGGATATGAAGAAGAGTATAAAAAAAGACATGATGAAATCTGGCCTAAGCTTAAAGAAGAATTATCCAGGGCGGGAATTTATGATTATTCCATATTTCTTGATAAAAAAACACTTAATCTCTTCGCGGTGCAAAAATTAAAAGATAATAATACGGTGGAAAAACTTCCTTCAAAAGAGATCATGAAAAAATGGTGGGATTATATGAAAGATATTATGGAAACTAATCCAGATTATTCCCCGGTTATCACCTCTTTGGAAGAAGTTTTTCACCTGGATTGAAAAAGAAAGATAGGCTAAAAGTAAAAGTAAAAAAGATAATTTTAACTTTTTAAATTTAACTTTTAACTTAGAGGTAAGAGACTCAATAGAGGAGGAAAAAATGATAAATAAACCGGATATTAGAAGTAAAGTTTTAGGCGAACTGGTAAAGCTTTCTAATAATTTGGGAAGAATAGACTATCATCTTGCCATTATTGGAGAAGGTAACACTTCAGCCAAGGTTGAGGTAAAAGATATTGCTGGTAGTTTTTATATAAAAGCAAGTGGGACCCAGCTTGCAACTGTAACCGAGAATGATTTTGTTCAGGTTTATTTTGAACCGATTATGCAGCTTATAAATATGGAGAATCCTAATGCTAAAGAAATTAATTACATTTTTGAAAAAGCTAAGGTGGATAAAAAATATCAGGCTAACCCCTCTGTAGAAACCTTATTGCACGCTATTTGCCTTAATCTGGAGGGAGTATATTTTGTTGGCCATACTCATCCCACAGCAGTAAATAGGTTGACCTGTTCAAAGAGTTTCCCGGAGAATCTGAAAGGGAGAATTTATCCTGATGAAATTATTCTGCTGGGGAAAGAGTCAGTCTTTATTCCTTATACAGATCCAGGAGTTAAACTTGCTCAAAAAGCAAAAAAAGAAATTGAAATATTTTTAGATAAACATGGAGAGATACCTAAATCTATTTATATTCAAAATCATGGATTTGTTGCTTTAGGATCTACCCCAGCTGAAGTAGAAAATATTACCTTAACGGCTAATAAGGCAGCTGAAATTCGTTTTGGTGCATTGTTAGCGGGCGGAATAAATACCCTTCCTGAAAATATAATAGCGCATATAGATAACCGAACAGATGAAAAATATCGACAAAAGATATTTAAAAAAAATATATAATTTTTTTTGTTAAAATAAAATTCTGCAAAGATATAATTGATTTTTCTTTGTTGGTAACTAAATCAAAAGGGGTTTTACAATGGAAAAGTTTGTGGCGATTGATCTGGGTGCAGAGAGTGGGAGAGTAATTGTTGGGGATTTATCAAAAATGGAAATAATATACCGTTTCCCCAATAATTTAGTAAGGGTTAAAGATAGTATTTTTTGGGATATTCTTGGAATATTCAATGAGATAAAAAGGGGTCTAAAGGAAGTTTTCAAGAAGTACCCTAATCAGATAATAAGCATTGGTATAGATACTTGGGGAGTTGATTATGTTCTCTTGGATGATGAAGGTGATCTTCTGGGAAATCCTTACCACTATCGAGACAAGAGAACAGATAATATAATGGAAGAAGTTTTTAAAATAATACCTAAAAAGGAAATATTTACCGAGACTGGCATTCAATTTATGCAGCTTAATACTATCTATCAACTATACTCATTTGCCAAGAAAAAACCTCAAGTCTTAGAAAATGCAAGATATTTTCTGACCATTCCCGATCTTTTAAACTACTGGTTGACTGGAATTATAAAAAATGAATATTCAATTACTACCACTACTCAGCTCTATAATCCTATGAAAAAGGACTGGTCGATCAAGATACTCGATAAACTTGGATTTAAAGAGGAGATATTTGGAGAAATAATTATGCCCGGAACAGAAATCGGGAAACTTTTACCGGCTGTTGCGCAGGAGATTGGCGCTGATTCAGAAGTAGTGATTATTGCTCCTGCCTGCCACGATACTGGTTCTGCGGTGGCAGCTGTCCCGGTCGAAGATAATATTAATTATGCCTATATCAGTTCAGGTACCTGGTCCTTAATAGGGATAGAATCTCCAAAACCAATTATCAATGAAAAAAGTTTTAAATTTAATTTTACCAATGAAGGTTCTGCTGATGGCGGCTTCAGGTTTTTAAAGAATGTTACTGGCTTCTGGATTATTCAGGAGTGTAAAAAATTCTGGGATGAGAAGGTAAAGTCATATTCTTATGATGAATTGACTGAAATAGCTCTAAAATATGGTCCTGCAAATTTTAGGATCGACCCGGATGACTTGAGATTCTTAAGAACTGGTTTAATTGATGACAATATGCCAGATAGAATAAAAGCTTATTGCCAAGAAACAGGGCAAAAAGTTCCAGAGTCACCTGCAGAGATTACCAGAGGGATTATTGAGAGTTTAGCAGATAAATATACCAAGACTATTAAAATGATAGAAGAAATTACCGGTAAATCTATCAAAGAGATATATATTATAGGAGGGGGAAGTCGAAACGGTCTTCTGTGTCAGCTTGTTGCTAAGGCAACGGGTCTGTCTGTTTTTGCAGGACCAGTTGAAGCAACTGCCATTGGGAATCTAATGATTCAGGCAAAATCTATGGGGCAAATTAAATCAATTGTTGAGGGTAGGAAGATAATCAGAAGATCCTTTGATATTAAGAAATACTTACCTGAAGAATAAAGATAAAATTAGTTAAATATAAAACATTTATTATTTTTTAAATACCAAATTATTATTTTATTTGTATATTATTTAGAAGAACGGTAAAGTACACTAAGGAGGGTTAAAATGGCTATAGCAGTACTTATGCCCAAACAAGGACAATCCGTTGAATCCTGTCTTATTATTAAATGGAACAAAAAAGTAGGGGACAAAGTAAAAGCTGAAGAGCCTATTTGTGAAGTGGAAACCGATAAGGCTGTCTTTGAAGTGGAAGCTCCTGAGGCTGGAACAATACTTAAGCTATTTTATAAAGAAGGTGACGATGTCCCGGTTCTTAATACCATTGTCATAATCGGACAGCCAGGAGAAAAGATTGACCATCTTATCCCCAAAAAAACCGTCTCTGTTCCCAAGGAAGAATATGTGGAAAATCAGAAAGCCATAACTCCAGATGGATCCCTTAAAAAAATAAAACCTTCTCTTGGGGCCGGCTTAATACCTATATCTCCGGTTGCCCGACGCTTTGCAGAAAAAAAAGGAATTGATTTTTCCCAACTTATCGGTTCAGGTCCGGGAGGAAGGATCATAAAAAGGGATATAGAAAAAGCAATATCTGAAGGTGAACCACTTATTCCAAGGACGGTTAGTAAAAAATTTTTTGGGCCGGTAAAGGAGATTCCAGTAGAAGGGGTGCGGAAGATTATATCTGAAAGAATGCTTACGTCTTTACAAAGCACTGCTCAAGTTACTTTAAATACTTCTATTGATGCTTCTAATTTATTGGCCTGTCGGAAATCGCTAAAATCCAGTCCTCAAATGAAAGGGCTAAACAAAATCAATATTAATGATTTTCTACTTTATATCGTTGCTAATATTCTTCCCAAATTTAAAAACATGAATGCTCATTTCCTTAAAGATAAGATACTTGAATTTGAACATGTACATCTGGGATTTGCTGTAGACTCACCGCGAGGGCTTATGGTGCCGGTAATCCATAATGCCCACCTCTTATCATTAAAGGATATTTCCAAAGAAGTAAGACGATTAAATACTGCCTGCCAAGAGGAAACTATCTTGCCGGATGAACTTACCGGAGGGACTTTTACGGTAACCAATCTTGGAACAATGGGTATTGAAAGTTTTACTCCTATCTTAAATATTCCTCAGGTGGCAATTCTTGGTGTATGCAGTGTTTCTCTTAAACCAATTATGAAAGATAATGAAATAAAGTTTATTCCACATCTAGGTTTGTCTCTTACCTTTGATCATCGAGCAGTAGATGGTGCTCCGGCAGCTAAATTCCTGCAGAAACTTAATATGGTAATAGCTAATTTTGA
>Ga0307379_10004939_pt1 | contig 18792 bp, 41 predicted proteins | sample UN2MG_FD_202237 | JGI IMG/M metagenome (GOLD analysis project Ga0307379, IMG submission 202237) | Soil microbial communities from Risofladan, Vaasa, Finland - UN-2 | ecosystem: Environmental > Terrestrial > Soil > Coastal area > Acid sulfate soil | place: Finland: Risofladan, Vaasa | collected... | reverse complement strand
GGAGATGCAAGTCCTCCGCCATGACGACGAGCCAGGCTCCGCAGATGCTCCGCCGCCTTGGTACTCCTCGGTCCTCGCGGAATGGGTTGCTGGAATAGAGGAGCAAACCGGACGGAGGATTTGTAGTGACCCCGATAGCACATCACCATGGCTGAAGTTTTGGACGCCAGATGAAGCGAACGAGGTAACGAGCTCTATCACCGTATGCATCGAAGGGCATCGTGTCGTATTACCCGTCGGCGAACTCCAACCGATTCGCGGCCACAGTCGCGGGACCAACATACTCGACGATGATCGTAATTACCATATTGCACGTCGATATCGCAGCGGCATTGCGCTCGCGTTCAACCCATGCGGTGTAAGTTACGCGGACGAAGTGGAGCCCGGCGTGCTTCGCCCGCATCCGCTCAGGCTGATCCTCAACACGATCGAAGACTTCTACCTGGAATACCACGATCCCGATGTGGTCGAGGACCTGGTCGACGACATGTACGAGCGGGTCAAGATCAAAGCCCAGGGGTTCACCGACCTTGTGCAGCGCGAGCAAGCCAATGTCCGAACGCTTCAGAATCAGCTGGCTAATTCCGCACGGAAAATCAACGAGCTGCTTGAGAAGCGCAGCTATTACGACTCGATGAGTAAGGGCAGGTTCAGGCACACGCTCGAAGCCAACCGTAACCTTCTCACCAACTTGGGGGCGCTGCGACTTGAGGGGGACCAGCTCATCCTTCGCATGCACGAGTTTGATATACAGGGACAACCTATTGGCCCGCTGAGTATCTCTATCGATATTAGCGGGCGGACGCTGCCCCTGTTTGTCACGACTGAGGACAACGCGTCTCATTACGAAAACCCCCACCCACATGTAGATATTGACGGACGCGTGTGCTGGGGCAGCGGGTCGGACATTGCGGCCCAGATGGCTGTAGGTGCAGACCCGCTTGAGTACATGTTCTGGGCCGCCAATGTATTACGGGAAGGCTATCAAGAGCATGACGCCTATTGCACCATCGCAAACTGGAACGAAAAGGATGTCTGGTGGTGCGATCACTGCGAAGAGGAACACCCCAACGATACCGACTGCCCGAGCTACTGCTCCCACTGCGAAAGCCATACGGACATGGATGAGCACAATAGGTGTCCCAGGCATGGATGCTGGGACGATTATGACAGCGAAGGCGGGGACTGCCCCACCTGCGAAGAGGAAGCACAAGAAGAGCAAGACCGGATTGATCAAGAGGAACAAGACCGGATCGATCAAGAGGCCGAGGAAGAGGCTGCGGAATTGGCTGCGGAACTCGAGGCCGAAGAAGAATCACAGACACCGGCCAACCAACCGGAAGGCCAGCAAGAACAACAACCCCCCGACGAGGAATCGGCGGCGGAATAGTCAAAAGGAGATACAGCTATGAGCAAAGAAGCAAAAGTTCCAACGGTCTGGGTACACCCCAAGGCGTATTACACAATGTCCTATTGGGCAAAACTTGCAGGAGACAAGCGTCGAGAAATGCTCTGCTTCGCCAGATGCATCCTCGAAGACGGCGACGCCGTCGTCACCGATGTATACATGGTCAAGCACGAGGGCAGCTCTGGGGCCGTTGATGCCGATGACGACGACGTCGTCCGCTTGATGATGGAGCTGAACGCAAAGGGGGTTCCCCCAGATGAGGCGTTCCGATGCTGGGTCCACAGCCATCCAGGTACAGGATCCAGCGCGACATACCTCTCGGGCACCGACGAGGAGATGATCGAGAGGTTCATGAGCGGTGACTTCCTGGTATCCATCGTGTGGGATTCAGCGGGCGGAAATCCGTTTTGCCGGATTGACTACAAGAATCCACGGGTCTCAATCGTCGCCGACCTTGAGCTGTACGTCCCCTATCTTACGGCTGAAGAACTCAAGGATGCCAAGGAGGAGTACGAAGACAAGTCGAGGGCTACCGTGCCCTCATTCAAAACTGTCAGCACTCGTAAGCCTGGCTCAAAAACAACCACGACCCGCAAGCCACCCTACACTGGCTACGGCAGCACAACGCTCGCCTACGATGCCTACGATGACGATGACGATGACGATGACCAATACGGGTATGTGGACCAGCGCACAGGAAGCTACACCACTGCTCGCTACAGGTCGTCACAGTCGTTGCTCGACCTCGAAGACTACGGGCTAGCCGACGACATCGACGGCATGTCTGACGAGGATCTAAGGGCCCAAATGGCTGACGTCCTCGAGCTCGAAGATGAAGACCTGCAACAGCAGTGGGTCGAATGGATGAAAGAAGACCCCCAAGCATTCCACGAAATCGTTGAGCTTGCAAAGCAAGAGGCCCGTGAGGCCGCCGCGGTCGAATACGAAATAACCGACGAGAGAGGAAATGAGATCGTCATGATCGACCTCGTCGATCATGACGAAGACGACGAGGTCGATAGTGCCGCCGGCGTGGCGGTCGACTCCGATAGCGACGAACCCGAGGAGGAGGTCTCACAAGATGCTCGCAATATGAATCAGCACCTGCGAGACAACCAGGACATCGACAACATCGCTATGAGCGTAGCGGACGGCGCCATCACCAAAGAAGAGGGCCTATTGCTAACCACCGCTCGGCACGAGCTTAGCGAGGACGAGGCCACCGCCGCACTGGAATGGAGAATCGGATAATGAAAGAAGAAAACCAAGAGTCATCAAGTCCCTTTGTTCGCTTTCGGGACATCATCCCGCAAGAGCGCATGTCCATGCTCCGCGTCGGCATTGTCGGCGCCGGAGGCATCGGTGCCCCGTGCGCATTAGCCCTGGCTAAGATGGGCGTTCACCACATGGAGATCTGGGACCCCGACGTCGTCGGCCAAGAGAACATTGGATGCCAGATGTACTCCTCAAAGCACATCGGAAACTTCAAGGTCAACACGCTCAAGAACTTCTTGCGCAGGCAAGCTGAATGGTGCCAAGTGCAAGCGCATGCAGAAATGTACCGCGCAGAAACTCGACACGACTGCCATGTCATCATCTCCGCTGTCGACAGCCTGCGCGCGCGGCGGGAGATCTGGAAGTCAATCAACCACGAGACATGCGAGCTCGTGGTTGACCCACGCATGGGCGCAGAGGTGCTCAACGTGTTCTCCGTCATCCCGAAGGAAGATGGGGAGTGGTACGAGACCACCATCCAGGGGGTCGGTGTCCAAGAAAAATGTACCGCCAAGAGCACGTTTCATTGCGGACTTATCGCCGGAGCAATGGCCGCGCGCGAGGTCAAGGCGTGGCTCGTCGAGGAGCGTTCGATGGTCGAATACACAATCGACCTGCGCCACATGGGACTGCTCGGCATGCACCAAGATGTGCGAATGCAAGTCCATGAGAAGTCGAAGGGTGAGGCCGCCGCGTGACCGATGGCCGTCAGCCCATGAGGCAGAGGGCTACGCGCCCCGGGGGCAGCCCGCGATGATGTCGTTCCTCATGGGCCTTTGCGCCCTTACAACCTTCGGGCTCCTGCTCGCCACCATCAACATGCACAAGCTGACATAAGGAGATGACACCATGGAAGGCTTTGGAAAACCGATTTACACCAGCCCGCTCGGCGTAGAGTTTAGAGTTCGAGAATCCACAAGCTCGGTATTCACCCACCACCCCCGCACCGAAGAGTGGATCTACCTATGCTCCACCAAAAGCTGGCCCGTGGTGGCCGAGCGGTTTGGATTGCGCATCGTCAAAAAAGGAGAGGAAGCAAAAGTGAAACCAAATGAAAAAGAAGACGGCGAAACATGAGGCTGATCCTGAGAGCCGCTTACTGGGCTGCAATCTTAGTGGTGCCCGGCGCCCTGGTCGTGTGGGCCTCATGCCCAAAAGCCAGGTCGGCCGGACGCCGCCTACGAGGAAGACAGCTTGACTTACCCAAAACCATGGGGAACGATGACCGTTCCCCGACAGGTCCGAGTGGAGTACACCCGACACGAACCTGTACTACAACCAAGAAGGATGTGACCCATGGCCACGCGTAAACGAAGAACACTAGAAGAACGAATCGCTGACGAGCAGCAGAAGCTCAAGGATCTCCAAGACCGACTCGGACTGAAGAAAATCCAAGAAGCAGTTGATGAGGGGTTGGTACCCGATGGGGACAAGCTTGAGTTCAACCAGCTCAAGAAGGAGATCGCATCGGTCAAGAAAGTAATCAAGGCGGCTGGCCGTCACGAGCGTCCTCAGATCTCCAATCTGATGAACGTCTTTCTCAAAGATCTTACTGAGGCCATGACCGGGCTGGTCACCTCAGCGAATGAGTAACCGGCCCCCAACCCACACAAAGGAAAAAGTATATGTCGACCAGCAACAACCCTAGCTCTAGGGTCGAAACGATCACCCCTAAGAAGGCCCTGAAGTATTTAGAGGCCAACACCCACAACCGACGCGTCCGTAACAAGACCGTGCAATTCTACGCGCGCCAGATCCGTGAAGGCGACTGGGACCTCACCGGGGAGCCCATCATCTTCTCCGATGAAGGCGTTCTCCTCAACGGTCAGCATCGACTGCACGCATGCATCGAGGCTAACACGGCGTTCAAGACCTTCGTGGTCCGCGGCGCATCGGACTCCTCGTTTGCCAAGATCGACCAGAACGTCCCACGGCAGGCAGCCGACATCGTAGGCCGAGAAGGCTACGCCCAGTCGTCACGAAAGGCAGCGGCAGCCCGCGTCGTCCTGGCCATGCTGGATAACGAGGATAAGCCACCAGGAGAACGCCCCGCGCTCAACACTAAACGGGCACACGCGGAGATCCTGGAGTTCGTCGAGGCCAACGACGATCTCTTGGCCGAGGGCTGCTCCCTTACCATCAAGGACGATGGCCTCTCCATCTGTAGGCCACCCGGCGTATTCGTCGGGCTCTACACTGTCTTCGCGCTCAAGAATCGAAAGCGAGCCCGAGAGTTCTTCGAGCAACTCGTATCGGGCGAAATCCTCGAACGAGACGATGCATCATCGAGGCTGAGGACAGTCCTTATCTCTTCGATGAGTCAGCCCAACGTGAAGCGCAAGAAGCAATGGATTATGGCGGTCACGATCAAGGCATGGAACTTGTTCCTTCAGGACAAGCAGATTCGCCAACTGAAGTTTGGCGAGAACGAAAACTGGCCAAAGGTCCGAGCGCGCAAGTAAGCACGCTCTATCCGGAAGCCCTATACCCAAAGGAGAGAAAATATGAATCTCGATGACACAGAAAAAGAAATCTACGGAAAACTCAATGTTGAGGAGCAGACGGATCTACAGAAAATGTGGGCCAACACGGCGCAATGGGAGAAGCTTCCCAAGGTGGCCGCAGCCGCAATCGTCGTGATGGTGCTCCTCGCTTTCGTCTTCTAGTGCCGATTACTACATCTCGAGCTATCAAGGTCATTGTCCCAGAGGGCACCGACCGGGACTCCCTGGTTGTCTTTGCCAAGCAGACCATCAAGAAGATGCTGCACATGGACAAGATCAAGATCGTATCGATTACACCATCGCACTCGAAGGTCGAAGCGGATGACGAACTCACATATAAAGTGAAGTTCATCAACCTATTGCCGAACTAACTCGGCACGCGGGGGCGGTCAAAAATGACCGTCCCCGTTTTCTATAGTGGGGAGAAGAAAGTGCCAGTCAAATTTTTTCAACACCAAGGCTTCGTTATCGACGTTCGCAATCTCGTCGCCAGCCGATTCAATCGATGGGTCGGCCACATGGAGCCCAAGGAGATCGAGCTTTACCATAGGGATGTCTACGGACACGACGACGTCACAGGCAGCGTCGTGCTCATCGGAGGCATCGGGCTCGTCGACGGGTTCAGCGTCATCGATAAGCAACCCAAGCAGCCCGTCCCGGTCATCATCTTCGAGCTGCGCAATGCAGAGCGATTCATCTTTCATGAGCTCGGCCCCAGCGAGAAGGACAAAGCTGGACGCTTCAAAGAGCAGACCATGATCGGCCAGCTGCTTCGCCATGCCGACATGTCCGGCTATGCGAAGTACAAAAAGTGATGCCAGGCCTGCTATACTTGGCCATGTCCAGGACGAGACGACCCCGCGAAAGATGGAGGGCGACCCCCGGATTCCCCCTATACGAGGTGTCCGATCTAGGTCGCGTCCGTACGTACAAGGGCCAAAACCAGTATTCACAGAAGCGCACAAAGCCAAAGCTCATGCGGCAACGCATTGGCAGCGAAGGCTACAAGCGCGTCACATTGCAAAATAAGTCCGGTGACAAGCAAGTTGTCTCCGTTCATCTCCTTGTCGCCCGCGCTTTCCTTGGGAGAGCAGGAGGGCGGGTGGTGCGGCACAGGGACGGGAAGCCCTCCAACCCAGCCCTCACCAACCTAGAGTACGGAACCCAGGGCGAAAACAGCGCAGACAAGCTGCGCCATGGGACCGACGCTCGAGGTAGCAAAAACGCTTCGGCGCTTTTGAATGAGCGCGAGGTACAGGAGATCCTACGGCTCAAGGGCCAAAAGACACAAGGCGATATCGCCGACCAGTTTGGCATTTCACGACAAGCCGTCAGCGACATTCATCGCGGCGTGACCTGGACCTATGAATAGTCTTGGCTTCAGGAACAAAAATGGCAGCTTCGGCTGTCCTTTTTTTTGTCTAATCGAGCACCTTCCCCCTAGGAGAAACCATGAGTGAGAAGACCCGGATCAAGAAGAATGAGAAGCACTGGACCATTCAGTGCCCCAATCCCGAATGCCTATGCGACGACGTAGAGAGTATCGAGTACATAGAATGGTACCCATACTATTCAAAATTATCCCGCGAGGAAGACGGCAGCATCACCATCAACACGGCCGACGGAGAGATCTACTACGATGGCGGGAGCATCGACGCGAAGCTCCAATGTTCGAAGTGTGGGACTGAATGGGCGATGCCCATCAACGCTGATGACCACATCAACTGGGACTAGATGTACCTGCCACGTCCCTGGAAAGACGACGCCGAGTTCTGCGAAATCGCGGCCAAGCTGTGGCCCCGAGACTGGAACCGTATCCTCCTAAACAAAAAGTACGACAGCGGCTCTACCCAGACGATGACCACTCGTTGGCAAGGCTGGTGCGCCGCGAAAGGAAAGAAGCCATGACGTTGACCAAAGAACAGTTCACATCCAACTACAAGAAGATGAAGCAAATGGAAGACAACCACATGAACCCCCTCTTAGCCGTGGTGTCCATGAGCAAGAGGCAACTAATAGATGCCATGAGCAAAGACGATCTCATGTCCCTCGTCAGCAAGCAGCAGCTACGGGAACGCTATCTCAAGATTTTCGATAGGAAAGCCCAAGCCCTAAAGGACATCAGCAAGCAAGAACTCACGGAAGCCTACGATCGGCTAAAAGGTAAGGTGAGGTCCAGTAAGCAGCTCGAGGAGAACGGATTCGTCGTCGCCTGCCCGCACTGCGGGAACCACGACCTTGAGAAAATATCGCTCGTCATGGGAACGCTCGATATCCACAAGATCATCAAGGTCGAAAATGGAACCATCTATTTAGGTGATGTCGATGACCGCGATTGGACAGGAGAACAACACCTGGAGTGCCAGAAGTGCAGCGGGGTATTCGCAGCACCAACAAAGGCAGATGTGGACTCAATCGTATGAGCGATCTAAATGAATCCGCGCCCCTGGTCATCCAGTGCCCCAACCCGGAGTGCGGAACCACCAAACTAATGCACATCTACATCTGTGAGCAGATGCCGGTTCTGTGGAACTTCAAGACCGACGGGCACCGCCTGATCGCTGACACAGCAACCCAGTACAGTGGGGACTGCGAAGAGAGAACACGTCATCTGTACTGCGAACTTTGCAGCGCCGAGTGGAAGGTGCCAACCCTCGCTAAGGTGGACTGGATTTAGATATGGATGAACCAAAGCCAACCGGCGCCCTATTCATCGAGTGCCCCAACCCGGAATGCGGAAACACGGACACCGAAGAAATTTTGCTATGCGAACACATGCCGACCACGTGGGCGTTCAGAGTGGACGGGCACCGCCTCGTCGCTAAATCGTTGACCGAGCACTCCTCGGACTACTTGGAAAGCACACGCCATCTGTTCTGCACATGCTGCGGCACCGAATGGAAGGTACCAACCCTCGCCAAAGTGAGCTGGAAATAAGTCTGATGGAAAAACAAGACATCACGGATGCAATCAAGACCTGGCTGTTGATCGACCTCATCGCAGCCGTATTGCTGTACGCACATTTTGGCACAGAGGGTATGGCGCGAGGGGCCTGCACCGTTCTCGGAGATGTCGAGCGATTTGAAAAGACGTGCGATCGTCTAGAAAGAGAGAAGTAAACATGGCCGACTACTACACAACATTCAGCGAGAGACTCGTACTCAAAGGCGGAAAGAAAGCCGCCGATTGGGTCAGCAAGTACCTCGGACAATTCGACGGGGTAATGGCGCCTATTGGGACCGCCAGGCGAAAAGCTCAAGAAGACATTGCCCTGCTCTATGACATCGACCCGGAAGACCTTTATCTGGAATTTCAATGGGAACTCCAAAGCAGCCCGAAGGCGAAAACGGAGCTTTGGTTCTATTGCGAAGAGCACGGCAACCCCGACCATGTCGCCCAATTCATCAAGACGTATCTCAAGAAGTTCGACCCGGAAGGGTGCTTCTCGTTCACGTGGTCCCAGACCTGCTCGAAGCCTCGACTCGGAGCCTTCACCGGTGGCGCAATATTCGTGACCGCCAACACGATCGAATGGATGAGTGGGGAGGAATGGGCCAACGAGAAGAGGGTCGAGTTTGAGGCGAAGACCGGCAAGGAGGCGAAGAAAGCATCATGACTATCGAGAAGATCAAACAGATCATCAGCTCTGGCGCGCGCCCAAGCACATGGGAAAACGATCGCGGCGCCACCATCATGGACGCCTATGTTGGTGGTGAAGATCGTTACCGATTTGACCGACTGCTCTGCACCAAGGATGCGGGCTTCGAACAGTTCGACACGGACCAGGACGCGCACTACTTCGGTATGTGGGTGAACCGTGAAAAGCGAGTCACCGTCACCTACTCGGAGGGCGACTTGACACTGGTCCTCTGCCCTTCCGCTGAAAGCTTCAAGGCAGAAATTGCAGACGCTGAGAGCTTCTTCGGCAAAAAGCCATCGGCAGCCATAGAGCACAAGACCGGTAAGTCGGCTATCTCATCATGAAAGTACACCAAGCTATCGAGCGCCTCGCTGAGCTCTCGGCTCAAAGCGCGACGGCAAACATCAACTCCAACCTTTGCGGCACGGGAACCGACATGCGGGAGGCCATTGAAAAGGAAGCCGAGCTCGAAGCGCACCTTGAGTGGTGCGTGGCGAATCTCGTCCTTGCCCCAGCTGTGCGAGGACGTGGGTCATGAATGCCATCGACGAGAAAGCCGATCTGGACGGAAACGGGCATCTCATCCGAGGCGACGCTGCGGGGGAGTTCATTTTCCAAACGCGCGGCGTCACGACAATGCCCCCAAAGTTGGTGGGCGAGTACCTTGAGGAACTCATCGCAACCGACGCTACAACCGACGACGAGCGCTTCGACGTTGCTTTCGACCTGGTGTTTTGCCACGATACGCTCGGGCCATACGCGGAACTGGACCGAAGATTCGGCTCGGATCGCGGCGAGGCTTGGGCAGAGCATTCCGATGAGGCGGTCGAGATTGCTCGGGAATGGTCCTACGCCCTGCTTGAGGCTGGCGGTGAGCCCTACGGGCATACGGCCCCGGCTAGAAAAATCGACCAATGAGCATAGACGTTGAAGCATGAACGCCTACCCTACAAAGAGATTTCAGCTGAAGGAGGGGTGGCGTTTTGAGATCACCCCTCTGGTCGGAGCGAGGGCCCGGATCATCCACACTGACGGCGCGGTCTACGTCGAAGAGTTCTGGTGATACCCTTCCATGCAAACCGCGGTCGCGGCCCTAAAAGAATTTCAAGACAACCCTGAGCAGTTCGAGCCTGAAGGCTGGAATCGATCTAATCACGGAGCCGGGTTTCGCCGCAGGCCTGGCCTCACAAAAGAAGAAGAGTACGTAGCCGAATAGGAGAGACGGACATGACAACCACAAATCAAATGATGACTGACGAAGAATGGGCAGCCGCCAAGGATAAGATGGTCGCCGACTGCCCATTGATTTTCCGGAAAAGCCCACCGCCGACCGAGGGCCAGAAGCGCAGACGAGGCTTCTACTTTGAGATCGGCCGGGGCTGGTATGAGCCTGTGCGCAAAGCGTGCCTCGCGTTGGAAAGGATCGCCGAGAATATGGATGCCCCGGATCCAGACGGCGATGGACTCGACCTCCGACCGAGGGCATTACAGATCAAGGAGAAATTCGGAGGTCTCCGGTTCTACCTGAACGGAAGTGCGCCGGGAGCGGACGAGATTGTCCAGATCGCCGAAGAGGAGTGCGCCAAGATCTGCGAGAAGTGCGGGGCCCCCGGCCAGCGCCGTGACGACCTGGGTTGGGTAACGACGCTGTGCGATACCCACTACGACGGAGCGAAGAAGGAAAAACACAAGGAGTAATCAATATGACAACCCCCACAATGTTCCTGCCCAACCAAAACCTACCGGCTAAACTGGAGCCACGCTTCGTTAAAGTCGAAGGCGACAGCTGGGCTCTGATCCGGTGGTCAATCCGATACGGCCCCATGATAGAAGAGTCTGGCGACGATCTCGGCAAGCTGCTCGCGGAGACCCCCGTACATCTCAACGAGACAGACGAAGAAAGGCTGTCGGTATGCGAGGTCCTCGAGTGGGTCGTCGACAAAGAAGGCGACCCTACGGATTACATCCCATCAAAGATCAGGACGCTCTATGAGATCGACTGGTACGCCGACCCCAGTGAGGACGACGAAGAATGAAAATACAACATGACTTCACGGTCACCGAAGAGGTGCTGACGCCGGGCAACATGACACAGTACGATTTGAGCATTGCACGTCGGCCCGACCTTTCCGTGATGCTGTGCCTGTACGATAGCAAGACGCGCTGCACCGGCCGCGTCATGGTCTTCGACCACCAGGGCAAAGAATACGCGCCCGAATACGTCGCAGAGAAGATGCGATGCAGCGTTGGTGATGCGGGCGTCCTGCTCGCGTACCTGAAAAACAACTACGGAATCAACATCCACCTCGACAACCGATACAACCCCGCCACCGGGGTATGGATCGGTCACGTCGTGCAATGAAAGGAACGGACTTATGGGACTCGACTGGATGGTACATAAACGGAAACCAAAGCTAGGATTCGATTTGCTATTCGATGAGATTGAGTCGCTCATCGAAAAAACAGACGAAGACAGCAACGAGTACACGCGCTTGACTAAGGAGATTGAGGAGATCTCGGTCAGCGCATTCGAGGAGATCGGGTGCCCCCGCATCGGCATCGATAAAGAGGCTACCGTGTGGTGGGACAAGAATGTCTACGCGCCCTCCATGGAAAAGGCGAAGAAGATGAGAGCAGCGCTGCCGCACACCAAACCCCCCAAGAATGAGTGGGAGACAAAGTGCCGCGAGCATGACAAAGAGTATGCGAAGTTCTGGCTTGATTCCACGCGGGCCGATTGTCTGGCTAAAGCCAAGGGCAGATATGTGACGGACCTCGCCAAGACCTCCAAAGGGAAGGCCAGGGTCAGCGGGATGATGTGCAGCGACCTAGACTTCCGTGGGAAGATGATGCGCTACATCGAAGGTCTCGATGAGGACCTCGTCAACGAGGCGTGGGAAGACCACACAGCGGATGAGTGTGTCGATTACGCCAACCGACTCGAGGGAGCAAAGGGGGGCATCTGCGGAAAAGACGATCTCGCCAAGCTTGAGTCGGCCATCCAGTGGTTACGATTCTGGGGCAATCGTGGGTTCGGATACTGGGCGTGGTATTAGAAATGGGCGACAAGAAGATCAAGCGTAAGTCTGGCCATAATATCGATTGGACGGACATCCCCCTTGGCACGGATACGGACGCAGCTATCGCCCAGACCTATGGACTGAAGCCTCAGACCGTCGCCAACGCTCGGCGCACGAGGAGCATCCCTTCGTACAAGCCGTACAGCAAAGCGATACAAAAGGTCGACTGGGACGACGAGCCAAGGTTAGGCAAGATGCCCGACCGCATGCTCCAGCGTCTTTTAGGAGCCGCCTCGTCTGCCTCCGTGACCGCAGCTAGGCAACGAAGGGGCATCCCTAAGTTCGTCAGGCCAAGCGCCGACGACATGCTCCTGGTGGTCCGAGAGGTTCAGCAGCTCGTCGAGGGGGCCAAGGCTGGTACGCGACCGCCGATGGTCGCCTATGAATTGCTCGAGGCCATCCTCATGCAGAACAATCTGCTTCCGAAGGGAAAGAAGAAATGAGCAAGACCTATTGGGTGAACATGATTATTGAAATCGTAGATGAAAGCAGCCTGTTCAAGTGGACCATCAAAGAGGAGGACGAAGGTGCAGTCACTATCCAGTATTGCGAATGGTCTGAAAGCGGCAAGAAATGGAAAGAGCCATCCGGCGAGATCACCGTCCATGGTACTGAAAAGGCACGCGAAGTTGCGGCCCGGATCATCCAGATGTGCGACCACATCGACCAGCAGGACCAGCCATGAGCTACCAGCAGACAGTGACGGTCTACAGTGTGGAGGAGCGGCTTCCGGACCACAAGGAAGGAGCCGCAGCGTAGATGGCCAAAAGAATCTACAAATACACGGCAGGTGTCGCAGACCGCATCACCGTTTACCTGCCGGAGGGCGCTGAGATCCTCCACTGGGCACACGTGCCGGGGGATCCGGCCTCTGTCCTCACCCTCTGGGCACTCGTGGACACCGACTCCCCCGCGGTGGCGCATTCGTTCCGCGTCTACGGGACAGGGGAGCCTTGCGAGAGCCCGAGCGAGCTTCACGTCGCCACGGCCCTCGCACCCCCCTACGTCTGGCATGTGTTTTCGGAGGCTCCCAGTGGCCAAGACTAAGAAGGGAGGCAAGCGCCTCAAGATCCCCAAAGGCACCGGCAGCACGCCCACCGGGGCGCAGATGGCAAAGGACACCCCATGACCAAAACAACCACGCAACAAGAGCAGCAGTGCGCCAACTGCGGCGCCACGTACACACCCCATCACGCCTACCGCAACAAGACGCAGGCATGTGACGGCCCCAACGGGTACTGCGCGGGGGTTATTGACGGGCGAGATGAGATGGCCGAACGCATCTCGGAGCTGGAGCGCGAGCGGGATGAGGCGCGAGGGGAAGCGAAGGGGATGCTTTCCAGGCTACAGCAGCTAGGGCAGGCGACCGGCATCGTGCTTCCGTGGACCCGGCGCCAAGGGAATCCGGTGCCACGGTTCAGGGCGCCAGATTTCGCCGAGGCGCTCGCACAAAGCGAAGACTCCGAGCCGACGCAGGCACTCGTGGATCTGTTCAAGAACTACTCTGAGCCCCATAGTACCGATCAAAACGGATCCTACGTCGCCCACATCGATGCCGCACTGGCACTGCTCGATGCGTTTAGGCACGGGGACGACCTGGAGAAGCACATCGAAAAGCTCTGCAACGTTTGCGTTCCGGAGATGATGCCGCCCAGGCCGAAGAGGAGCCAGCCATGAACCAGCTGGAGTATTTAACTAAGGTCAGCGGCGGCTGGGTACCTACGGCGCAAGACAGGATCAGCTACCTTGTGATGTGCCTCGAGCGAGATAGGCTGAGCCACGATTCCCGAAAACAGATCTATCGAGAGATCGAAGCACTTCGCAAAGAGGTCGAGAAGGACAAGATGAGCGACGCCGACGCGAGGCAGGAAATGGACAACTGGGACGCCATCCATCTCGCCCTGGGCGTCACCGCCGGCAATGCAATATTCACCGTGGCCCGCGCCGAAGAGATTTCAAAATGGGCAAAGGAAAAGCAGGAGGCCCTGAGCAAGCCCACCAAGCCCGAGCAGCATGGGTGCTGCAATCAATGCGGCGGGCCGTGCTTTGCCCCGATGGGAGAGTGCAGGCGTGACGATTGCAACGGCCGACATGTAGCGAGGCAGTCGGCAGAGATCAAGGGCCCACCGCTGAGCGACGAGCTCCTGGCCGAGATGGGATTCGGAGACATTGAGCCGCCGAGCGCCGAGGACGTGGCGGCGCTCCAACGAATCATGGCGGGTGGCTACAGTATGCCTGATGCCGCCGCCGCGAATCGCTGCCTCGCCTACCTGCGGGCCAAGTGCAAACCAAAGGACAAGTAATGAACATCAGCATCACACTCGTAATTACCCTGATCATCATCTCCGCGGCTGGGCCATTACTTGGGTACTGGCTCGGCTGGGAACTACGCGGGCGGACCGAAGCCCGGTACAAAGCGGAAGGCAGCGCGCCATGAAGTACTTCATCGACTGGGAGTTCCACGACGATGGCACCGAGCTCATCCCTATCAGCCTCGGCATCGTAGGCGAGGACGCCAGCGAGATTTACATCGAGCTCACCCTGACCGCGAACCACACGGCGCGAATCCATGACGACCCATGGATGATGGAGAATGTGGTTCCGTATTTGAATAAGGTCGAAAGGCAATACTCCAAAGAGGAAGCCGCGGAGAAGATCGATGCCTTCATTGATGACACCCCGGAGTTCTGGGGGTACTATGCTGACTACGACTGGGTGTGTCTTTGCCAGCTGTTCGGTGGCATGCTCAAGCTGCCCGAGCGATTCCCCATGCTGTGCATGGACCTTCAGCAATGGTGGTTAATGTTCGGAGGCACCAAGCCCCCGGACCCGAAAAGCGAACACCACGCCCTTGCCGACGCGCGCTGGAACCTTGATTTTTACAAAGCCCTGGTCGAAAACCTGCGGAGTTCTCTCAGCCCAAAAGGGCAATCAGAATGACCATCGAAATCCACGATCGCTATAGCGCCACTGGACGCAAGCCTAATGGCTGCGACCATTGCGATGGGATGGGCTGCGCACCTATCTACCCCAATGACCCCGACCCTAAGTGGCGTGCGGCCTGGGAGAGAACAAGTCCGAAGAGGGTGACCCTGCGAGATAGAGTAGAGCGGCAACTGAAGGCCCGGCTCCTCGGTGGAAAAACCTTCCTGCTCTGGTCCAAAAGGTCTGACCAATGTCGCTTTGCCAAGTGCCCATACTGCGAGGGGCTGGACAATGGCTAAGCAAAGCGGACCCCCCATCACCATCGAGAAGTGGCTTGTCCGCGCCGTCGATGACCCAGCTCAAATTCGTGTTTTGTCGGAAGCCGTGTTCTTTGAAAAGGGCTTCGCCTTGCACCGGCTATACACGACGGCTGAAGGATTCTACGTCTGGAGCTACGACGGGTCGCCACCATTCATTCCCAACGCTGTCCTCGCCGCCGTCCTCAAGATCGGCGGATGGAAGATGACCCCTCACGTTCGACAGGATATCTAATGGCGCGCTACAAAACTCGGGCAGAGACGAATCGTGAGAGCCTAATCTTGAAGTACATGAATATGCGAAAGGCCATGGTCGAGATCCGCGTCGCCCTCAAGCTTGGTGAGCGAGCCAAGGTTGAGGATGTCGTCGAGGCGGTGAAGCAGCTAGTGGCAAAGAGTGAAGGAGGCCCCCGTGAAAATTCCGACTAAGATCATCAGCACACACCTGGTGGGCCCTTACCGAAGCTTCTCGGTCAAACTCGAAGAGGTACGCAAGCGGGCACGGCACGCCCTCATCAACCGCTACGAAGAACCTTTTCAATGGGACGGTGTTGAAGAGGATGCTCTGTATCTGGCAATACTCATGCAGACCCTTGTCGAAGAGAAGCTCGAGCTTGCCGAGCGGTTGAACCAGCTTCTTCCTCCCGACCAGATAGGGTATGACCTGTGCCCATGCTGCGGCGGTGGGACCTGGTCACGCCCCTTGCTACCCGACGCATTCCATCAAAGCGACTGGAACGACTATACGCGGCGCCGGTGCTCCGTCTGCGAATGGGTCCGAGCTGAACCCGACGAGAACCCCGAGGCCACATGACCGACCTCGCCCGCCCCAGTAAACCCGACGACCTCTACGCCATCCGTCCAGGCATGCGTGGCAAGACCTGTGAGTGGGGACGCTTTGTAGTCCTGCGTGTACGGTCGGGTCGGGTAACCTTCAGAGCATCGGGTGGCCGCGGGGCGCCTGGGAGTTTTACAACGACCCGCAGTATACTGTTCGCTCAGGCGAACTGGTTATGAACGACAAGAAGATCCCAACCGACCTTGTCCGCCCCGATAAACCCGACGACCTCATCAACCAAGAGTACGTCGAGAAGGCCCAGCGCCTATTCAAGGCGGCACTGAATCAGAAGGCCGAGTCGACGGTTCGGTCGTACGAAGACTCGATCGCCAACTTCGCCAAGTACATGGAGATCTCGGATCCGAAAGAAGCGCTCGGATACCTGCTGTCCCTGTCGCGTCTCGACGCTGAACTCCGCGTCATGGAATACCTCGGGTGGATGGAGGACCAAAACCTATCCCCATCCACCATTCGAGTTCGCCTTTCCGGTCTAAAGTTTTACGTCAAGACGGCCTACCGAGCGCAATGGATTGACTGGACTTTAGAGACCGAGGGGCCACGCCAGGAAAACGTGAAGGACGTTGTCGGCCCGACGCCGGCTGAGTTCGAGCTCATCCTCGCCATCGTCGACGACCTCGAGGGAAAGGTCGCCACGCGAAACCGAGCGCTGGTGTACATGCTCTCTTTCATGGGCCTTCGAATCTCCGAATGCCTGACCCTAGACATGGAGCATGTCGACCTCAAGAACGGGTCCGTCAACATCAAGCGCAAGGGTTCAAGGCGCAAGCGCGACAGGCGCACGGTGCCAACCGTGACCCTTGAGGCCATGAAGGCCTGGTCTATAGACCGTGGACCTCAGCCAGGACCGTTTTTCTCGAACAGGGACCTGCGCGCGGACCAGGCCGGTGGTCGGCTTCACAGATCTACCGCGTGGAAATTCATCCGGAAAATCGGTGAAAAGGCCGGTCTTCCTGGCCTCCACCCCCATGCCTTCCGGCACTTCGCTACCACCGAAGCGCTCGAGGTCACCGAGGACAACACCAGGGCGACCATGAAGTTCACGGGCCACAAGTCCGAACGCATGCTCGACATCTACGAAGACAAACGAAAAGACGTCGCTGGAGATATAGCCCAGCGCATTGAAGATCGCTGGATGAGCGATCGGGAAGAAGAGTAACTATGGGAACAAGAACCAACATTCACTTTATGGAAGGCGAACGTATGGTCGCCAATATCTACCGACACTTTGACGGCTACCCCGAAGGCGTACTGCCGGACCTTGAGTCATTTTTCAAAGAGGTAAAAGACAACCTATCTGACACCCGGTTTACCGATGCCGAATACCTCGCGGCCAGGTACGTCACGTGGCAAGCCAGACAAAATGCCAGGGAATTTAACCGCGAAACTGGGGAGTACGTACCCAAGGACCACTTCCTCGATTTCCTGAGCCTCGGTATATGCATTGAGGACCACGGGGATATCGAATTCATCTACGAGGTGAACTCTGACAGATCCATGTTCGATGAATCCGGATCCCCTGATGTGCGATGGAAAAGCACGTACGGAGTCAAGAAGTGGCAAAAGGGCATTCCGACCGGAGGCGAGTCGGCTGTCGGTTGAGAAGGGGGAACCACATGGCAACCTCACCGAAAGACATCGACAACACCACTGACACCGCTGCCGCTGCTGCCGTCCATAACATCGAACTGATCCGCGCACACGCAAATTCGATCCTATCTCTAGCTGATCGGTTCTACACCTCTGCGCGCGTCGAAGAGACTCTCGACACCATCGAGCACCACACGCGCCAGATCGACGCCCTGATCAAGACAACACAGGCCCGCATTACCAGCGGCCTACTCATCAACATTCTGGTGGATAGCTGAACGAAATGAAATACCAAGTAATCATCGATGTAGAATACGACGGAAATGTAGAATACGACGGGAACGTAATCGACCCCGGCCAGCTTCTGGATTCCATTCAGGACAACTGCGCCGACCTGCTTTCACCCCACGGAGAGGCCGTCAAGACCTTTGAGGTTTCGGTGATCGACAAGGACGACTGATGACGTCCGAATACGAGTTTGAAAACCCCACAGAGCAAAAGTAAGGAAACGAAATGACAAACGATCCACACAGTAACTTTCCACTGCCCGCCGGGGCACCCATGACACCTTCACCAGAAATGACGCCACAGCAGATGATGCAGATGCAGCAGCAGATGATGCAGATGCAGCAGATGCAGCAGATGCAGCAGATGCAGATGCAGCAGAACACGCCGCGCAAGACCGGCGACAGGGAGCGCGTCCCGGCGATACTATTGGCGCTTTTTCTAGGTGGACTCGGCGTTCACAAGTTCTACCTCGGAGAAAGCGGTATGGGTATTATTTACCTGCTATTCTGCTGGACCTTCATTCCGGCGATCGTCGCATTCTGCGAAGCGCTTGTGTACCTGTCGATGAGCGAGCCCGCCTTCGACCAGAAGTATAACTATGCATAGCCAACCATATATAGTCGACGCCATCAAAGAATTGATTGCCCGCGTTGAGGAGCATACGCCACCATGCCGAGAGAGATCTTTGGCCATTACCAAGCTGCAAGAGGCGGAGTTTTGGCTCGTGGCTATTCCAGATGATGCTTGGACCAAGCCAGGTCAGACAGTCGGCGGACGGTGGGACGACCGGTGATTGAAAAAGGGGAGCCACAATGAAGGCCGTCGACCTGTTCGCGGGATGGGGCGGCTTCACCATCGGTGCCCACAACGCAGGCGTCGAGGTGGTGTATGCGGCGAACCACTGGCCCT
>Ga0307379_10004937_pt1 | contig 18803 bp, 22 predicted proteins | sample UN2MG_FD_202237 | JGI IMG/M metagenome (GOLD analysis project Ga0307379, IMG submission 202237) | Soil microbial communities from Risofladan, Vaasa, Finland - UN-2 | ecosystem: Environmental > Terrestrial > Soil > Coastal area > Acid sulfate soil | place: Finland: Risofladan, Vaasa | collected... | reverse complement strand
GCCGTCATGGGATGCAGGCAGGCAGGCTTGGCATCGACGCATTCACATCAACGCTGGCGATCATGGATGACTCCATCTCCTACACGTGGGGGTACGGGTCACCGGATGATCCCCATGGTTGGAACGCGGTAGAGATCGTGCTTGGCCTCGACTTCACACACGACGAAGACGACGAGGGTGTCCTTGATGGCATCTCGTCAATCCTCGCCATGGCATCAGGAGCGCAGCGTGGCGTCCTCGCGACTCCGTGACATCGTTGCCGAGGAGTGCATGTACGGGCATGTCAACGTCCGTACTGCCTCCTCTGGCAGGAAGTGGGAGTCAGCTGTGGAGAACGACAAGAATGGAAAGCGGATGGTGATCGCAACTTACATGACGAGGGACGACGCAGAGTTCTTCCACCAAATGGCCGTCCTATGGGCTGTTGAGGAGCACCGCTACAGGATGGTGAAGCAGTGAAGATTCACAGGATCTGCTTCGCTAGCCCTTGGGTCGGTGCTCGTCCATGAACACGCGGACCTCGCGCATGATCCTCTGATACTCGGCCGGCTTCATGTCCAACGCTGCCCGGGTCTCCTTGGCGTTGAACCCTGCCGTCAGCGAGACGACGACCTGCTGATGCTTCACAGGCAATCCGTTGAGCGCGTCTGTCCTGCGCTGGTCATACTGCTTGTAGCGCAGGTTCGGCATCACGCTGCTCGATGATGACTCCCAGCTCCCCATGTGCCGGAGGATGTCGCGCTTGTCGTTCTCCTCAAGGCCGCTGTGCATCTCCGGGCGCCACCGCTTGTTCATCAAGTCCTTTGCCCGGTTGTACACGGCGCCGAACACGTGCCGCTCCTCCGGGTATCCACGCTCCGGGTCGAATGACACCAGTGCACGCCACACCTTGATGCGCAGCTCCTGCTTGACGTCCTCGTCAGTGAGGTCTGGCGTGATGTACTTGCGCCACCGCCGCATCGTTGCATGAACGAGCCCCTCGTATCGTTCGAGGCGCTCATCGCTGATCATGATTCACGCACGCGATCTTTCCAGTCCACCTGCTCAAATCTGATGGTAGCTGCATACTCGTCTGCTGGCATGACTGCGATCTCTGCTCCGTTCGTGTCGCCGTCAGAGCAGTAGTGCTTGGAGATGTGCATGTCGACCACTCTCGCGTCGTCTGTCCAGACAACGTCCGTGAGGGCATCCTCCGTCCCTCTCATGAGCTTCAGGACGTCAGGCCTTACACTGGGCCTAGGTCTGCGTCTGCCCTCGGCAGAGAGCGTCCCATCCTTCTTGAAGTGACCCTTGGGACGTTCAAGGAAGAAGGTGCACGCGATGATGATGTCCCCATCGAGCAGCGAGAACGACTCTGGAAGCTGCTCCTTCACCTGCGTGGCCACCGCCTTCTTCCAGTCCTTCGCCTTGTTGTTGGCGTCGACCACGATGCACTTCCCACCACGAGGGTAGGCGGTCTTTGACCCAGCGGGTTCTGGCTTTCCGTCAATCGAGAGTCGCAGCATCGTCAAGATACGTCGCTTCCTCGATCATCGGCGCAATGCCAGTCGGCTTCCATGCGCCGTAGTACGTGACGATTGCCATTGCCCATGCAGCGATGACGTTCACGTCAGTTCCCCCGACGTATGCTCCAGCACCCAAGATTGCTATGACGATGATGCAGACTGCGGTTGCAGCTCCGCTTGACCAGTACCTCTGCTTGACCGCCGCCGTGATCAATGGTGCGATGATGCCGATGATCACCTCTGCCTGACCTACTTCAACCATGTCATCCCCCGTGAGTTTGGATTGTGATTCATCCTACAGATCAAGTGCGATGCTCTCGATTGCCTTGACCCACTGATGCCGCCTGCTGAACATGTCAAACTCTGCATACGCCTTCTTCTTGGCGTTCTTCCCCATTGCGATACGCAGGTCGTCGTCTTCCACGAGGGTTGTCAGTGCGTCGTACCACTCCTCCCTCGTGTGTGCGAGCAGCCCTGTCACGCCGTCCTCAATCTCCGAGTACACCAGCGGGCTCCCGATTGTCGGAATGCCCATGGCCGCAGCCTCGTAGTAGCGCAGGGCTGACTTCGCCCTGTACCACCCACTGTCCCTCGCCGGCGCAAGCGCGATGTCGAACAGGCTCATCACGTTCGGGTAATGCTCGATGTGCTGGAACGGCAGGGCCATGTGCCGATTGCCCGGCGGTAGGTGCGCCCACTGTGCAGCGAATGGCTGGCCAACGGAGATGACGCACGTGTTGTCGTACTCGTTCAACACCTGATCGAGCGACTGCTCCATCGTCTTGAACGCATGCGTGTGCCCAGTCGCGCCGGCCCAGCCGATGTTGATCTTGTCGTGCTTCGGCTTGGTCAGGTCGTACCGGCCAAGGTCGAGGCCGTTCTTGCACACCCAGATGTTCTCGTTGAACTTGCTGTACTTCTTCGCGATGAAGTCAGTGCTGACGATCAACCCATCAGACAGCGCCATGGTGCGCTCCCACTTCGCCATGGCCTTCGGCGTGAACGCTGGGCTGTGCCGGAAGTCGTGGTCCTTCATGCGCCTGACGCCGTGAAGGTAGTCGTCGACGTCAAGCACGACCTTTATGCCCTTGTCCCGCAGGTGACGGATGAGCTTGTACTCATCAGGCGAGTTCGGCTGTTGCCAGATGATGATCCGGTAATCCTCTGCCGACTGTGGGAATGGCTTGTCGCTGCGCTGCGCACCGGTCTGGCCGATCCCACCTACTGCGCCAACCCAATCCATGCCGAGGTACATCGCCGGCAGTGCGATCCTGTACCAGCAGATCGCCGTCTTGGACTTCCCCACGAAGAGGACATCCTTCTCGGTGATCTCATCACCCATTGACGGTTCCATGGTTGAGCTCCGGGTCAACGAACGCAGCAGCCTCGTCGACCTTGTCGTGTGGCCAGATGTCGCCGGCGCAGAACTCATGCAGCATCTGTGTCACGGCGAGTGGGTTCTCCAGCATGCGCTCGTAGCTCACATGCAGGACTGGCAAGTCAGGATGATCATTCAGGAAGTCTTCGCGCTCGAACAGGTATCCACACTGGATCACCCTCGCGTGCGGAGGCTGGATTCCATCCCTGCGAACGATGCTCATGATTGAGTCCATGAAGTCCCGGTTGACGGCGACGATCCTCACGTCATCCTTGCGGTCCTCCATGATCGGGTAGACCTCGGCCAGCGTGTAGCACAGGCGTGGGTCCTTCATCCCCCACACTGCGTTCTCCTTCGACGCCTGCTGGATCAACGAGCGGTACTCGCTCAAGATCTCATCCGTTGGGACACAGACAGGATCGAACCAGCGCCCGATCATCTTGTCGTTGAGCTTGTAGAAGCGGTTGTCCTCGTAGTGCCCCTTGGGGTTCGCAGGTGTCGGATCCATGAGGTGGCCATCACCCATGTTGACACCGAGGCGATGCAGAACTCCTGCAACGCACGACGTTCCAGTGCGGTGTGTGCCGAGGACGATTACGATTCGAGCCATGGGTGAATGCTAGATCATCATCCAGACACGCTATGCTATCTCCATGCAGGGTCTAGCCTTCATAGTCGGGTGCCCACGGTCTGGCACGAGCATCCTCTTGGATCTCATCGGTTCACATCCCGATGTCATCCCGGTGTTCGAGGCCCACCACCTATGGGAGTCAGTAGTTCCACAGTCAGACCACCACCGCATCACAGAGGGGCATGCCACTCCCGACGTGATCAAGCGCCTGCACTCTTCTCTCAAGCCTCCTCCGGGCAGGCTCCTTGTCGAGAAGAACCCGCGCAACTCACTGCGCATCCCGTTCCTCCGGGCGGTGTGGCCGCACGCCAAGTTCGTCCACATCGTCCGGGACGGGCGAGACACCGTCTGCTCGTTGAAGCCCGGCATTGGCGGCGAGGACTGGTTGCACGCCAAGCCTCCGTCGTGGAAGTGGATGCGCGATGAGTTGAGCTGGCCAGAGCGCGGCGCCGTCTACTGGTCAGACATGCTCTACTACATCGAGAATGACCTCGGGCCAAACAGCTTGACCATCAAGTACGAGGACCTCGTCAGCTCTCCGCTGGCGATGATGAATCGTGTTCAGAGGTTCCTCGGCGTGAACGACTCCATCGTCGTCCAGAGGGCGTGCCACATGGTCTCTGACAAGACGAGCGAAGGCAAGCATGCAGCTGCGCAGATGCAGCACTACAAGGATGACCACGCAGTCAGGGTTGGACGGTGGCGCGAGAACCTCGACGCCGATGACGCAGAGCACATCGAGCAGATGATGTGGTCACACCTCTCCAAGTACAACTACGTCTAGCGAGGCTGCGGCGCCATGTTGACGTCTTCCCCGCACTTGGGGCACGTCGCCTCAAACCGCTCGCTGGAAAACTCGTGGAGGCAATCGTTCTCGGTGCACTGCCATAGGCCGGCGTGCTCCGTCGTTGCAGTACCCGTGAAGGTGTGCATTGAGTTCCTCATTGGCCGCATCGTCTCTTGCTCCACGCCTACTCCTCTGTTGGTCCCGGTATCTTACCGTCTGGGCGTCGCCTGTCGAGCGGTAGCAGGAATGGGTTCATGTCGACTCCCGCATACTTCTCCGTGATGCGCTGCCAGCTCTCCGTGTACCACCTGTTCGTCTTCTCTGTGGCAGACTTGCCGCCGCGGATGATGGACTCGTGGTGGATCGCAACAACCTTGGGGTTATAGACCACCTTGAGGCCTGCGAAGTATGCTCGAAGGCAGTAGTCGACGTCCTCATACGCCAGCTTGAAGCCCTCGTCGTAGTAGCCGATCTCGTCCATGACGTGAGGCTTGATGATGTGCAGCGCCCCTGTGACCGGGCACTCACACCTGACGTTGGCCTCGGGCAAGTTCATCGGCGCCATGCGGAACTTGTGGTCGAACCATCGGTATAGCCGGGAGAAGAACACTCCGCCGTGCTGGATCAGCAGGTTGGGGTACAGCAATCGCCCCCCGATGAGATCACCCGGGTCATCCAGTGCGATCTGCAGCCAGTCCTTCTGCACGAACTCCATGTCGAGGTTCACCAGAACGGCCACGGCCCGCGCCTCGTGCGCTCGCTTGATTCCAACATTCACAGTCTGGCTGAAGCCAGTGTTGGTTTTCTTCCACGCCACGTCCGCCCTGTACTCCTTGGCGAGCTCCTCAATCACCTTCTTGGCCGAGGGGTGCGGGGACTTGTCGTCCACCATCAGGATGTCTACCTTGGTGGCCGTCTTGGTTGGGTCGCGAAGCGTGTCGAGGCAGGTCTTGAGGTACGCTACGTGCTCGTCTGTCCTGACGAACACGGGAATGATGCAGAGAGGGTTGGGATTTTCTCCTGAAGCCACGTGATCTCCTTGTCGTACCGCTCAATCCTAGCCTTGTCAGAGGATGCCAGCTCCCTCAATGACTCAATGCGGGCCTCCGCCACCTCACGTGACTTGAGCAACACGGTGAGCCGCTGGTCGAGGATCCCGATGCTGTCGGTCCTCAACTCCAGATCCCTAATGACTGATCCGGGTGTACCTGCTGTGAGATCGGTGTGTACTTCCAGTCCTCCACCCTCATCGTGCTTCCGTCGAATCGGAATCGGTGATCCCCCGTCCGGTCGTTCCTGTTCTTCGCCCATACTAGATACGCCTCCTTGTCCTCGTAGACTCCACTCGTGATCTCTTCCTCCGACGCGTGGAGGATGGGACGGTACACGAAACCGATGTAGTCTGCTTGGCCAGCCAGCTGCTGTGACCCGGACAGGTCGCTCATCCTCGGCGTCTTGTCCTCGCGGTACGACGACGACTTGTTGGTGTGGGCAATGACGATCACTGCCACCCCGAGGCTCTTGGCGATGTCCTGCTTGACGTACCGTATGAGTTCTGCGTCGCGCTCATTTGGATCACGATTCGCTCTCGGAAGATTCATGTATCGGAGGTGGTCGAAGCACACCAGCCTGACGTTGTGCTTCTCCACCATTCGGGCAATCTCCTCCCTCATCATGGGGAGTGTCCCGCCGGGCGTGAAGTTCAGGTGCAGCGGCAGATCACGCTCTCGCGCCGCCGACTTCGAGAGAACGTCGATCTCCGGCTTGTCGATGCCTGATCGCAGGTACTGCTGCGTCACCTCCGCCATCATCTGCAAGTACCTTGACGCAGTCGCACGCTCGCCCATCTCCATGCTCATGAACAGGCCTGCCAATGGTGAGGTGTACCTCGACTCCGACATGGCGAACATGCGCATGCAGGCCATGGCCACGGAGGTCTTGCCCGCTCCCGGATCACCGGCGAGGATCATCAGGTCACCGTCGTCGTACCGCAGTCCATGCGTGAAGTCATCGACGGCAGGAAACCCGAACCTGATGCCCGGCAGGCGGCCCGACAGCTTGGCCTCCTCGGCATCCTTGATGAGCATGCGGTAGTACCTGCGCTGCAGGTCGCCATACGAGAGCGTCTGCTCAAGACTTGAACTCGTGCCGCTCCCAGTCAAATGACTCCCCAGTCAATCCCTCGACGCGCTTGACCAACTTCACGTAGTCCTGCTTGACGCCGAGACCCACATCACCGCTGCGCATCATGGCAGCTTGCTCGCCGATCTGCAACTTCAGCTTGGCAGCGACGTGAGCATCAAGCTCCTTCGTTGCGATGTCGTCGCTCGCCTTCAACAGCAGCTTCTCCACGCGCTCGTCATTCCTGAACACGTTCTCTGGGAAGTAGTACCCGGTGGAGCGGTCGTTTCCGCCCATCCACCATTCATCCGTGAGGATGTAGTCAATGACTGCTTTCAGGTCGGCTACAGAGAATGTCTTGAGCCGGGCGCGGATCACCCGCCTTCGGCCAGCGGTCAGCTTGAGCCGGCGATCATGCAGGTGCCCGAACACCTCAACCCAGTGATCCCACACCTGCTGAACGTCACCCTCATTGGGTGGATCGTCAGCTTCCGGCTTCTTCTTGACCTTGATCACGCCCTCGTTCTTGAGGATCATCATCAGTGGTCGCTGGTTCCCCGTCACTGCCTCAATCAGGATCTTCCTTGGGACTTCCATCCTTGGCCACCAACCTCTCGTACCCACCTGCAGACACCTTGCACCTGTCGAGCTCGGCGGCGGCTTCAGCCATCCGTTCCTTGCCGATCCTCTTGGCGCTGACGCCGGGGAGCATATCGAAGGCATCGTCTCCGAAGATGCGCACAAGGTCGGTTGCTCGCCACTCGAACTTCTTGACGTACGACTTCACGTAGTTCTTGTCTCCGTACGCGCCGGGGGAGAGCTTGAGCTCTGCTGACATCTTCTTGTTGAAGGCCTCCAGCGCCTTGATGGCGTCCTTGGACTTCTCGTACATCTTCACGTACTCGGTGAGGTCGTGGTACTCAAGGTTCTTGTTGAGGTGCCCCATCACTGACTTCTGGAAATCGGTGGCCACCTCGACGATGCCGCAGTCTGCGAGGAGCGGGCACCAAGCACACCACCTGTTCAGCTTCGGCGTGTTCGCCACGTCCTCCTCTGGCGTGTTGAGGATGCTGACGATGGTGTCACGCATGTAGTCGACGAACCTCATGCGGTCGGCGTCTGATCGCTGCGTGAACAGCTCGGCGAAGTTCAGCTGGTCATACCAGATGGTGACTCGCTCGACCCCGCGTCCATACTTCTCCCTCACGCCGTAGTCGTAGGCGGTGAGCTGCACGTCCTCGTCGACGTCGTCCTGTGATCGAGGTTGGCGCACCGTCTTGTAGTCCCTGATGACGTAGTGCCCGGGGTCGTTCTTGTCCCGGTACAGCGCGTCGATGCGAAAGCGGTATGAGTACCACGTCTCCTCCTCGTCGAGGGCGCCGTCCTTGGCTCGGCCAACGAACAGCTTGACCGACATCTCCTCTTCGGCGGTGACCAGCTCAAGGTTGTCGGCGAGGACTGATCGCTCGTGTATCACATTTGCGTGATGCTTCAACTCTGCATGATGATTCCCAGTCAGGAACCTGCCCCACTTGGCCCACGCCCACTCGACTGCGTCGTCGATGTAGACCTCGCCGTCCTCGTGCAGCGCCTTGACGATGTACTCGCCGGCATCATGCGCAGCCTGCCCGTAGGCGAGGATCTCTGACATCCCGCGGAACGGCTCAAGATCCTCTCCGACGTGGCGCTTCATGCCCTCGTAGAACTTCATCGGGCAATCGTGCCACTGCTTCGCATCGGAGATGCCAAGGCTGTTGTCAGGTAGCTTCATCGTCTTCCCCCCAGTGCATCAGCACCAGTTCCTTGTGGTTCTTGTCCAAGACCTCGTAGAGCTCCTCCTTGGAGGCCTTCGTGCGCTCGGCCCGGATCTCCTCCATGAGTGGCGCCATGTACTTTCTGCTCGCATTGAACGCGATGATAGGGTGCTTCGGCTCGCGAGGGAGCCAGTCGACAACGAGGATGCTCGCGCTGTGGGCCTTGGTGTACTTGAGCCCACGCTTGATGTCGTCCTTCTTCAGGGCAGCGCGATACCTGTCGTACAGATACGACGAGATGAGGACATGCGTCACACTGCGGTGCCGCGCAGCCTCACTTATTGCTTCCAGCAGACTTTGCACGGGGGTCCGTCGCCTTCTTTGTCTGCGGAGCATCCACCTGTTGAGCAGCCGCCTCGAACTCGACCATGTCCTCGGCGGTCGCGACTCCCGACCCGGGCAGCGCGAGGATTCCCATGAGCCCTATCGCGCGGGCCACAGATCCAGTCTCCGCCTTCATCAATGCGTTCTCATCGGGGTAGAGATTCCCCTTGAACTTCCTCGTCTGCGCAACCGACTTGCTGCCAGTTCCACTACAGACGACGTTGAGGTCCTTGTCGCGCACGATGACCTCTGTCCTCATCATGATGAGCTCCGTCACCTTCTCATTCACCTTGAGGGGGAATGGCTTTGCATCCTCCGTCACGAAGGTGGAGGAGTATTCGTTGGCATCACACCAGTCCCGGAAGTAGGCGAGCCGGGTCGGCGCCGTGACGAACGGCTTCCACGTGCCACGCTCACAGATCGCGACGATTCCGCCGACGTACTGCTTGTGCTTGAGGTCCTTGTGCAGGTCAAACCCGTTGAACCACTTCGAGATCTGCTCCGGGCTAGGCTCACTGTTCCACATCATTCGCTCCTTTCCCGGTGATTCTGTCAGATACTACGGCTGCTGTGCTTCTTCAGGCCGTTCCTGCGCGGCGTGTTTCCAGCCGCCACCGGCGCCGCAACGTTGACTATCCCGGGGATGAGGCCAGTGCAGCCCTCGATTGCCTGCGCATGCAGGTAGTACCTCAACCCATCTGGTGGCGCATACAGCGTTGGATTCGGGGGGTCGTCGTCGGCGTAGTTCGGCGTCACCACTCGGATGCGGAGCCTTGGCCTGTACGTCGTCGACAGCGTCATCCACATGCCGTGCCTGTTGAGCTGGTCGCACCACGTCACTGACTGTGGGAGCGGCGAGCCGCCGCTGTAGTTCTGAAACTCGTTGAACTCGGTGAACAGCCACCACCCGCCACCGTTGACCAGATCGTCGATGATGATTACATCTCCGCCACCGATCCCAGAGTGGAACACGCCAGATCTGGGGATGCCGCCGATGGTGACGGGGTTCTCTGCGTCATACTCGAACCACACGCCTATGAGGATGTGGAAGTTCGCTGGCTTCGGCGACCCATCTCCTATCCCGAAGCCACCGGTGGAGAACCGCTGGAGCGTGGTGACAGGTGTCGTCAGGGCCGGGTCTGACTCCAGCATGGAATACTGCACTGGCGTGAAGCTTGTCTCGCACGACAGCCGCGAAATGGAGCAGTTGCCGGATGCGGTGGGCCCAACATCCTTGATGACGTGGAGCTCGCAGGTTGCGTAGTCACTGGGGTTGGCCGGGTCGTACTCGAAGCGGCATACGTTGTCCTCGCCCTCATAGTTGCGCGTGACGACGGCTCCGTTTGCCGGGTTCCTCCAGCGGGCGAGGTTGTTTCCGCGCAGGAGGAACGTCTTCCCGGGTTGGCTGGAGACGTTATCGAACCTGCGCTTCTGGTTCAGCGGGGCAGGCATCAGGCCTCACGGCTGTCGTACACGACCTCGAACGCCTGCGTCGCCTTCCGCATGTCGTCGGGGACGATGCTCTCGACTCCGAGTATCTTCCTCTTTACGAATCGTGATCCAAACTCTCCTCCACTTGCTGCGTTCAGCGCATAGTGGATTGCCTCGGAGCAGTAGAACGCTGTCAGGTCATCAGTGAAGCCGAAGTCGTATGGCTCGCCGATGATCTCCCTCATGTGCTCGACTGCATCGAGCAGCTTCGCGCTGTCGAGCCGCGGCTTGAGGATGCAGAACTCATCGACTTCCAACATCAGGTCTATCAGGCCACGCTCTCTGACGCTTGGTGGGGTGGCCTCGACGACCACGCCGGTCCCCGTGAACATGACGGCGTGCTTGTAGTGCCCGGGGATCAGGAGGTTGATCGGCCTACCGCTCGTGCGAGTGAGCAGGACAAATCCCTCCGACAGCCCCCTGACAGCTGCGTAGTAGTCGTCCTCTGTCAGCTTTGCGCGGCGACGTGCCCGTCGATCCATGCGGTCACTCACCGCGGAGAGGATGTCGAACATCATCAGTCTCAAAAATCGTCCCATGTCACACCCTGCATTATGTAGATGTTGACGGCATCGAACACGTACCTGCGAATCGTGTAGCCGGACGGGGCGCCCGGGACATCGTTGTCCAGCCAGTCGTTCATGGAGACGGCATCGTGCTTGATCTCTCCGAGAATCGTCGGGTCTGACGCGTCGATGAACATGTCGACTGATGTCTTGTGGTCACGGAGGAACGACCTGCCGAGGGCCAGTGCAGATGGAATGTCGATGAGCTCCGTCATTGCAATGAGCCCCCCCATGTCCATCATGATCTCGTCGAGGATGTTCCCTCGTCGACGCTTGCCCTCACGCAACGCCTCGACCGGCGTGTAGGTCTTCTTCAGCGTCTTCACCTTGGGGTGCATGCGGCCGTTCACGTCAATCCACGAGATGAACGTCGTTCGCTCGCTGGCGAAGCCGAGGCCGTCCCTCGTGTACGCGATGTCCTCGCAGATGACAGTCGTTGTCAGGTCCTCTGGATCCATGTACTTGACCTGACGAACCTCGCCGAACGTTGACTCGACGACGCGGTGAAGCCTGTTCTTCAGGCCGGTTTCATAGTTCAGCTCGTGCGGTGGAACAGCATGGTCGACAGCGTCGAACGCAGAGCCGTCTACGAGGTAGTCGAATATGCGCAGGTGCGCGTAGGGGTCATGATTGTCGATCACTGATTGCAGCTGCGCCTCCTCGCCTGACGACAGGCCTGAAGCAACCTCGACGACAACCGTATCTGACGCGCCGACATAGTCGTTGATCGTGATGGCTGATCCGTATCCACTCGGGAGAGCGTCAGCCACCTCTTGGTGCAGCTTGTCAGGCTCCACATCTGGGAGCGTGAAGTTGTAGTTGGGCATCAGAGCACCCTCCACGCCTCAAGCGTGCGGTTATACATGGTGAGCGTACCGCCGCCATCAGACCGCTTCCAGTTCAAGGCGATAGTGAGTGTTCCGCCGGGGTGGTCATGTATCCACCAGATCGCAATCGGCACACGATCCGAAGCGGCATTGGATGCAGAGTCCCAGTCTGCGTTTATTATCAAACCGCTGGCGCCGTCTGGATCCTCCCTCAAAGCAATGTAGCAGTTGGTCGACGAGTTGGTGGACTGCCATGTTCCGCTGCACGACACTCGGTATTTTCCAGCTGGAGCGTTCGGCAAGACGACGCGCAACAGCTCTGATTCTGTCCCGGATGTTGTAGATACAGGAGATGTTTCCGAGTCGTACTGATACCCCTGACCAAACGCCGCGCCAGACGCTGCGCCAGCAGAGGCAACCGCGTTGTATATCTCAATGCCAAGCTGGGGGTTGTTGTTGATGACGTCTGGCAGTGACTCAAATCGCTTGTGACTCATTCCTCACCCCACTGATTGATCGGTGCACCGACGTACCTGACCGTCGTTGATTCGCCACTGTTCAGGTCTGTGCTGGACACGCCGTCGATGTTGTTTCCGTTGCCGTCAATCGTCAGCTTGTCCGGGTTCGCCATGTGGCTCTTGATCGTGAACCAGTCGCCCTCGTTCGGGCTTGCTTCCAGCTCGTATGTGATGTCGCCAGATGCTGCCCCAATGATGATCTCGTCTGTCACCTGTGCCGAAGCGTTGGCGGTGATGATGCGAATGTCAGGGTTGCGCTTCGGGATCCCACCGCTGGCCACGGCTGATGCGAACCCAGCTGACGCGACAACGCCAGATGCTGCGAGCCACGCAGTATCCAATGCGTGGTCTATCTGGTAGTTGTCGGCGCCAAGGGAGGTCTCTGACACGACGATTCCGGACCCTGCGTTGGGCGTGATCCGGTAATCCCTCGGGTCGTCGTAGGACGGGGTTGATCCACTGACCTGCATCCTGAACCCTGACGTGAGCCAGAATCCAGAGATGATGTCTACCTTGACGCCCTGTCTTGACCCGCTGGAGGACGTGTTGACGGTGAAGCTGCCGTACTTGTATGACTCTGTCCCGTTCCTGAATCGTGATCCATCAATGACGACAGCGGAGGCTGCTGGTATCTGCGAGACGTCGATGCCGTTCCCGCCGGCGATGACTATGTCGCCGATCATCCCTGTATCACCAGATGCGGCAACGCTGGTGACACCACCCCCTCCACCCACGGCTGACGCCAAGGCGTCCAGAGCGTCCTCCACTGATCCTGACGGGAGGCTCCACGCATAGTTGCCGGAGTAGAGCACGTCCACGGCGTAGATCAGGCTCGCCCCGGGAATCGTCCTGTTCACCGGAGGCGGGGTCCCGGAGATGATCTCGATCTCCGACGTGAAGTCAACGCTCGCTGACGCCGACGGTATGTCGATGGTCTGGCCAGACGCATAGCTCCACTGCGACGGAGACGGGTAGAAGTCGAACTCGCTTGCGTACACCCTCCAGCTCACCGCACCAGACGGGAGGGCTGGGCGAGTGACGGTGATCTTGTTCGTCGAGAGCGTTGTGTTCTCGTCCGGCGGGTACTGGTCGCAGTTGACCGACACTGAACCATCATCCACATACGCAGATGCTGATGCCGGGAGCTCTGTGAGGCGATGAAGAGGACCCGCCCCGAACGACCGGTATATCCTCGTTGCGAGGCCGGCCGACGGGACGGTGACCGTGACCCGCCCATTGAACGGCACCGAGACGTTGGTGGTTGGCGAGATGAGCGTCTCTCCACCTCCGTCCAGTTGGGTGTAGCCGTACCTGTAGGTTCCGAGCTGGAGCGTGCCCGGGGCACCTGCAACTGCCGTAGGAGCAGCGGTCGGGTCATTCGTGGCGGCAGGGAGCGTCGCTGACGCCGTCTGCACGATGGTCTCCCCGCCAAACTGGTCAATGGCTGTGATGCCTATGAACCACTCGACGCCGCCCAACAGGGAGCCGCCTGATGCGGTCACAAGCAGCGTTGGCGCTGATCCGAATGCCTGAACAGCTGGCGCACCGTTGTGTCGATGCGTCACGAACGCGTTCAGGTAGGTGTCGAGGATCTCCTCGTTCTCGAAGTAGAGGTAGTCCTCCAGCGAGAACGGGTCATCGGCGTCGAGCTGAAACAAGCCAGCGAATGGGGTGAACTGTGCCATCAGTGAGTCCTCCTGTACTCGCGGTTCGGCATGCTCCTCGGCTGCTGAATAGCCTTGCCGATGAACGAGATGTTGCAGTAGCCTCTGTAAGGTACGGGGTCGTTGAGTACCCCAAGGTGCACTACTCCAACGTGGGCTATGGCGCCGACGTAGTACCCGTTCGTGTCAGTCGCCCAACTGGCGACATTTGCCGTGCCAAGGAGTCCAAGCATGTCCCCGGTTGGAACATCTTCGCCGTCTGATTCGATGGAGAATCCATAGAGCACGGCGGGCGTGATAGCGAACCTCTCTCCCTGCTCTGGTGAGAATGCCACGCCGAAGTTGATGCGCTCCGTCGGCGTCAACAGGAGTCCGTTGTCGGCCTTTCCCTGCACGGGGATCTGGAACGTGACCTGTGTGATCTGTGCGCCGGCCTGCTTCCTCTGCCGGTCGCGCTGGATCATGTCCCTATGTACCTTGAGCAGGTCGGTCATGTTCCAGTCCTCGACGTTGGCCGCGTGAACGGGGTTCGCTTGACCGCTGTGTCGAACCCTGTGAGCTCCTCGATCTCCCGCTTGATCCTGCGGACGTAGATGTTGTCCATCTGCGCAGCTTGGAAGGTCGTCTGGTACGTGGCTCGTGGACCAAGCGTCATGGTTGAGTCAAAGCCAGCGATGAAGAAGCGGCGCCACTGTCCTGTTGAGCGATCACTGACGTGTATCTGGTCGTTGATCGTCGCTCCGGGATACCCGGCCACGGAGAATGACCCCTTCGCGAACGTGAACATCGACGCGAGCGCGATCATGCGCATCAGCACCTTCGCCTCCCGCTCCCCAAGCTTGATCCCGTACGACTCCTCGACGTCGATGACGAGCAGCTCCTCAACGCCTGACATCAGCGTGTGCGGCGATGAGTACCCGGTTCTACGAGGCCGATTCTTGCGGTTGATCAGCCCGGTGTTGACGAGGTAGATGTTCTTCCTGATGTCGGTCAGGTCGTATGTCAGGGACGAGTTGAGCAGGATGTCATCGTCAGTCACCTGCTCTGCATTCGGGTCATCGACCCAGATGTTGTGCGGCACGAAGTAGGGCATGCCAGTGCTGTACTTTGAGTTGGATGCGTTGTAGAAGTCGGGGTCGGTGAACCGGTCGGCCAGAGGCTTGTCTGGTGCGAACTCCGGCGTGACGTAGAAGACGTACCCGAGCAGCTCCTTCACCATGTTCAGGCCGTCGATGAAGTACGACCCCTTGTCGAAGTTCTCATCCTTGAAGATGGCGTTGTGCTTGATGTTCCCGCCGAGGCGATCACGGTGCGCCGATCCGATTCTGCCGGCACGTATGGTCCGGTATGACCAGAACCCGCCCCACCCGAGGATGTAGCCAACGATCTCCGTCAGGTCGTTGACGAGGTTGACGTTGCCGGGCACGCCGAGCTTCGTCCCCCACTGGCGGCGCTGCTTGATGTTCTTCGCCTTCGCCTGCGCCTTCCAGTACCTCTTGTCGCCGAAGCTGACCGGGTATCTCTCGACGAAGCGAGGGTGGTACGTGTACGTCGAGAGAGTCTTCCCGAAGTCGGTAGCCTGAATCGTGATTTGAGCTGGGTTCGACGAGATGTCGACGCTGTCGATGAGGCCGACGAAGGTTCGCTGCACCTCATCGCCGTACCCCTGAAAGATTTCCAGCTTCCTGTTCGGCAGGAGGAGTCCGGAGATGCGCTTGCCGTTGATGGTGTTGGTGTTCTGCGAGAAGTCCTTGCGGCTGTCGTCGCCCAGCTGCTGGTCATCCTCATCGAACAGGAACGTGTCGTCGTCGCCGTAGAACGATGGGCCGAAGAAGCCCTCCCGGAGCAGGTGGTAGATGAACCCTGTCGCTCCGTCAGTCTTCTCCTCCCACTCTTGGTTGGTGATGGTCACCGTGGCATTCGCGATGCCGTTCTGCTCCAGCGAGTTGCGGATGTTGATCTGGCTGACGTAGGGGAGCTCGACGGGGCCTGTCACCGATGAGTCGCGGGCGAGGCCAGTGGTCTTGTTTCCGGCCTTGCGACGCATGAACTCGCCGGGCTGGCCGCCCCACGTCCACTTCTCATCCCAGTCACCACGCTTGAACTTGCCCGAGTTGATGTTCGGCGTCGGGTGATGGCGCATGTGACCGCGAGTGACGAACACCCTCCCCGTCGGTCGGTAATCGGAGTCATCAGCAAGATCTGCCTGCGCGATCTTCTTGTGGTAGCGCCACCGCTGCCGCAGGGACTCTGACATTGGCATGGGGCTCATGGGAGGACTCCCTCATCGGCGAGGTCGCCCGTGACAAATCGCAGGACGAGCAGCGTCATCGTGTAGTCCCACACGTGGCGCTTCATTGTTGCGTCGGAGAGGTTCAGCGCGACCCTTCGCGGCGTGCATTCGAGCCCGGTCATCGCCACCTCGTACACCTGACCGTCGTAGTCGGTGTAGCGAAAGGAGTTCGTGATCCCCTTGAAGCGCCAGAACGCCTTGTACTGCGAGCGATGCAGGATCGAGCCCTGCAGCGTGAGGATGACCGGCTCGTCATCTCCCTGCTGCGCCTGAATGCCGAATGCGCCGCGCCTGCCGGAGAAGCTGACGTTGGCAGCGCGCTTGGGCCCCTCCGCCTCGGAGTGGTTGATCTTCCATGTGTACGTCTCCGGAGCAACCGGATCGTAGAACTCGTTCCTTGGGCCAGCCATCAGACAACCCCCGGGTTGAAGCCTACGTTGCGGGCCCGCTGCACATTGATTCCAGTGGCGCCGTCAACGACCTTCTTGACCTTGGCCAGATCGGTCTCGGAGCGAACGTTGATCGTGATCTGGTTTCTGTTCTGGACAGTAGCTCCGGGCGCCCTCTCCTGCCCCCTCGGGATCTTTGCGGAGCCGAGCCCGCCGCTGATTGCCTGCCCCAGCTGTTGGCCGGTTGGCAGGTCGAAGTCTCCGAGCCCGAACTGCTGCGACTTGCCACCCTCCTGTGAGAGCCTGAAGATCTTCAGGAGCAGGTCGCGCTTCTTCTGGTTGTTTCCCTTCGTGGTCGGGAGGAGCTCTCGCAGCTTGGCGATGGCCTGCTCCTGTGTGATCTTCTCCGTCTCCAGTGCAAAGTCGACGTCCTCGATCCTTGACTGAAGGATGGCGTCGCGTAGCTGCTGCTGTGCATTGATGACTGCGGCGCGCTGGCGGAGCTGCCCGGCCTTGTCCTCTGCGCCGAGGGCTTGGGCCTGCCTTGCCTCCTGCAACGCCAGTCGTGCGAGCTTCACCGTGTCGCCGCCGGCCAGCGCCTTGAGCAGCTCGAACCTTGCGCTCAACAGGTCCTGTGCCTTCTGCAGCGCATCGTCATCCTCCTCCTTGATGGAGGTGGCAGCGTCAGTTGCAGCTGCGGCAGCGTCACCGCCGACGTCGCCGGCGGCAGTGTCGATGTTGGCTGTCACGGTTGATGCAAGGTCTCCTAGGTTGGCCTTGCCGGTGTTGATGATGTCAGCCTGACTGTTGATGTTTGCCGTAATGTTGTTGGCCTCATCAACCGCCTTGTCGAGCGCCTCTTTTGCGACCCTGATTGTGTTCTGCGTCGTAACGCTTCCGCCATTCAGCTTACTCATTGCCCCTGCGAATGCTATTGTTTGACGGGCGGCAGCGATGTTTGCCTTCTGCTTGCTCAACTGAACCTTTAGCAGCACCCTTCGCTCTTTTGCGCCGTCTATCTCACCTTCCAACTGTTGAACGCGGACGGCTATGTTCGCTAGGCCCAGCGCTCGGAGCGCCTCGATGTTGAGGCTTCGAGCTGCCTTCAGCTGTGCTTCCAATGATCGAAGGTCTGCTGCGGCCTTGTAGTTTGCATCCGCCTTCTGCTCGTCAGTGACGGCAACAGCGAGCGCCGCCTTCTGTTCTGCTTCGATGCTCTCCCGGCGTGAGTCAACCTGCTCCTGAACGACTGTCTGGATGATCTTGAGGGACTCTATCGCCGCACTGCTCCCCGGCAGCACTGCGGTACTGCTCAATGCTTGGAATGCCACTGCAAGACGCTGCTGTGTTCCCCTCTCCTCGGAGATGAGTCCAAGCGAGACCTGATCCTCAATGCGGGACACCTGATTGGACATGAAGTCAGCAAATGAGTTGAGCGTCTTGATGGCCTCAATCTGCTCCTCGACCGTTCCGTTGATTCCCTCCTCAACCTGCTTGAGCACGAGACCGACCTGCCCAGTCGCCACGCTGGGAGCAATCAACCCGGCACCGAGTCGAGAGTTGATGTTCGTGAGTATCTCTGTCAGCTGCTCTGACAGATCCTCCGCCGTCAACTCGATGATGTCTATCTGCTCCTCAACGCCTTGCTCCGCGAGGTCGCCTATGACCAGTGATCGCCCCTTCACTGCAGTCTGGGCAGCTGTCGTCTGGGCCAGCGCAGTGTCAGTGATGCGGGCTACCTGCGCGGCGTTGGCGTCAAGGTCCTTGAGCATCTCCTCGATTGATTCCTTGCCGCCCTCTACCTGCCTTGTCAGGAGGATGGAAGCTGGATCATTGTCCAAGATCTGTTGGAAGCGATCCCTGATGTAGTCATCGTCCCTGCCAGACGACCTGTTCAGCTCGCCAGCGAGGTCGCTGAAGTTTGCGCGGGCCTGACCGATGACCTGTATCCGATCCTGCGACGCCACCTCGCCATCGCCGATCAGCACATTGATGAACTTGATCTCCTGATCAGTGGCTCCCTGAATCTCCTCATTGATCTCGTCCCTGACCCTCTGCAGGCGCTCGTTCGCTTCACGCAGGTCTCCTGCGGCAGCCTGCCGTCGGGTTCCTCGTCGCGGCCTGCTTGGGTCATCGAAGAAAGTTTCCTCGTCGCCAGATGCGAGGAGCCCCTCGATCCTTGCAACCTCCTCGTTGGCGTTGTTGAGGCCCTTGATGAGGTCGAACCGCTTGTCGTTGTAGCTGGCGCCCGCGCCAATGAGTTCATCAAGCGTTGCTTCTGCGCCTTCACCATCGAAGTCGAACCCATCGGCGAGCTCTGTGCGCAGATCGGCGAGGCCCTCAAACAGCTCCTCGACGGATATGCTTGATGCCTTGATGGGCTCGATGAGCTTGCGGACATCGCCGGCGGTTCCTCGAATGGATTCAGACGAGAGGTTGATCTCATCCAACAGCTTCTGCGTGTTCCCCTTGTTGAGCTCCTCCTCAACCTGCTT
>Ga0307379_10004930_pt1 | contig 18813 bp, 19 predicted proteins | sample UN2MG_FD_202237 | JGI IMG/M metagenome (GOLD analysis project Ga0307379, IMG submission 202237) | Soil microbial communities from Risofladan, Vaasa, Finland - UN-2 | ecosystem: Environmental > Terrestrial > Soil > Coastal area > Acid sulfate soil | place: Finland: Risofladan, Vaasa | collected... | reverse complement strand
TCTCCTGCTCCACGCTTACCTTGCTGGCAATAACCGTCGATGTCTCTTCAACGACTGGTGCGGCCGGCGACGTTTCTTCGACATCACCACCGAGGCCACAAGCAGCCAGGAGGATGATGAACAACCCGATGAGGGAAAGGATCGATAGTGGTTTCATTGGTTGGTCTCCTTCATGTCCTGTGCTGGGGGATCATACCATACACCCTTGAGGAATATGAAAAGAGTTTGTTACAATTCGCCAGCAGCAGAAAATTCTTAGCCGCCCAATCTTGAGGATGGCGCTGAGTGCACTTCTGGTAAGGGGCGGGCAGCTTGTGCTACGGCGGCAAAATAATCAGCCCGATGCGATAGGAGAGGGACATGGCAAAGATCATAAAATCAGCCCATTCGGTATACTGGCTTAGCGCCATGGTCTTGGCCGGCTTGGTGCTATTCGTTTTATCCTTATCGCTCTTGATGATCCCTTATTCCAACATTATTGATGAAAACAAGGGTAGCGACCTGACCTGTCTGCAAATACCTTTCACCCAGGCTAGGGCGGCGCAGATCATTAACAGTTACAACGATGAGTCCAGGAGCGCAGCGCGTTCCTTGCACCTTCCAGGCGATCTGCTCTTTCCTATCGGTTACGCCCTGCTTTACGCCGGCCTCATCGGTCTCATCATTCGCGGACAGGAAGGCTGGTGGTTTCGCCTGGGCCTGGTGGTCATGCTTTTCCCTTTTGCGGCCATGGTCCTAGACTGGATTGAGAACTTGTTCATCCTTAGCATGCTGGCTATCGCAACGGAAGAATCAGTCGCGGCCATCCCTTCCTGGATGCCGGCCGTCGGGGGGAGCGTGGGTGCTTTAAAATACCTGTTCTTATCATTGCTTACACCTCTCTTCGTGATCTCCTTAGTCATCTGGTCCCTGGTAAAACGACAACCTGAGCTGACCGCCGGCCTGACATTAACGTATCTGATAACTCTTGCCATGCTTGGTTTCTCTCTCTATCAACTCTTTACCGAAGTTCTGCCCTGCCTAGGTCCTCTTTGATTAAGGCTCCGGCATTAACGACAATAACCCGTCGCTGACAAGGCTTTTCTTATCCATTCAAGCCTGTCCAGGACTGTGTTTTTTCAAATCTTTTTCTAAAAGAGCAAACCTTTTGCTTTTTTGCGCCTGATGCACGAGAATGGATTGCTATGAAGTTACCAAAAGTCAAAGGAAGCAACCTGGCTCGGCGGAAGATGGTCTTCCCTGAAGATTTTGCCGGAGAATGGAACCTCGTATTCATTGCCTTTCTCAGGGAACATCAAGATGATATCGATGCCTGGGTTCCTTTTGTGGAGAAGCTAGCCCAGGAATATCCAACGTTAAGCTATTATGAGTTTCCAACCTTGCCTGACAAGGGTTTTATCTATCGCACATTTTTAAACGAAGGGATGCGCGCCGGAATTCCTGATGAAGCAACCCGGGCGCGTACCATCACCTTGTATCTGGACAAGCGCGCGTTTAAAGAGTCGCTCGGGATAAAATCTGAGCGGCAAATTAAGGTTTATCTCTTTGATAAATCCGGTGATGTGTTGTGGCTTACAGAAGGAAGAATCACTGAAGAAAAAAGCCAAGCCCTGCAAGAAATATTGCGTCAGTTGGGTGACTGACGGGTTGCGGGTGAATCAACACACATTAGCCCGTTTGAGTGAAACGGGCCAGTCCCCTCCTTTTGTAAGCAAATTTTAAAGACAATAGAATTTTCTTCATCCAGCACTTTGGTCGCCGGTTAGAGTGCTTGTTTTAATCATTTTGGCATCAATAAATGCCCGGAAGATGGAACCCCAGTTTCCCCATGGAACGTTATAAATCAATCTTATCCAATAATTATGCAATTTCTTGACATTTAATTTACATTAGGTTATAGTACTTGCATTGGTGAAAATTATGCAAGTGTTGCGTGAGTATGGAGATTAAATTATGACTGCCCTGGTAAACGATAGATGGGAAAATCCTTTACTAAGCCTGGCCAAAGAGGGCTGGTTAACTGGACAATCAACTGACCAAAAAAGTCGAGCAGATGAGGTCTTATTGCAGCAGGCTTATAGCCACTGTGAAGAGTTGACCTCTCACCATAGCCGCTCTTTTTATCTTGCCTCGGGCTTGATGAAGCCAGAGGCCCGCAAGGGCGTGCGTGCGCTGTACGCTTTTTGCCGGACGGCCGACGACATTGTGGATGACTCCGGCCCGGATGCCCCCTCCCTTTTGGAGACCTGGCGGGAACGTACGTTGACTTCCCACCCGCCCCAACACGACCTGGTCGCGGTGGCCTGGGCAGATGCTCGGGATAAATATGCCATCCCCCGAAAGTATGCCGAACAACTTATCGATGGCGTCGCCCGCGATCTCCAGCAGACCCGCTACGAGACGTTCGAAGATCTGACCACTTACTGCTACGGGGTCGCCTCCACCGTCGGCCTGATGAGCATGCACATCACCGGTTACGAAAGCGAGGAAGCAATTCGTTACGCCGTGAAGCTTGGCGTGGCGCTGCAACTCACCAACATCTTGCGCGATGTAGCAGAAGATTGGGAGCGCGGCCGGGTTTATTTACCCCAGGCTGAATTGGCGGCCTTTGGCTTGAGTGAAGAGGACATCGCTAACGGTGTGTCCGAAGGGAAGTATGATGATCGTTGGCGGGAGTTTATGAAGTTCCAGATCGACCGCGCCCGTCACATCTATGAAGAAGCCTGGCCGGGTATCAACATGCTCCACCCACAAGGACGTTTCTCAATCGCTGCGGCGGCCACATTTTACCGGGCCATCCTGGATGATATCGAAGCGCATGATTATGACGTTTTCAGCCGTCGCGCCCAAGTGGGCAAATGGGGAAAGATCCGTCAACTGCCGGCCATCTGGTGGTCCACTAAACGAGCTAACTAAGCCGGCAAACTTATCCCCCTGGAGATTATGATGACAAAAGAAATTATCGTTATTGGCAGCGGTTTCGGCGGCCTAGCAGCCGCCATCCGCCTGGCAGCCAAGGGACACCGGGTAACTATCTTTGAAAAACGGGACCAATTAGGCGGCCGTGGTTATCAATACGATATCAATGGTTTTAAATTCGATGGCGGGCCAACAGTCATCACCGCCCCCTATATGTTTGATGAGTTGTTCAAGGCGGCAGGGCGGCGGCGCGAGGATTACTTTGACCTAGTCCCGCTGGACCCCTTTTACCGGATCTTTGACTCACAAGGTCGATCCTTCAATTACCGGCACAACACGGAGGATATGCTGGCCGAAATCGAGAAGTGGAATCCGGACGATAAGGTAGGTTACCGGCAGTTCGTTCAGGAGACAGAAGCGATATTTGAACGCTTCTACCCTTTCACTGACCAGCCATTTCTTAAACTGGGGGATATGCTCAAAATTGTGCCTGACGTAGTTCGTTTGCAGGCTTATCGGAGCATGTATAGCTATGTCTCTCGCTTTATTAAAGATGATTTCTTGAGACGTGTCTTCTCTTTTCATCCGCTATTAATTGGCGGCAATCCCTTCGCGACCCCGTCTATCTATGGGCTAATCATCCAATTTGAAAAAGAATGGGGCGTCCATTACGCTACCGGAGGAACCGGGGCCATCGTGGCCGGTTTAGGGCGGCTATTCACAGAGTTGGGAGGCAAGGTCCATTTTAATACCGAGGTAAGCCAGATCATCATTCGTCAAGGAAAGGCGACGGGCATCGTCTTGACTGATGGCCGCGAGCACATGGCTGATGTGGTGGTTTCCAATGGCGACGTCGCCGCAACATACCGTTATCTCATTCCTAGCGAATACCGGCGAAAATACACGGACCGGCGCATTGAGTCAATGAATTACAGCAATTCATTATTCGTCATCTATTTCGGCACTAAGAAGCGTTACCTGGATAGCAAGCTGGCCCATCATAATATCATCACCAACGGCCGGTATAAGGGTCTGCTGAAAGATGTTTTCGACGGCCGGGAACTGCCCGACGATTTTTCTCTCTATTTGCACATGCCCACCCTGACCGATCCTACCATCGCCCCAGAGGGTTGTGAATCCTTCTACGTTTTGTCGCTGGTACCTAATTTGAGCGCCAACACCGATTGGACGGTCGTGGGCCAACAATACCGCGACAAGATCATCCAATTTTTGGAAGCCAACTACTTACCCGATCTCGAGGCCAATATCATCGCCGAACATCGTATTGATCCCTTGCATTTTCAGAACACCTTAAACAGTTACAAAGGGGCCGCATTTTCCGTAAAACCGACCTTGTTGCAGTCTGCCTTTTTCCGGCCCCACAACCGTTCGGAAGAATTCGATAATCTGTACTTTGTCGGCGCGGGAACGCACCCTGGTGCGGGCGTCCCGGCCGTATTATCCTCCGGTAAAATCTCGGCCGAGTTGATCGACCCGACGCCGGTAGCGATGTGAGCCCATGAGCACCCCCTTTGAACTCGGATTCAGCAAAACAGAAAACGAAATAGCCCTGGACCATTTGCCCGTTCGGGGAACGGTTCCCGGCTGGCTTCAGGGCACGCTCATTCGCAACGGGCCGGGGAGTTTCGAAGTAGGCCAACAACGGTACCGCCACTGGTTTGACGGGCTGTCTATGCTGCACAAATTTTCATTCTCCGCCGGCGAGGTTTCTTACGCCAATAAATTCTTGGAAAGTAAAGCCTATGATGAGGCGATGGCCAGCGGAAAAATCTCTTATTCCGAGTTTGCTACGGACCCCTGTCGCTCTTTATTCGCCCGCATCTCGACGGTTTTTTCACCGAAGGTCACCGACAGCGCCAAGGTGAGTGTGGCCAGAGTAGCCGATCGTTTCATGGCCCTGGCCGAGACACCTATCCAGGTTGAATTTGATCCCCAAACATTAAAGTCGGTGGGCGTATTTAATTACGAAGAAAAACTGACGGGCCAAATGACGACGGTCCATCCCCACTTCGATAAAGCCCGCGGCGAAATGTACAATTCCGTCACGCGCTACCACCGCATCAGCCACTATAACATCTACAAAGGTATTGATGGCGCCAGGCCGGAACGGATCGCCTCCATACCGGCTGCCAAACCGGCCTATATGCATAGTTTTGGCATGAGCGAAAACTATGTCATTCTCACCGAGTTCCCGCTGGTCGTCAATCCAATCAGCCTGCTGTTGTGGCTTAAGCCCTATATTGAGAATTTTAACTGGGAAGCGAGACGTGGCACCCCCTTCTGGGTTATCAACCGCCATACCGGGGAGTTGGTCGGCCGCTACGAGAGCGATCCATTCTTCGCCTTTCACCACATTAATTCCTTTGAGGTGGGTGATGAGTTGGTTGTCGATCTGGCCGCCTATCCCGACGCTGAAATTATCTCCAGCTATTATCTAAATCGCCTGCAGGAAGAGAACTTGGAAGTACCATTCGGTCAGTTACGCCGCTACCAGATCCCCCTTAAGGGCGGTAAGGTTCGCTTTGAAACCTTATCGGACGTGTGCATGGAACTGCCCCACATTGATTATGCCAGGTACAACATGCGGGCTGATTACACCACCGTTTACGCCGTGGGCATCCATCCCCAACAGCGCCAGGGATTTTATAACCAACTGGTCAAGGTCGATATCCCTAGCGGCCGGGATTGGCACTGGTATTCTCCAGGCTGCTATCCAGGAGAGCCTGTCTTTGTCGCCCGGCCCGACGCCGTCGGTGAAGATGACGGCGTCATCCTTTCGATCGTTCTGGATGTAGATCGGAAAAATTCCTTTCTGCTTATCTTAGATGCGGTAACCTTTGAAGAGATCGGGCGGGCAACAATTCCCCAGCCTATTCTATTCGGCTACCACGGTTCTTATTTCCCGGAGGTTTAGCCGGTGGAAGAAGAGAAAAAAACAATCGTCCGCTTACAAGATGTGTATAAAAGTTATCCCATGGGTGATGAGGAGATCCGGGTGCTCAAGGGTATCTCCTTTGGCGTGCAGGCCGGCAGTTTTCTAGCTATTGTCGGTCAATCGGGCAATGGTAAATCAACGTTACTGAATATGATCACGGGTATCGATCATCCCACCAGCGGTAAAGTGGTCGTCGCCGGCCATGCCTTGCATACCATGAATGAAAATCAATTGGCCGGCTGGCGAAGCCAATATATGGGCATTGTGTTCCAATTTTTTCAGTTAATCCCATCGCTTAACCTGCTACAAAATATAATTATGCCCATGGATTTTGCCGGCCGCTTGAGTCGGGCCGAAAGACGTGATCGGGCCCGCGATTTGTTAGAGCTGGTGGGCCTGGCGGACCAGGAACAAAAACTACCGGCTAACATCTCTGGGGGACAGCAACAACGAGCAGCGATAGCCCGGGCTTTAGCCAATGATCCCCCGCTCATCGTTGCCGATGAGCCAACGGGCAACCTCGATAACCAGACGTCAGAAGAGGTCTTTTCGCTTTTTAGCAAGCTGGTCAAGCAAGGCAAAACCCTGATCATGGTCACACACAACCTGGAGTTAGCCCGGCGAGTTCCCAGGCGGATCGAGATCGAAAATGGCCTCATAGCCCGGGATGTCTACCACGAGCTGACCCCCCCGGCCATTCCCCGGAACTACCATGAGCCGGTTGTAGCCAGCCCATGAACACCCTGTGGCACAAGGTATGGTTTGACCTCTGGCAGAACAAAAGCCGGACCACATTGGCCGTCCTGAGCATCGCAGCCGGGGTCTTCGCCATTGGGACGATCTTTGGCCTGGTTGATCAACTGCTCAACGGAATGGACCAGGCCCACCTCGATGTGGCACCCTCCCACATCAGCATCATTTTACGCGAGCCCACAGAGCGGGCCACGGCCGAACGGCTGGCCGACATCGAGGGCGTCTCGGGCATCGAAGCCGTCAACCAGCTTTCCATCCGCTACAAGAGCCCAGTGGATGGCGAATGGGAATTGGGCACGCTGGTCATGCGACCTGATTATACTGAGCAAACTTACGACCAGGTAGAGCTCAAAGAAGGTACCTGGCCGGACGCTTCTGAGATTGGCATCGAACGGCTCTCCGGCGACTACTATGGCATAACTATTGGAGACAAGGTGATCTTCGAGATTGCTGGAGAAGAACTTTCCTTGCCGGTCAGCGGGCAGATCCGCCATCCCTTTGTCCCACCCCCATCATTTGGCGGACAGGCTCATTTTTTTGCCGATAGCCAGACTTTGGCCGTCTTTGGCGTTCCGAAGGGCCTCTTTAACCAGCTACTGGTCCGGGTGGAACCTTATTCGCTAGACCTGGCTCAGGATGTGGCCGGGGAATTAAGAGACATCCTGGCCGACCAGGGCATTGGCGTGGCCGTTACGCTTTACCAAAGTCCCACGGAACATTGGGGGCGGATGTTTGTGGAGGGGATAAACCTGGTATTGCAAATTATGGCCGTGGTCGCCCTGGTGATGAGCGTGATCCTGGTTTTCAATTCAATGACGGCTTTGATCACCCAACAGACCAATCAAATCGGGATTATCAAATCAGTGGGTGGTAAAACCCAAATAATTATCCGGCTCTATCTGTCAGTGGTTCTGATCTATGGTTTGCTGGCCCTTCTCCTGGCCTTGCCCCTTTCGGCGCTCTTTGCTTTTGCGATGAGTGGCTGGTTTCTAAACCTGTTTAATATCGACGTAACCAATTTCACGGTTTCCAATCAAGCCATAGCGCTGCAAATCATAGCCGCCATCCTGGTGCCCCTGCTAGCCGCTTTATGGCCGGTTTTGAAGGGCGCTTCAATCACTGTCCGGGAAGCCATTGCTGCTTACGGCCTGGGTGCGGATTTCGGCTCGAGCCGTCTGGATGTGGCCATCGAGCGCCTTGGGGGAATGGTCTTGAGTTCCTCCTACGCGGCCGCCCTGGGTAATGTCTTTCGCCGTAAGGGACGGCTGGTTTTAACCCTGCTGGTGCTAATTATTGGTGGAACAATGTTCCTGGTCATTATGAGCCTTATCTCCTCCACCCAGCTAACCCTGGGCAATGAAATGGCCAGACAAGGGTATGATTTTCGGATTGGCTTTAGCCAGGATCAACCTATCTCCGAAGTGCTCGCACTGGTAGACGCTTCAGGTATCGGCCAGGAGGCCGAAATGTGGTATAGCCGGAACGCTACCATCTTACGCGAGGGTAAGCGGCTACAAGATTCAACCGGCCTGGGCGCCCAAATCTTGGGGATTCCGGCCGGCAGTGAGATGATGCGGCCGATGATCGCCGCCGGCCGCTGGTTAACACCTGAGGAGGGCGATGGCATCGTCATCAGCGAAAAGACGGCAAACGTCAACGGCATCATACCCGGGGATAGGCTGACCCTTGATCTGGGAGAGCTAGGCTCAGGGTCCTGGCTGGTGGTCGGAACATACCGGGTCGTCTACAGTACGGGTTTTGTCACCGAGCCGATTTATGCTTCTTTGGCCACCCTGCTTGAGCGTAGTGACCTGATTGACACCGGAAGCCAGTTATTGGTAACGACCGGCTTTGAATCATTGGATGAGAATGTTCTGGCGGCCGACCAGCTCAAGAATCTATTGAACGCCGGAGGTTTGGAAATCGATTTCTATACCAGCCAGATAAAATTAGAACAAAGGGCTTTCGCTGACAACCAGTTCGCTTCGGTAACTTCTATGTTGCTCAGCCTGGCTTTGTTGGTCGCTGTCGTCGGGGGAATCGGCTTGATGGGCTCTCTGGGCACCAGCGTCGTCGAGCGTACCCGGGAGATCGGGGTTATGCGGGCAATCGGGGCCGGGTCCAGGAGCATCATGGCTTTGTTCGTGGCCGAAGGCATTCTTCAGGGGCTAATGAGCTGGGCCCTGGCCGTACCCATAGCTTTCCTGATCGCCAGGCCCCTGGCCCGGCAACTAGGCCAGACCATGATTGATGTGGACCTGGATTTTGCTTTCAACTGGCCGGCCGTACTGGCCTGGCTGCTGGCCATCCTGGCCCTCGCCCTGGTCGCGTCGGTGCTACCGGCTCGCCGGGCGGCCAATATCAGCGTCCGGGAAAGCCTGGCTTACGCCTGATTTTCTTCGATAAGAAACGGTTCTAATTAAAATACTATTCGGTCTGTAAGGAAATTATACCGGAATTGGTTCGTTTTCTGGCTCGATCTCTCAAAGGACAATAATCTCATGATGAATAATTATTACCCACTATTCCTTGTACTGTTTGGATTTTTGAACATCTTGCTGACCCTGATCGGCTTATCGAAGGTGAGAAGAAGTGCCCCGCGCCTGAAGCGGGTGGTGGTCAAAAGCCGATTAGGGAGTAAAAGCTGAGCCCGGATGAGATAGGTTGCCTATGGCCGCTTTCGCAGGCCCCATTCAGGTTTTTGAGCCAGGTCGTCCCGGTGCTTCCAGCCTAATATCATCGCCATACCTGCCCAAACACCTAACCAGAGCGGATTGCCGATAAATATCAGGACGATAAGCAGGCTAAAGACCCCACTCATCACCGCCCAGCCGACCGGCTTAACAAGGGTCATGTAGATGGCAAAGAAAATCCCCAGGATGGATGGAACAATCCATATTGTCAGCCCGGTCCAGATGCCAAAGGTGACGGCCAGGGCCTTGCCACCGTGAAAACCAAGAAATGGCGAAAAAGCGTGCCCGGCAATGGGTGCAATGGCCACCAAGGCCAGGGTTAGTCCTTCAACATCAAATATAAAAGTCGCCAGCCCTACAGGAATAGCGCCCTTGAACGCATCAAGAAGAACGGCCGTCAAACCCCATTTTGCACCCCCGGCGCGCCAGACGTTGGATGCGCCAGGATTACTATCCCCAAATTGGGTGATATCTTTTCCCAGGACCAGGCGGCCAAGCCATACGGACAGGGGCAAAGAGCCACAAACAAAAGAAACAAGGATCCAGAGTATGCCAGTCATGGTCGTCAATACCTATTTGTTAAGGCCAGGTACCGTTTTATAAACCTATTAAACGATATGGTCAATCATTGCTCTGGTCTGTATATTCGAAGAAACCAACCGGGTTTGGACTAGGAGCCTGGTCAATGAGATGACCACCAACAGCTTGAATAACCTGAAAAAAGAGATCTTTTGAGGAGAAGTGGCTGCAGGAAGCCAGGGGAAAAAATGCCATAATACAAAAATAAAGAGGAGTCAGCATCAACTAACTCCTCCTAAACACACTTTGTCTCTTGTAACTTAAAGATTATTTCGTTCCTAGGCCGACGATACCATTGCTGAAGTGAATGACGCCATTGGCCACACCGATGTTCAGATTGCCCAAATCAAGCATGGCGCCCCCAACGTAAACGCCACCATTAAGCTCTATAGCAAATCGATCGCCGCTGAGCATTTTGATTGAGTTCGATTCGACCACTTGACCAGAGTACCGGCGTCCTTTGGCCACATGATCGGCCAAGATGCCGGCTAAATCTGACTGGGCACAAACATTATCAGGGGTTAAACCAAAGCTGGCAAAGGCTGCATCGGTCGGGGCGAACAAAGTAATCTGGCCGTTGCCTTCCAGTGCGGATGACAAGCCGGTGCATTCCAGGGCCTTTTCTAGAGTTTCATGGTTAGGGCTTCCTTGAACACCTTCCCATACTGTCGTGCCTTTGGGACCGTCAGCAGACACAGCGGCCACGGCAAATACAAGGACAAAAGCCAGAGCGAAAAAGAGGACGACTTTCATTGATTTCATTTTATGTTTCTCCTTTAGCAAATGAGTTTGTGAGGTAAATTGACTTTAGTGACAAATTTTGGGCTTATTTGCATGTTGTCTTTCTTATAAATGAACCTCCATCTGACAATCTGGAAATTTGACGCGTTCTTTTCCCAACGCTGCTTCTTAATCGACTGATATCTCGACCCATCTGTTAGATATTAGCTATCCTTTTAACGGGTAGAAGAACGACTATAGACCTATAATATACGCATTTTATATTTTGTCAAGTATTTGTATATATTATGCATATTTTCGGGGCAAGTCGAGAACAGTCGCTGTCCCAGGAAAATTGCCGCTTGTAGCATTTGGAGATAAAAAAACGAGGCACCAACCAATCGAATTATCGGAAATTGGCCGGGAGAATCCGCAGGCTAGCAGGAAGATGTCTGTATATTTTGGGAAAGCCCGGAAGAGGGAAATTGGGAGAGAGTTGTGCTGCCTGACAGTTTATCTGGTTTCATCAATTATCTGGCGCGAGCGGAATGGGGCAGCCAGGAAACGCCGCAGGAGTTTCCCCCGCCGGTACCAGCTAATGCGCACGCCACTTTTTTCATTGCTCAGGATCTCTTTGGCCAGCCAGGGAGCAACCGTTTCTACGCGATCGCACAAGATATTTAGGACGCGCTTGTCTTTCTGCCACTTATCCGGCCGGCCTTCGTAAGGCGTCAAAAGGATATCGGTAACAACCATCCCCGGAGAAAGGGCACCAACGATGATAGGCGTATCTTTGGTTTCGATGGCCAGCGCCTCGGTAATATAACGAACGGTATATTTCGTTGCCCCGTAGAGGGCAAGACCAGGCTGCTTTCGGCCATTGCTGCCTAACCCTTCCATATTGTAGAGCGCCCCAAATCCTTGCTCAACCATGCCGTTTAGGGCCACCCGGCTGCCATATAGCGTCCCCAGGATATTCGTCTGCACCGGGGCGGCCAGCTGTTCCGGCGGCAATTGGCGTATCTCGCCAAAAGGTTGGCCTACGCCGGCATTATTGATCCAGATATCCACCCGGCCGAAACGCTCTATTGCCACATCCCAAAGGGTCTGGACCTGTTCCGGCCGGGCCACATCACATGGATAGCCCAGGATCGCAGCTCCTTCATGTTTACGCAACAGGGTGGTGACCGCCTCATCGACGCCAGCCTGTGTCCGGCCGCTAATCATCAGTGAACAACCCCTATCCAGAAAGGCGTCCGCCAGACCATAGCCGATGCCGCGTGTGCTGCCGGTAATGACAATTGTTTGCATGGAGGCTCCTTCTTCTTTCTAGGCACCTTTACCAGATTTAAGAATCAGCGAAAAAGCGCACCAAGTTCAATTGACATTGTATCAAAAAGGCGTCTTGCTGGCTCCATGCAGGGACCAAGCCGTGGGGCTATTCCTGGCTGCGGTCGAGCGGATTCGCCGTCACCATGGCATCGGCAAAGGCCAGCACAGAATGAGACATCCTGGTGAAGCCAGGATTCTCGGCCTTGACCAGACCGTGATCTGCTTCAAGCTCTTCGTATTTCACGGTTCCGGGCAAACGATTTAACAACCGGCGCGAGTTGCCAGGCTTGCTAACCTCATCCTGCACGCCCTGAACAATGAAGGTCGGGCGGTCGAAACGGGTGGCCGCCTTCCCGGCCGAGCGGCCGTTTATCACAATCTGTTGGCCAAAACGGGAAGGCACCCGCAACTCTTTCAAGGTGTCTTGGACTTGGGGGTCGGAGAGATTGAGATCGGGAACGATGCCGCCGATAAATTCACTCAGGCGGCCTTCGGAAAAGTTCGCTTTGCGGAAGGGCCGGGGGTTGGGAAAGAAGCGCCTCACTATCTGCCAAATAACATAATGCAGCGTGTTGCCAAGCCGCCAGAATGGGGCCAGCAGGACAAGGGCATCTGGTGGCTGCTCGGCGGCCACATTAAGGGCAATCGCCCCACCCAGTGAATAGCCGATCAGCACAACAGGTTGATGTCTTTCTTGAAGCCGAGATAAAGCCGAAGCAGCGGCATCAACCCAATCCCGGTAGGATCGATCGAATAAGGTATCCAACTGGTTACCGAAGCCGGGCAATAATAATCCCTCCACGGTCCAACCTGCCTGGTTGAGGTGACCGGCTAACGGCCGCATCTCGGCCGGTGTGCCCATAAAACCATGGAGCATCAGCGCAGCTTGCCGACCGCCATCCAGCGTAAAAGACCGGTGCTCTGGCCCGGCAAAAGGATGTAGATCGCGAATTGTTGCATTTGCCAAAGGAAAATCTCCAGGCACAGGCCGGCGAGAAGCTTAAATCGTTTCAACCACCTTCTGTTCCATTTCATCAATGAGGGAAAGGATTTCCTCGTTTGACGGGATATCACTCATTGAATGGCCATAGTGTACAAAACGAACAATACCTTCCTTATCGATGAGCAGCTGGGCCGGCATGCGGCCGAATTTGAAGAGGCTCACCTCTTGACCGTACTTTTTCAGGACCTGGTGCTGCGGGTCGGGCAGACCAATGAAAGGTAGACGATGTTGCGAGAAAAAGGAGGAGAATTTTTTCGCATTTTCCGGTCCAATAATCAATATGGCGACCTGTCTCTGGGTAAATTCATTGATATCCTGGCGCAACTGCGCCATGTGCTCGCGGCAGAATGGTCAGGTGAAGCCACGGTTAAAGACGAGCATGACAGGCTGCTTGCCCTTGAAATGGGACAGGCTCACCATATTGCCTTGATAATCCTGCAAAACGAAGTCTGGCGCCTGAGCATTTAATACGATTTGTGACATTTCACCTCTCCTAAGAAATCCATCTATAGACGTATGATATCGCAATTGTATATATTGTCAAGTTTTTGTATAGTTTTTTTTATACTGCTTTAAGACAACAGGATTCCAGAGCAGATAATCTAGTATCCGAGAACAGGATCGCCAAATCAAAGCACGACGGCGAGAAGAGTCTCAATAAGTTCGTTCAAGAAATCGGGAATCTACCGGAACAATGCTTTCTGGTTAATATATAAACCCGGTTTCGACTTCTGAAAAACTGGGTTACGAACCCGCCTTGTTTCTGGATAAGCGGCGGCGAATGTCACCAAATCGGGCATGACTATCATCGTTCATGACCAACACGATGCCGAATGTAATCAGCGTATTGGTCAGGACAAAAAAAAGAAACTCCTCAATGGGTAGAAGTCCTGCAAGCAGTAAATCCAGGGACTTTGCCGGATTGATGGTCCAGGTACCCAGGGTGATGGCCAGGGCATCGGCCGCACTTAAATAGAGGGTAAGGGAGATGATCGTCAGTAAAACCAGCCGCCGGTAACGCCACAGGATATCAGCCCCAAAGGCAAGCTGCAGACCGATTGGCGGCAAGGCCCAGACCAGTTCCAGGGCCAGATAGGTCCCCGGTTTCCAACCGCTTACCAGGATGGCGGCGCTGGCCAACCAGAGGACAAGGAAGAGTGCGGGTCCGGCAACTCGCAGCCAGGAGAGTAATTCGCCTGGAGAAATAATCCGTTTCATATGCCTGGCCAAGCTTAGTAACCATAAGCCGGCCATCAAAGGTTGAAGAATAAAGAAGGTGTACTCTTCTATGGGCACCCACCACAGGGTGATGCCGGTAACGAGATCCGGGTCATACCACCAAACTTTCGTGGCTACCAGATAGTTGTCCCATAAAGTTGTGTAAAGCAAGGCAACAACGACATGAAGAGAAATCGCCGCCCAGGCCGGCCAGTTTCGCATGCTTGCGGGTAATTCGACACCTCGCCTCCGGTCCACCAGGGTGATGATAGCCAGGACAATAATGGGAATCACTAAAAAAAAGATAAGGAAAGAAAAATAGGTCATGTTGCTACTTCCCGTGTGGAACTATTCATACCCTTCGCCCTTTCCAGGGGGTGCCGCGGCCGAAAAGGCGTTGGATCAGACCCAAAATGGAGGCCACCTGCACGAATAGGGCGCCGAGAGGGGCAAGAAGGGCTAGCCAGGCGGAACCAAAACGGCTGGCCCAGGGTATAAAGCTAAAGACGATCAAAGCCCAGGAAAATAGTGCCAGGCGCCTGTTCTTTCGTTGTTTTAAGGTGGAAATCAGGGTAAGGATTGGGGTCATGACCCCGGTAATAAAAAGGGCCGTGATGATGGATCTGACACCAAGCCAGCGCATGGAACCGGCACCGATGCGCATTAATCCTTGCCAGAGGCTGCTGTTATCGCGATACATCTGAACGGAAGCGACATGATCGCTGCGCAGCAAGGGCACGCGATAGCCAGAGTCACTCAAGAGGTGGCCCAAAGCCAGATCTTCCATGCTTTCACCGGTGACCAGAGAAAATCCACCGCTGTCATTGTAGGTGGCCCGACTCAATAAGATATACTGGCCGTTGATAAAGGAATTCTTAGACCCGAGACTCACAAAAAGTCCGGCAAAGGCAACAGAAAGGGCCAGGCCATCCAGCCCCCCGGAAGTAACCTGCTTAAAAAAAATGCTCAAACCATCAAGCTGGTTGGTACGTGCGTAAGCAACGGCCTGGGCCGCGCCATGCGGCTGGTGGAATGTGTCCGCGTCGGTGAAAAGCAACCACTCCCCCTTAGCAGCCAAAGCACCCTGATGGCAGGCGTGGGTCTTGCCGGACCAACCCGAGGGTAGGCCGTCAAGGTGGACGACCTGCGCCCCAAAGCTCTGGGCGATCAGGGCCGTCTGATCGGTCGAGCTATCGTCAACGACGATTAATTCTATTTCACCCGGATAGACAAGATTCGTCAGCGTGGGCAGAAGGCGCCGCAGATTGGCAGCCTCATTCCGGGCCGGCACTATAATGGACAAGGAGGGTAAAGGCCGGTCAATGGCCTGGTCAGGCAACTCCGGCAGACCTTGGTAGCGGCGTTCAGAATAATAGGCGAGGGGCGCTGCCAGAAAAGCCATGGTTAGCCAGCTGGCCGTGAAATCAGCCACGTGCCTTACTCCTGCGCGAAACCTGCATGACCACGCCCGGCCGGGGTTCCAATGTCGCCCCCATATAGGGCCGCACATTCTTGGAAATCAGGGCCAAGTCAAAGGCCTGTAAAATTCGGGCCAGCACGACCTTAGCCTCAATCTGGGCAAAAGTGGCCCCGATACAGTTCCTGGGCCCACCGCCAAAAGGCACATAAGTGAATGGTGGTTGGGTTGGACGCCGTGAGCGATGGAATCTTTCGGGCTCGAAACTACCCGCGTTGGGCCACAAGGCCTCGTCACGATGGGATAAGTAAATCGAATACATCACCCGGGTCGCCTCGGGGATTTCATAGCCATGCGCCTGGATCGATGAAGCTGAAAATCGGTTGCCTACATGAATCGGGGGATAAAGACGCAAACTTTCTTTGATTACCTGGTCCAGGAAATGGAGATCTTTAATCTTTTCGCCGTCGGCCGGTAGTTTGCCTAACACCATATCCACTTCAGCCTGGGCCAGGCCTAAATAATCCGGGTGGCGGCCTAGCAGATAGAGCGTCCAGGAAAGTAAGGCCGTGCTGGTATCATGGCCTGCGATCATCATGGTCAGCATCTGGTCTCGAATCAAATCATCGCTTAACCCGTTGGCAATTAAATTGGTTAACCAATCTTCCGCGTCGCCAGGATTGGCGCGACGCGCGCCAATAACCTGGTATAGATAATGATCCAGTTGCTGGAGCGGTCTTTTGTAACCCGGCCGGGGTATTCCAGGCCAAATGACCCAGAAGCCTGGCGAGATGAAGGAGATGGCGCGTAAGATTGGCCGCCACAACCGCTGCATATCTTGCATAAATTCGACGCCAAACAAGGTGCCCATCAAGATAAGCAGCGCGATGCGACGCATTTCCACCAGCATGTCGACCTGTCCGCCATCTGGCCACATGTCAAGGATCTCATCTGTATAGCGGTTCATGGCTTCGATTTGGCTGTTTATCTGCCGGCGGTGCAAGCCCGGCTCCATCAACGCTCGAAGATGATCGTGGCTTTGGCCGTCTTCAACCAACAAACCGTGGCCTAACAAGTGAGTGACCGGATCACTCCCCGGACGCCACAAAAATTTTTCGCGGTCACTTACCAGAACAAAACGATTCCACTGCGGTCCGACCAGCACGGCCGGATTGAATGAGGGCAAGGTAATCTGGAAGATATTGCCCACCTCGGCATGCATGATTTCCAGTGCCGGTAGCAGAGATCGTTGGCGAATCAGCTGGCGCAAGACACGCAGCCCAGTTTCGGCTTCGGCCGTGGGGATAGGTGCAAACATCGGGCTTAACGACCGTCGCTGATCAATCTGTCGACGATGATGGATGAAGACAACACACCAGGCAGGCCGGCGCCGGGATGGGTTCCGGCACCCACAAAATAGAGATTGTCGAAATCTTCCGAACGGTTATGCGGCCGGAACCAGGCCGACTGGGTTAGAACTGGCTCAAGGGAAAAAGCCGATCCCAGGTAACTATCCAAGACACCCTCGAAATGGAGCGGGTCGATGTAATGTTCAGCCACGATATTGGCCTGAAGATCGGGCAGATAGTTCTCCTCGAGGAATTGCATAATCGCATCGCGATAAGGCTTGGCCGCCTGATTCCAATCGACATCTGCACCCAAATGGGGTACGGGTGAAAGGACGTAGAAAGCTTCATGCCCCGCTGGAGCCAGGGATGGATCTGTAAGGGTCGGCATATGAAGATAGAGAGAAAAATCTTTTGCCAAAACCTTCTTTTTGAATATATCCTCCAATAAGGCTTTGTATCGTTCGCCTAAGATAATGTTGTGATGGGCTAATTTTGAGTCATTGTAGCGGCGTTTGGTGCCAAAATAGATAACGAACAGGGACATACTGTAGCGGGTCAGCTTCTCATAACGGAAGTCCGAATTACGTATGCCTCCCCTGGCTGAGCGTAGTAACTTTCGATATGTATTGGCCACATCACCGTTAGAGATCACATGATCGGCCCGGTGCTCCCTGCCATCGGTCAGCGAGATACCTGTAACCCGATCGCCGTCAGTAAGTATCTCTTGGACTTCGGCATTGAAGTTAAATGTGCCGCCCAATTCTTCGATAAGCCTCACCATGGCGTCCACTAAGGCGCCCGTGCCCCCTTTGGCAAAGAATATTCCCCACTCCCGCTCGAGGTAGTGGATCATGGCATAAATCGATGTGGTCACGAAGGGGTTTCCGCCTACCAGGAGCGGATGGAAAGAAAAACAGCGGCGTAAAAAATCATTCTTTATAAACTGGGAGACATAGGTATAAACATATTTATAAGATTGCAAACGCACCAGGTCAGGAATGACCCGCAACATGTCGCCTATCTTTAAGAACGGCTCATCGGCTAATTCAGTGAAACCTTTCTCGTAAATGTCCTTGGTGGTTATCATGAACCGCTTGTAGCCATCCACATCATCAGGATTCCATTTTTCAATTTCCTGGTAAATAAAGTCCTCATCGTTGTTGTAGTCGAAGGATCGACCGTGAAAATCAAAAATGCGATAAAAGGGGTTGCAAGGGATGAATTCGATATACTCCTCCCGGCGCCGACCGGCAACCTCGAAGATATCGTCAAACATAAAGGGGGCGGTGATAACAGTCGGGCCGCCATCGAATTTGAAACCGTTCATCTCGTAGGTGTAGCCGCGGCCGCCGGGCTTGTCTCGCTTCTCGAAAATCTCGACCTCATATCCCCGGGCGGCAAGCCGGGCCGCCACCCCTAATCCCCCAAAACCACTGCCGATAATGATGATTTTTCCCTTCACAACGTTTTCCTTTGTCCGACTCTCTGGGGCAAGCGAAAGAAATTTAGCTCGTTCTTAAACAAAATGTCTCGGGCCGGGCTTACCCAGCTCTGGTTCTCTTCCTGAAAAGTCCGGTCCAAGGAGCGCCCTCTGTTTACCCTCCCCAGATTATAACCTTTGCCGGGCTATGGCCAATAACGATAAAAAATAGGGCTTGCTGTAAACAAGGCAACCTTCCTTATTCGATGGTCAGCGGCTTAAGCTCAGGGGTAGACGGCACGCAATCTCTTGCAGATCCGGGCATCACTCAAGACGTTGGTGCTGTTGCTGAACTGTTCCACCGCCCCGATATCGGTCATGGCCACGATCCGTTTCAACTCCGGGTTGACGATCTGGGCTTTAATCGTCGTAGCGAAGTCGTCTCCATGAATGA
>Ga0307379_10004929_pt1 | contig 18815 bp, 19 predicted proteins | sample UN2MG_FD_202237 | JGI IMG/M metagenome (GOLD analysis project Ga0307379, IMG submission 202237) | Soil microbial communities from Risofladan, Vaasa, Finland - UN-2 | ecosystem: Environmental > Terrestrial > Soil > Coastal area > Acid sulfate soil | place: Finland: Risofladan, Vaasa | collected... | reverse complement strand
ATGAGCTTACCTACGAGGAAGCCACCGCAATGGAAATCACGTTGACCCTGCGTTACGACAACGTAATCGGTTTCAACCAAGATGGTTTCCGTATGGGTGTATTCTCTCACGCCAATGAAATCCAGTCACAGTCGGGTGTAATCTCAACTGGTTCTGGTGCTGCTGGTGGTTCTGGTGTTAGTACTTCGGGTGCTTCAGTAAGCATCGGAGTTTCCGGTTCCAGTGGTGGATTCAGTGGTAGTGTTGGCGGAGTAATCGGACTATAACCGACCGCTTAGAATTGAAAAAGGGGCGTTAAGCCCCTTTTTTATTTGCGCCGAAGACGAGCAGCGTCATGCTTCGCCTGTTCTTTTTCCAGAGATTTTCTGGTGCGGTTGACGGCCTCCTTGCGTTTCTTGCGGCGGGTGTCTGATGGTTTCTCATAATACCGACGATCCATGGCATCACGGATGGCACCTTCGTCGAATAATTTCTTCTTGAGAATCTTCAATGCCTTCTCGACATTTCCATTACGAACTTCTACGCGCATGCTTTCTCCGGTTCTGGGTTGTGTGCTAATAGTAAATATATTTATAAGGAGCATCGAATATGGCAGTTAATAAGCGCGACCTGAACACTATTACCGGCGAAACTGGCTGGCCGGTGGTAAACTACGCTCAGGAAGAGAGAAATATGCAGACCTCGCACAACGGTCGTGCTGGTGCGCTTAGTATTCCGCGTTTTAAATTTACGTTCCTCGTCGAGTTCCAATTTAGTCCCAGAGCCCTCGATAATCCAATCACTAACCTGAGAGAATTCGTTAGCGATACTGGAAAATTATACACGCACCTCGTCTCCATCGACCATCCAAGTCCCACATTCAAAGTAGAAAAGAAACGTTCATACAACAAGTGGATTAACATTCCCACACAGGTCGAGTATCCATCGGCCAGCATGATGTTTCATGATGATTCTACATCCGTGGTTCAGGCGCTTTGGAAGGAGCATTTGAATTTCTATACACACCAAGCGACAATCGGTGATACTATTTCCGGTCCCACGCAATCGAATTTGGGTTCTTCTCAGGAAGTTAACTCGTTCCAATTCACGGACGATTTGGTCGCGCAGGGTGGTGGAGAAATGCGTTCAGCAATGGGTCGCAGACCCTCGTTGGGTATGCGATTGAAACCCAATGACGGAAGACACTTCCTCGAATCGATTGTAATCTATGACCTCGGTACTGAGCCGGATGCTATCAACGTCTATTGGTTCCACCGTCCAATGATAACGACATGGTCTCATGACGCGCTCGACAAAGAAGATCGTACTGGAAATGTACGCGTAAATGCCTCCTTCGATTATGAAGGTTATTACTTCACCATCGGGCAGAACCGTGGGCGTCTTGCAGATTACATCCAACACATCCTTGGTGCATTCCCAGAAGGCGGTCTAACCACACCCCGCAAGGCTGGCATCGCACGCGATGGGGCTGAAGAGGTGGTTAATCGCCCCGTCGAATTAACAGATGGTATCACAGCCCCTAGTGAGATACGCTCGGCCCGACAAGCAGGTGAGAGAGCAGCGGCAGCAATAGCCGCACAGAAGGCACGCATCGTCGAGCCCGCTCTTGAAAGTGAATTGAATCCTATCATACCAAACAGCTTGGCTGGCAAGCAGCGCGACTTGGACCAAATTCAGGCAGAGAAGGATGCCATCAAGGAAGGCCGAATTCCACTTAATGATCCTGAAGCACGCCTAGCAGAACTCGATGAACGAGCAGCAACACTAACTGAAGATATTAAAACCCAGAAAGCCGAACAACGTGCTGGTGAATTCGTTAGTGCACAAGAACAGTCGGCATTAGTCAATACCAGCGAGGCTGCGGGCTTAGACCGCCATCCACCGATTAATACGACTAAGGTACCAAATCCTACTAACCAACAGGAGTCGGACAACCTCGGAACTGCTTCCGTCCGTGCATCAAACCTGTCGGTGTCACTCGGAGCACTGTCGAGATCACAATCGGGAAGTGCACAAGTACAAGCAAACCTTGGTAATGTTTCGCTAGCAAACTTCTTCCAAGAAGAATCTAATACAAATGCGGCGGGTGCGGAGGAAGCGCAAGATAGTGCCGATGCTCTTGAGGCGGAAAGCAAACGAATTGATCCGAACACGGAGAGATAATGGCTCGCTCTACTAACAAGGGTCCATTCAACCCACAGTATCCCCAGAAGTACACGGGGACATATCCGATTATCTATCGGAGTTCGTGGGAGCTTGAGTTCATGCGGTATTGTGATATGCATCCGGGTGTTATGGAATGGGCATCAGAGCCACAAAAAATTCCCTACAAGAATCCATTGAACGGGAAGCAGACAGTTTACATTCCAGACTTCCTCGTGACCTACATGAGCACTGGTGGAAAGACCAGCACCAAGCTCATCGAAATTAAACCCCTCCACGAAGCATCAGCATCGCATGCACGCAGTAGCATGGACGTAGCCCTCAGAACCAAAAACGAAGCCAAGTGGGGTGCAGCTACACAATGGGCGGCACGGCGCGGTATTGACTTTTTGGTTCTCACCGAATCGGAACTATATAGTAACCATGCGAACCGCAAGGGACGGGCACATCCAATCAAGGCGGTTGGTAAGGAACAGACCAAAGCACCGAACCCGTCACGCCAAACAAAAGTGAAGAAACAGACCGCTGCCAACCTCGGTATGGCGAGCAGAAAAACCAGAGCACAGGCCAAATCGAATCTAGGAAGAGTAAGTAGAGTAGGTAAGATACAAAAAGCCAAGAGGTCTGCGAAGAGATGACACAACGATTAAACCCGAACATTGCCAAAGCATTGGACATGGACCTCCCCGATGAGACCCCAGTGGAAGCCAGTGCGCCACTAGTGCTTGTCGAACCGCACGAAGTCGTTACTGTGGCGAATGAAGATTTGCCAGACATGAGCGACCTCGAAGTGAAAGTCATTCAGGGTGAAAAACAACTAGAACAAATTATAACCAAGGGTATGGGTATGTTCACCGAGCTTTACGACGAGCTTGCTGGCATCGACCCGAAGTATCGCAACCGCCATTTGGAAACGACTGCGCTCATTATGGGGCACACTTTGGACGCGGTTAAGCACAAGACTGTGCACCAACTAAAACGTAAAGAACAGCGTATGAAAGAGGCTGAATTTGGCGTTCCAGATAGCTCCACGAAGATTGGTACAGCCAACTTTTACGGGTCTCGGGAAGAGATCATGAGGATGATGCACGCCGCCCAAACGGTCGAGGTCACGCCAGAAGACGAATCTAAGTAAATATGTTTGATAACATAGGAAATTCACCAATGTCCAAATCATTCCGAGCGCTAATAGCGGAACAAGACGCTGAATACGTCTACCACATTAAGTCAACGCGGCACCTGCACGATGATGATATCTTCGGCAAGTTGCAGATTGGCATGTTGGGTTACGACCTACGTTCGCTAGAGCGCGTATCGTATCACCCACTGGCGGCTGTTGAGCCAATGTTTCACCCGCGCAATGACGAACCGGGTTTGGATAAGATTTTTCACGTCAAGGTCGTTCTAGGAACTGATGTTGACAACGGTACCCTTCGCCAGAAGGTTGCCTATTTCACCGACATCAACTGGAGATACCTCGTAGTCCACAAAGACGGCGAGAAGATGGAAGACTCCGAAAAGCTCGATTTAGAAATCGATCCTACGTTGACCGGTGGCACATACAAAAGTTTAGCACACCATGCACGCACATGGGATGCTTCTCCCGATGAAGGTAACATCGATACTAACGCACAGGTTCATGTTGGTCAGAATCGCATTGATGCGTTCATGAGGGAGTTAGACTCAGACAAAAAAGCACGCAATCAAGAGGTAGAGGGGCGGAACGTCCAACCACAGTTGACGGAATCATTCGTCACATCACACTTGGCTCTCGGCGACGTATTCGGAAATAATGCACCAAAGGGTTTCTACTTGGTAGAACGCCACGAGGATGATCCGAGTATGATGCACATTGAGGGTCCGTTCAAGCAACAACCATCGAATTATGAATTCATTGCCGACCTGATTGTTAGGGGATCGGGGACTTATGAAGTCCAGAGTGAACGTCAGGTTCGAATGGTAGAGCATGACCGCGATTTTCGTTTCACACGCCCGATTGTTGAGCGTATGACACCGAAACCATTTGAGGTTACCGTTCAGGATCAAGATACTGGAAGAACATATACTGTACTCGTTAAGGGGATATCGGAAACCGATGCCCGAGACAGGGGTGTTGAAACAGTTGCACATCAAGAAAAATTAGATCAAAACCGGTTAATCGCTGTCGAGCCAAACTCGGTAGGATAAATGCCAGCCTTAACAGAAGAGCAGGGCGGGAAGGTCAAACCTTCCGGCTATAAACAGCATTACGAACAGTGGCAGATTCAGGAAATTCTGAAATGTTCACGAGATGCAATATACTTTGCACGCACCTATGTAATGATTCAAAACCCCGTCCTCGGGGCAATGAAGTTCGATCTATACGAATACCAAGAAAGTCTAATCGATGTCTATCAAAACAGTAGGCTGAGCATTGCTATGCTCTCGCGGCAGTGTGGTAAAACACAAACCGCTGCTGCCTTCCTGTTGTGGTGGGCTATCTTCAAGAATGACCAACGAATCCTTATTGCATCGAAAGATGCTGAAGGTGCCACGGACATTATGGAACGACTGTGGTACGCGTATGAAGAACTTCCGTGGTGGATAAAGCCCGGTACTGAAACCGACATCGTAACCCGAAAGAAATTCGACAATGGTTCCAGCATCTTCGCTACAGCTACAACCGCAACCTCTGGTCGTGGTAAAGCCAACTCCCTAATTTACCTCGACGAGTTCGCGTTTGTGCGACCCGGTATTGCAGATAAATTCTGGACCTCAATCTACCCAACCATTTCGACGGGTGGTAAGTGTATCATCACCAGTACTCCAAACTCGGACGAAGATAAATTCGCCAAGATATGGTTTAACGCCATAATGGACCCAACATCCGACGACTGGGTTGACGTATTCGCCGAGCGCCAGAAGGCTGCTGGTTTCATCAACGAGGTAGAGGAAGACGAAGAATTTGAAATACTCTACGAAAATGAAGAATCCCGCCTCGAATTCCAAAGCAGGGAAGATGAAGACCTGTTCGATGACGAAGAGGATTTGGAAGGATTTGTAGGATTCCATGCACACTGGACCAAAATTCCTCACAAGGATGGATTCCGTGGTCAGGCATTCAAGAACCAAGTTATCAAGGCAGGTCTTTCTGAAGAGGAATGGCTGAGTGAATTCGAATGCGCCTTCGTCTCCGGTGACTCCACATTGATTGCTGCTACCAAGCTGGCATCATTGAAGGGCGTCGTCAAGAAGCCACGATTTGTTGACAAGTGGGGAATGCGTTGGTATCAAGAAGTCAAGCCAAACCAAATCTACGGTGTGGTCCTCGATCCCTCGGAAGGTGTAGGTGGAGACGATGCCTGTATCCAAGTTTGGGAAATACCTGAGATGCGACAGGTGGCTGAGTGGAATACCAATTACGCGGATCAACCGGAGCAAACCAAAATGCTTCGCAGAACCCTGAAGCGAATCTACATGATTCAGATGAACGACCCAGAGCACTCGACTGGTTGTCAGACGTACTACTCAGTTGAGCGTAATGGACTGGGAATCGGAATACTCAATTCCATCGAGTATGAGAATGAACAGACGTTTCCGGGTTACCTAATCGACTCGACCATGACATCCGTCAATGCCCGTGGTAACGGTATGAGCACCAGCCAGCCAAACAAGTGGCGCGGCCTGCTGACCAATGTTACCTCGAAGCGACGTTATAGCATTGAGTTGAAAAACCTCATCGAGCGGAACCTATTCATTCCCCGCTCAAAGCATCTAGCCTCACAGTTGAAAACATTTGTCAGGTCTGGTGCCAGCTACTCTGCCAAGGATGGAGCCAAGGACGATATCGTTATGTCTTGCGTCCTGATGGCCATGCTTATTGACGAAGTTCGGTACCATGAGCCCGACTTGGATGACCTAATTCGCCCCGACATGAGTGACTATGACGAGGATGATTTCGATAATCCAGAAAATATGGCAATGCTTCCCATGCTCTAACTTGACTTTCGTATTTTTCGGTATCATCTTATTTGGACACTGTTAAATGTAGAGAGAAAATCATGGCGTCAGACCGTAAATTTGAGAAGCCTTTCACTGAAGAAGACATGCTAAACCAGATCGCTGCCGATTTCGGTGGTGGTAAAGCAGCAGTGGACAATGCCCTTCCTACTCCCGAGCGAGTAGACCAAGGTGCACACGTCCCCCGCATGCGTCTCAAGGTAAAAAAGCTACCTCATTTCGAGGGATTACCCGAACTTTCTATGGCTACAATTGGCAGTGTGGGTATTGACCTTTTCTGTGCACTTAGTGACCGTGTTTGCCTAAATAACATGGGTGCGAGGGAAATAATTCCTACGGGAATTTCCATCGAACTGCCGATAGGTTTTGAAGCTCAAATCCGACCACGGTCGGGATTGGCGGCTAATTACGGGATCACCGTTCTCAACACACCGGGAACAATTGATTCTGATTATAGGGGCGAGATAGGTGTCATTTTGGTGAACCTATCCACGAAGAAGTTTTTTGTGGAACGCGGAATGCGTATTGCTCAAATGGTCGTCAAGCCCATTGTCATACCAGTCGTCGATTATGTCGATGAATTGGATAAGACAGGTCGTGGAGAGGGTGGCTTCGGCTCAACCGGCCAATAAAACTGTATAGAACTGTAATACCATAAAACTGATAGAACTTTTACAACTCGTAGATTCGTATAGAACTACTACAACTAAAGAGGAATAGACTCATGTCTACAATGTTACAGCGCATGAAAGAGCGCGTCCAAGCACGTACCCCCCAATTCGAGCGGGATTATTCAATTCACGCATTTTGGAATCTGAAATTCGGTAGCTCAAGCACCTTCCGACTTTTGCCATTCAACGACCCGTTCTCGCAAGGTTTCTGGACAGAAAAGGTCATGTTGCCGATGCAATTCACTGACCCGAATGATCCCACAAAGATCATCAAGTTCTTGGCACCGTGCCGCGAAATGTATGATCGCAGCAACAAGTGTCCGGTTCTGGTTCCTGTCCGTGAACTCTACGCCGAGGCAAAAGAGTTGAAGAACACTGGCAACACCAAGGAAGCCAAGAAGCTCGAAGGCATCGCCGGATTCCATTGGAAGAAGCCAACGTTTTACTATCAGGGATTTGTCATCAAGTCTGGAATGGCCGAAGACGAAACTCCTGAAAATCCGATTCGGGTATTCCCATTCAACAAGCAAATTCATGGGAAGATTTATTCCTCGGTCTTCGAAAACGAAGAAGACCCGTATGAAACCCTTCCGTGTGGTGAGTTCACCATGGACGACGTTACAGCCCTACTGGGTGACGACGAAGTCGATATGAGCATCTTCGATGGCTACAACTTCATCGTGAAGAAAAACCAACAGGGCGAATATGCCGAGTGGGTTTCTGGTTCTCAGTGGACCAAATCACAGACTCCTCTGACCGATGAGCAACTGGCTGCACTCGCACAGTATGGTCTACATGACCTGACACTGCGCCTGCCAGCCCGTCCGTCAGATGACCAGTACGAAGTGCTGGCCGAGATGATGAATATCTCCGTCCAACGCCAGTTGACTGGTGCCGAAGGTGTATGGAACCCAGAGTGGGAAGAGCTTGGCTTCAAGCCATTGCGTCAGCGTGGCGACAAAGGCAACGCTGCACCCGCATCTACTCCTGCAAAGTCGGAAGGAAGCACTACCAAGATCGCCGATGAAGGTGAAGGTACCGGTGATGCTCTTAGCCGCCTGAAGGCCAAGCGTGGTAAAGCCGCGCCAGCACCCGAGGAAACGGTTGAGGAAACGGTTGACGAAGCGGTTACCGAAGTAGCTGATGAAGCCGAATCTCCGGCAGAAGTTGCCGCCGCCGCCGCCGACGAAACGGTTCCTGAAAAAGCAGGTGCTACTGGAGTCTCCGATCTTGCAGCTAAGATCAAGAGCCGCGTCAGTAAAGGTAAGCAAACAGCGTAAAGCTGATACCCCAACCCCACCGTCCGTCATGGCCCATGTAGGGTGTCGGTGGGGCTTGGGACTTTTACCTAACACTGAGGAACCATAATGGCTAGTAAATTCACAAAGACGCGCCAGAAGGCGTTCGCTACACTAAAATCTCCTACAATCAAAGCAGGATTTTCCAACATCGACTTATGGGTTGATATGGGCAACTTCGCAATGAATCGTATCATGTCCGGCAAGTTCGACGCAGGACTATTATTTGGACGACAGTATGTGTACTACGGCGAGTCTGGTTCAGGCAAATCCCTACAGACAGCTTACGCATGCGCCAACGCACAGAAAGCCCACGATGCATTCGTCCTATGGGTGGACGTAGAAAAAGCAACCGATGACGTTGCCGGTCAGGAATGGCTAGAGCGTACCGGTGTCGATCTCGACGAAGAAAACTTCCAGTACATGACTGCCGCTACTTTGGCCGACTGCAAGAAAACAGTCTCCGAGATGTGCAAGATGTACCGTGAAGCATACCAAGACGAAACGGATGACTTTCATCGACCAATGGTCATTGTCATCGACTCGTGGTCTGCCGCTATGACCGACAAGCAATGGAAGGAAGCAGAAACCGGCGAGATCGTCGGCGACATGGGTCAGAAGGCCAAACAAACCGGTGACGTGGTACAAGCCATCACTCACCTGTGCAGCCATTTGCCAGTATTGGTAATGGGTGTTGGTCACATCATGGACAGCCAAGAGAAGTACGGTCCGAAGCACAAGACTACAGGTGGACACAAAATGTTCTACATGGCGTCTGGTTGCCTAATGCTTACCAAGGTCGCATTGAAAACTGATGACGACAACCGCAAAATCGAAGACGCCGAAGTCAAGCAGTATTGGGCGGACATGAAGAAAGGTATGTCCTCGAAGCACAAGGACCGGAAGCAGATCATCGGTCATGTATGTGTCATCGATAACCTCAAGTCGCGTGCATCGAAACCCGGTCAGCGAATCGAAATTCAGGTTCCGTTCAACACCGGTATGGACCCGTATTCTGGCCTATTCGATTTGCTCATGTACGAGGGTGCCATTACGACTGGGAAATCTGGTTGGTACGAGTTCGGAGAAGGTGATAGTTTGCAGAAATTCCAACGATCTAACTTCCGCAACTTTGCCGATGCCGCTATGGTATGGGCGGACCAATTGAATCCGAATGGAATCTCTCGACCGCTCACCGATGAAGAAGTAAAGGCAGAACTTGCCGCCGCTGACGCCGAGGCAGATGATGTCGAATGATCTCAAAGCAATGCGGTGGTTCGACACCGTTCGTGACGCATGCGATGACCTTGATGACATAGACGAGCGTGGCGCATTAATCGATGCGGTCATCGCTGCATCCGAATATTACTCCAAGGCTAAGGAAGATGCCGCCGAGAAGATGGTGATGCGGAACACGTTGGAGAACCTGCTGGTTGAAAATACTGGCTTTGCGTTTTTCTACAACGGCATCCACACCGACGCGCTACAAGTTCGCAAGTACTTGGAATTCATGCTGGATCACTACGAATCCAAGAAGTATGTTTGGTTTCAAACATCAGCCGATGGCCGAGCCATGCTCGGTACCAAGCCTACTGCGACAGATTTACGCAATCACATTAAAGCGGACGACATTGTCGTTACGCTGAACGATTGCATCCGACTCATCGCAGATCGTCAACACGAGATGGAAGTTGTGCGCGATGGGTTCAACGTTCGTGGGTATAACCTGAAGACAATCACAGATATCCGCGTCGCCAAACTAGAAGAGGTATGGATCGATGGGACACGCGAAACTAAAAACACCTGATGACGGAAAGTATTTCGCCCAGAAGGTAATGAAGGGGATGTACATACCGCATGAACATGGAGCCCTAGAAGCATACCGTGCAGATCATATGGAACTTGGTGAGATCGTCAGCCTGAAAGACGAGAAATTCATCAACAATGGTACTGCTCTGCAACCACTTCGCGGTCGCGACTTGGCGCACTCGTTACAAACTGTTGGTGGTAAATTTATTTGGCCACTGGACCCGTATGCCGACGAGGTAGATTATCTCTCGGTTGCACATGGTCTGTCTACGGAATGCCGATTCGGTAATCAGTCTCCTTTTCCGATGTCAGTAGCGTGGCACTGTGTTGCATTGAGCCATGTAGTGCCCCCAGAGTTCGCTCAGGCGGCGTTAGTTCATGATGCAGCCGAAGCCTACCTCAAAGACATCCCGCGTCCTATACGGCGTCAGGAGCCGTTTAAGAGTGGGTACACACCGATTGAAGAGAATCTGCTTGAGGTATGCTGTGAACACTTTGGCGTGGACTACGGTCTTATTGACAACGAAGAGTTCCTATCCTATGACATAAAGTTCAGTGTGTGCGAAATGAAGATGTTGGCTGAGCACATGCCAGTATTCCGTGCAAAGTTGAATGTATTACTCAAATCCAACCCATCCCTCATTGAAGACTCGCTTGATGAGAACTACATTAAGTGGGTGGAGATGTACCCGCGTCACAATGAGTGGCAAACCGCCAAGCAGGCGTGGATTGATCGGTACAATGAATTGTTCTAATGCCAACAGCAAAACTAGTCATACATGATGAAGTTAACGTCGAGCTACGTGGAGTAGACCCCGATACACTCTATGAGTGTATGGAGGAATTGACCTACTACGTACCCGGCTATATGCACATGGCCAAAGTAAAGCTAGGCTGGTGGGACGGACGAATCCGTCTCATGAAGGCGTCTGGTTTTACGCAATTCAATCTGATTGAGTACATTGACCCCACTTTAATCCACGCGGGCTACAACGTCGAGATAGACGACCGCCGTGAGTGGGTGGACACCGTCTCGGACAAGCTGGAATACATCGACGAAAACTATCTCAATGGCTTTCTGGATCGCGAAGGGAATCCAATCACATTATGGGCTCACCAAGTAAAAGGCGTCAATACTGCGATTGAATGTGGGCAGGGTGTTCTGGAACTAGCCACGGGTGCGGGCAAGACTATCATCTGCGGCATCATGTCAAAATTATGGGCAGAGCATGGGCGTGTTGTTATCATTGTCCCCACCATCGATTTAGCACTACAGACCCATATTGAATTCGAGCGCCGTGTTGGTGTCGATGCTGGTATTTGGTATGGCGAACGGAAGGAGCGGAAACAAATTACTATTGCGACATGGCAGAGCTTGGATCACTTCCCTGAACTATTCAACGAAGTCATCTGCGTAATAGTGGACGAAGTACATCAGGCCAAGGCGCAAGTGCTAGGCGAAATGTTAGTGGGCCCGGCATCCCATGTTCCGTTCCGGTTTGGTTGCACAGGAACACTTCCCAAAGAAGATTTATTCCGTAAGCAAATCGAGGGCTCGATTGGTAAACACATTTACGTTGTGCGCTCGAAGTATTTGCAAGACCTTGGTGTACTTGCCAAAGCGGAAATATTCCAAATTCGGTTGGCGGATAGTAACAATCCACGTTGGATAAAAGCCGCACCATATCACGAGATGTGGAAGGACGAATTGGATTGGATGTTTTCCGATGAAGAACGACTCGCATACATGGCTATAACATTCGAAGAGATTGCTGAGGAGTATGGTAATACATTAATTTTATTACAGTACCGTGATCATGCCAAGAAACTTGCGGCACTATTACCCGAGGCGGTCTCTCTCGATGGAAGAGATAAAAATAGACTAGATGATTATGAAAAGTTTAACAAGGGTAACAATGGCCTGATGATATGTACATATGGTATCGCATCCACCGGTATTGATATTCCAAGAATTTTCAACCTTGGTATTGTTGAACCCGGTAAGAAGTTTGAAAAAGTTATGCAAACACTCGGTCGTAGTTTTCGAATCGCGGCGGACAAAAAACACGTTAACATCTTCGATATATTCGGCGATTCTGGTTTGAGTAAAAAGCATGCCGCATCGAGAAGAACGTTTTATAAAGAAGCCCAACAACCAATACAGATAATAGATGTGGAGTATTACGATGCTAATTCTGACGGCTGAGAACGAAGTCCTCAACACGGACACCATGCACGTGGGCGATGAAGTCCATCACAGTATCTTGAGTTTTCAAGACCCCTCGAATATTGATTTCTATTTCAATGTGATAGAATTTCTTGAGGAATTTTCATCCGCATCGGTGACGCTGCAAGTCGGCGAGTTCGAAATAGTGATGCCGTTGCATTGGTCTATCATTTGTACGGATATGGAATATCTTCATTCCATTCCGCTGTACGATATTGGCGGGAAGAACTTCCCCGCATTCTGTCTGAATCCGATAGACGGGTTCCGACCAGAATTTTTGAAAGTCCGTCAGGGAACTATCTTCCCCACGGCGAACTGGACTGCCCCGCAGACAAACGATAAGGACTTGTTGGTGATACCACTGGGAGATTCCGCGAGACCATATCAGCATGAAGGGGTGAAACGTGGTCCGATCTGTGCTATATTTTCATCTAGTAAGGTCGAGATTTATAAGCCGATTGGCGATATTTGGTAAGGAGTTGGAAATGAAAGACAAACTGATTGAAGCAGTACGCGCCCGCAAGGTAGTCGAAATCTTGTACGAATCGAAAGACAAGGGTGAAGAGACAAGGGTATTTTATCCCTTCACCGTTGGTAAAGCGTCCAATGACAAGGATGCGGTATTCGGCCAGCAGGTTATCGGTGGCGGTGGCTCACATCCTGCGCGATACAACATGGAAAACATCAAAGACGTAACGGTATTGAATACCGATATTCCAACCGATGAACCGGCCAACTACGACGTGGTTACTGATCGTTGGTCCGTCATCGAGGCTACGATAGCTCCACAGCGATAACCCGTGGCCGCTAAACTCGACATCTTTTCCGTTCTCGCATACCTAGATGCAAATAGTCTAGGTGTGTACGAATCACTCCGTGAAGAGCCGGAGATGCTAAAGGAACTGGAACGTAACGTTTCGTGGATGCTTCCTCAGTGGATGACCGGAGCCACCAATGATGCCGACCACGCGGACCTTATTGACAGCTTCAATGTTATCTGCAATGATGGGTGGTTCGATTTATATGGACATCCAGAGTTGCAAACCAAGTTATTGGCGTGTTGTGGAACTGGGCAGAGGGTTCGCCACAAGTACTACAAACCATCAAAATCTTTGCATCTTGGTAAGATGATGAAACTGCTGGAAGGTAAGTACGAGGATATTCGGGAGGAAGAAGTTGAAATGTGGGTCCGCCGTTCGACGAAGGAAGGCATGATCCAGTTTGCGGAATCCCTCGGGTATCAAAAAACAGAGGTCAAAGAATTGACCAAAACGTTTGACGCATTGAGGAAAGGCTAATGGCACTAAAAGAACGCAAATTCATGTGTACTTTTTGCCGCCGCGATTTCGTAAGAAAGACGTGGTATGAGAAGCACATGTGTGACAAGAAGCAACGCTTCATGGATCGTAATAATATTACGGTCATTAAAGCACATCGCCTATTCAATCATTGGCAACAGCGAGCGAAACTGATGCGTCGTGGGCGCGAGAAAACTATCGAAGAGTATTGTAAGTCACCGATGTTTGGTGCCTTCAAGAGACTCGCCGAGTTCACGACTAGCGAATATGTGGTATCAGGTTTCAAATACATTGATTGGTTGGTGGACAATAAAATTCCCGAGGCGAAGTGGTGCAATCCCAGAGACCTCGACGATTACCGTGCCTACCTACGAACCACTGAGGAACCCCAGAAGCAGGCGGAAACGTCCTGTAAGAATATCCGTGTATGGTGTACGGACAACGGCATTGCCATGCCTGAATTCTTCAAGACTATCACACCGGGTCAGGCTCTAAACATGGTTCGCGAGAACAAGTTGAGCCCATGGGTGCTCCTCGGATATCAACCGTGTGTCGATGCGCTGACTTCCCGCTTCAAACCAGAAATGTTGTTCACCCTGAACGAACACATCAACGTACCGTATTGGTTGGATAAGACTGAAGCGGATACCGATGGGCTGGCCAAAGTGAACGAGGTTCTGACTGAGCGTCTGAATGCTGTCTAAGATCGAAATCCCTGATGTTGACTTAGACGTGAGTGACCGTGATAAGGCACTCGCGTCTTTACGGCATTATATCAAAGCATCGCAAGTCAACAACGAGAAGGTTTTGGTTCCGCATAACACTGGGATATATTTCCAGAATATTCCGCAAGACCCAATCACCGAGTTGGCGTCATTCCCATACAAGGAAGCCGAGGAATCTGGGTACTTCAAAGTTGATCTCATCCCAAATCATGTGTATGACTTGGTGAAATCCAATGATGAGTTGAACGCGTTACTGGAAGCTCCGGTAAACTGGGAGTGGTTTCAGGACAAACGTTTCTTCGAAGCAGAAGACACTCGATACCAGTTGACTCATCTGGCAAACTATCACCACCTGTGTGAAATGTATCCACCGAAGTCTGTGGAGGATATCTCGTGCATACTCGCACTCATCCGCCCACGAAAGAAATACCTAGTGGCCAGACCATGGGAAGAAATTCAAAATAAAGTGTGGGAAAAATTAGACACCGAGGACGACACTCACTATTTCTTTAAGAAAAGCCATGCCGTCGCGTTCGGTGTCCTTGTGATTCTTCATGCGCAATTAATTGCGAAGCATCTCGGGGAAGCCGAGGAGTACTTCATTTAGAGAATAACTGCTTCCACTTCGCCCAAGCTGATGCCACTATGAGATGATAACGCCTTGGCAAAAACTGCATGTGGGTTAACACTTGCCTTCTCAGCAGCGGTCAGAGCCCGCGCATGTCCCATCTTAGCACTCGTTACCAAAAGGTCACCCTTCCGTACCTGACCAGTGACTTTGACCGGCACACGTCCACGTAGGGCGATGTATGGGGCAGTCTGGTCATCACCAGCATCTTTGTTCATCATGTATGCGGGATTGGTAGAAACGACACCGAGTACACGGTCGTCCGCGTCACTGTGTGAAACGCAAATATCGTGGGCCTCATGTTCACAGATAACAACGACTTCACCCGCTGTTAGGTCATCACCTGTCGTATAACGTTCCGCCAAGTCACCATACAGTGCGGCGGTCGCGGTGCCATCAAAAGTAGTGGCATAAACTGTAGCGACTCGTAATGCAGATGCTCCGATGTCATAGGTGTTATTGACTGCGGGCTCGATATCACCATTGGCCTGAACAGCCCAACGATTAACACCAGCAACACTGATGCCAATAACATCAGCACTAACACTGTAGAATCCAGTATTGGTATCACTCTGGAAAGACAACGCAGGAAGAGCAGCAGAACCGGCTCCACCCTGCCATATCAATGTACCATTGGCAGTTGTAGCACCCAGACGAATAGTCTCAGTACCGGCAGAGGAGATTGCGATTTCACCAGCCGTTGAGTCGTGGAAAATACCAGTATTCAGATCACCATTGAAAGCGATGGATGGAGCACCAACTGCGCCAGTATCACCAATGACTTGTGTACCACTGCGCATCTGCAAACCGACAGCATTGAAACTGGCAACCCGTACACCAGTAGACGAGATACCAATGGAATTGGCCGCGTCAAGATAAAAACCGTTATCGGGATCGAGAGCGAATGCAACACTCGGGTCAGAAGCAGAACCACTAGCGATGAGTACTTGAGTGGCGGGATCGAATGACAGATCACCAGTCATCGTGTCACCGGATGCATTGATGAAATTATCTTCAACATACTTCCGGTTCGGAATATCATTGTCAGCAAGAACGAGAGTTTCATATCCTGCAATCGTCGAAGCAATTGTTCCGTTAGCTTCTATGACGAGTGCTTGAATTCCACCAGTCGCAAATGCGAGTTCGTTGGCACCGTCTTGGTACATGCCAGTATCGATGTCGCCATCGAATGCAAAGGCAGGGGCAGAAGCATCAGCAGCGGGGTCGCCCAATAATTGAGCACCGGATACCATGATGATGTCACCGGCAAAAGAGCCGCCGCCAGCACCGGATGCGATTTGTGTCCACACCACCGTATCATATATCCACAACGCCGAACCGCCAGAGGTACCGCGAATATAGACATCACCGTCATGGAAACCGTCGTCCATCGGTGTTGGGGGTGTTACTGTAGGGTCAGCCGAGCCGGTATAAAACGTAGGACCAGTTAGTCCGTGCCGGAAGGTTGGAAGGGTGGTTCCGATGGCATCTGTGCCACCGCCTATAGTACGCGCTGTGTATAAAGACATTTACCGTTCTCTCATGCGGTTGCAGTTTCACATCTATTTACGATTTCTATCTTCTTTTTCTTAACGCGTTTGAGGTATTGTTCTTGGAGGGAGAGGGAGGGGCCGTGCATTTCTTCTATTGACTTTTTGGGGTAGCCTGTCAGGGCGCAGCCAAATAGATCGAAATCTTCCCCAATATACGAGTCCACAGGTAGCGCTTGATTGCTTCCCCACCACCATGTATCCCCTAATTGGAGGAATAATTTTTGATGATTTTTGTCCCGTATTTTTTCATAGTCATAAAATTGGACCATTTTTGGAGACTCGTTTTGGACAATCCCTACTTTCACTTCACCAGAGGTGAGTACTAAAAACGTAAGAAACTCGTGTTCAGCCCGAGTTTCCTCGATCTGGGTTCTGGTATCGCTGTCAAGCATTATAGTTCAATTCCTAAGACGTAAACGGTTGCGGTAAGTGCGGAAAATGTTCCACCACCTGCTGTATCTACTTGAAACGAGATGGTATTCGCTGCGTTTGGTGAATCAGCACCATTCTTCGGAGCGAGGTAAACCACCTGATCGCCAGCACCAGCGGTGCCTCCCCAGTTCAATGTGGTATCCACAACAATCTGCTCGAAGCCACCCGATAGTCCAACCGAACCGATTGGGTTTGTTGGAGCGCCACCCGGTGTGTAAGAAGTAGCACGAACGATTACCTGAGTAATAACGTGCATCTTGCCAGCGGGAATTGTGTATACTGGAGTGACACCAGTAGTCAGCAAGTCAACGGAGGCAACCGAACCTAGCAATTTCACATGAGATTGCGCATCCATGAAACCTTTGGTTACCGCGTGATTATTGGCCGTCGGGTCAGCGACGCCAACAACCTGCCGTCCGTGTACGTCAACTTCATTCGTACCGCCTGATGGAGAAATAGTTAGCGCACTACCACCACCGATGGAGAAACGAAGACTCGTGCCATCCCACCAGAAACCACTATCGAGGTCGCCTGTGAAGGTATACGCGGGAGCACCACTGGTACCAGTATCAGCACTGTGTTGTGAACCGGAAGACATGATGAGGTCACCAGTCATTGTGTCACCGGTTGTGAGCAAGAACGGACCAATAGCACCAACTTCGGTGTCAACGTAATTCTTCGTGGCGGCATCTTGTGCGCCAATGGGGTCAACCACATTGTTGATGAGGTTGGTACCCATATCGATGGCACCGGTCATAGTACCACCAGCCAGTTCTAGGAACGGACCAAGGCCAGAAATTTCGGTATCGACATAATTCTTAGTGGCAGCGTCCTGTGCCGCCGATGGGTCAAGTACGCCAGTGATTGCGTTGGCACCCATGGCGATTGCGCCAGACATAGTACCACCAGCCAATAGTAGTGCCAGCCCGTCTTGCGTATCGACGTAGTTCTTTGTAGCGGCGTCTTGTGCCAGAACTGGGTCAAGTACATTACCGATGGCGAAGCCACCAGCGTTGATAGCGCCAGTCATGGTGCCACCAGCTAATGCAAGGTAAGTCGTGCCGAGGCTCAGTCCAGTAATCTCGGTATCAACGTAATTCTTGGTAGCAGCGTCTTGTGCGGCTGTCGGATCAAGTACGCCAGTAATGGCATTGGCACCCATGGCGATTGCGCCAGACATAGTGCCACCAGCCAGAGTGAGGTATGTAGTACCGAGGTTCAGTCCGGTGATCTCCGTATCGACGTAGTTCTTCGTAGCGGCATCTTGTGCCAGAACTGGGTCAAGAACACTACCGATTGCGAAGCCACCAGCATTGATGGCACCGGTCATAGTACCACCGGCTAGTGCGAGGTATGTCGTACCGAGGCTCAGTCCGGTGATCTCAGTATCGACGTAGTTCTTTGTAGCGGCGTCTTGTGCGCCAACTGGGTCAACAACATTTTGAATTCGCTGAGTAAAGACATCGACGATGGAACCGTCTATGGTCATGGCATTACTGCCACCAACCAAGATAAGCACAACATCATCAATTGGGGAATTGATAAATGTATCGCCATCCGCGTCGAGATAAATGATATTGTCATCCATAAAGATGGCACCGGTCATCGTTCCGCCAGCCAGTTCTAGGAACGGACCACCGACTACGGTAGTGATAGCGTCATCAACGTATTTCTTGTTCGGAATGTCATCGTCAGCGATGACTAATGTTTCGTAGGTCGCGATCTGCGACTGAAGGAGACCACTAGGTAGAACGTGGAACGAGTCCAGTCCACCAACTGAGATACCAAGGGTATCGGCTGCTGGCCAGAAAAGACCAGTGTTCAGATCACCGACAGTGGCAATACCCGGCGCAGTGCTCATACCCGCATCGGGTGTTAATTGGATTCCGACACCGAATGCCAGATTGCCGGTCATTGTATCGCCAGCGAGGTCTACCTTGCCGTCGATCTGTGTTTGAATGGCTGAGGTTACGCCAGCGAGATAATTAAGTTCTGCGCCAGTAATAGTGACC
>Ga0307379_10004928_pt1 | contig 18815 bp, 16 predicted proteins | sample UN2MG_FD_202237 | JGI IMG/M metagenome (GOLD analysis project Ga0307379, IMG submission 202237) | Soil microbial communities from Risofladan, Vaasa, Finland - UN-2 | ecosystem: Environmental > Terrestrial > Soil > Coastal area > Acid sulfate soil | place: Finland: Risofladan, Vaasa | collected... | reverse complement strand
AGGCTCTCGAAGGGCACTCCGAAATTTTACCCGCCGTAGCCTTGGCGAAGGCAGGCCGCACTCGTCTTGTCGCCGTTCATCCGCAACCCGCCCCCGATGCCGCCGTCCACCGCCGCCACATGCGCCGGGTTCCGCTTCCACTCGCTCAGGCGATTCATCTCCCGCACCAGCCGGATCTCGCGCCGCCGAAGACCCTCGCCCATCAACTCCTCGTCCGTCCGCCCGCGCTCGATGCCGTCCAGCACGATGTCCAGTTTCTCGTAGGCGATCCCCAGCGCCACTTCATCCGTCACGCCGCGCATCATGTCCGGCGACGGCGCCTGCCGGATGATCTCCTCCGGCACCCCCAGGTGCCGCGCCAGTTGCCTGACCTGCGTCTTATACAATCCCATGAGCGGCTGAAACGGCATGTCGTCCGCCCCGCCAGGGACGAACCAGCCCGTCATCCCCTCCGATCGGTTCGCCGCCCCGATGATGCACGCCCCCGCCGCCGACGCCCGACGCTCGATCACTTCCCGCCGGTGCAGCTGCCGCCCGTTGAATGCCGCCTCCACGTGCCGTATCGTCAACCGATAAGTGAACCGCGCCACCGGCCGGCGATCAAAGTCTCCGTTCCGCAGCGTGGACATGAACGGCATCTCACCCGTCACCAGCCGGTACAGCCGGTAAAGCACGTGCCGATTCAGAAACCCCCACCGCGCCGTCGCCCGCATCGCCCCGGACGAATAATGCCCCTTCGCCCGTATCTCCGGCGTGATGTCTTCACACTCCCATGCGAGGCCCTGCCACTCGGCGACCAGACGCGACTTGCGGGCCGTGTCCGGGTCCGTGTCCCGCTCGCCCAGAAACACGACGTGCACCAACTCCCGCCCGAGCGCCCGGACCGCCAGCGACGCCAACACCGCCGAATCCAGACCCCCGCTCAGGCCCATCAGGACGCCGCCCGCGCACCGGGGCTCCCGCGCCCGACGGATGTAATCCACCAACCGCTCGACCGCTCGCCCCGCGTCAATCGCCAGCAACTGTTCCGCCCGCTCCGCGAGGGTCATAGAGCCCTCTTCCTACCTCCCGTTTCATCCCGCATTTTCGTGTTTTCTCCCGGCGATTGCAAAAACAATCCGGCCGCCTTCCTGCGCCGGGTGTGGCACAAAAAAGTGGCAACGCCTGCGGGTGCCACCGATTGCTTGTCAATCGGTGAGGTGGACGCGCAGCGCACGGTTTGACAAGCAAACCGTGGCACCCCTCGGCCGGAGAAGTGCCACTTTTTTGTGCTGCACCCACCGCGCCCGACGGTCGGGGATTTAGAGCCCCTAACAAAATGACGACCCGGCGTTTTCAGCCAGGGACGAAGGGACAAAGGGACGGAGGGACACAGGCGTTTTCCCGCTCTTCGTCCCTTTGTCCCTATGTCCCTCGCCTCGCTGCAGGATGGCATTTTGTTATAGGCTCTTAATCTGGCTTCGAATCACCTTGCAATTGGAAACCCCCGACGTATACTTGGGCCCCCCTTGCAACGGCGGCACGAAAAGGAGGTGTACGATGCGATCAACACTGCTTTGGCTGGTGGCCCTCTCGCTGACCCTCTGGCTCGGGGCGACGACCGTCGCGCGGGCTCAGACGGACGAGGAGGGTTTCGTCGCAATCTTCAACGGCAAGGACCTCACGGACTGGGACGGCGACCCGAGGCTCTGGTCCGTCAAGGACGGCATCATCCGCGGTGAGACAACCCAGGAGAAACCCGCCCACGGCAACACCTTCTGCGTCTGGCGCGGCGGCAAACTCAAGGACTTCATCCTCAAGATCAAGTTCCGCATCCAGAACGGCAACTCCGGCATCCAGTACCGCAGCAAGGAAATGGACAAGTGGCGCATCACCGGCTACCAGGCCGAGGTCGAGAACAACGCCGGCAAGGTCGGCTTCCTCTACCACGAGGGGGGGCGCGGCTGGCTGGTCAACGTGGGCGACTTCATGGTCATCGACGGGAAGGGCGAGAAGAAAGTCGTCAGCAAGGTCGCCGACGTCAACGCCCTCAAGGAGGCCGGCTACTACAAGAACAAGGACTGGAACGAGTACATCATCATCGCCCAGGGCAACTACCTGCGCCACTACCTCAACGGGTACCCCACGATGGCCCTCATTGACGAGGACCGCGTCACCGACCCGACGGACCCGAAGGACCGCAAGGGCGCCGCCCGCGAAGGAATCCTCGCACTCCAGATCCACGCCGGGCCTCCCATGGTCGTCGAGTTCAAGGACATAAGCATCAAGCACCTTGCGGGGCCGTTCGGCAACGCCGTCCGACTCTTCAACGGCGAGAACCTCGACGGCTGGGTGCCCTCCAGCGATGCCCTCAAGGACACCTTCGGCGTCTCGGGCGGCGTCATCACCGACACCGGCAATCCCTCCGGCTACCTCCGCACCACCCAGGACTTCACGAACTACGCGCTCCACCTTCAGCTGCGGCACGTGGCGGCCGGCAACTCGGGCGTCCTGCTGCGCATCGTCGGACCCGACAAGGTCTGGCCCAAGTCCATCGAAAGCCAGGGCCAGTCCGGCGCCATGGGTGACATCTGGAACATCGACAACTTCCCCATGAAGGTCGCCCCCGACCGCACCAGCGGCCGCCACACCACCAAAATGCACGAGTCCAACGAGCGGCCGACCGGCCAGTGGAACGACTACGACATTACCCTCGACGGCGGCAACCTGGAGATCAAAGTGAACAACCTCACCCAGAACACCGCCACCGAGTGCGAGGAGGTTCCCGGAAAGATCGGTCTCCAGGCCGAGGGCTCCCGGAAAGAGTTCCGCAACATCGTCCTCGTGCCCATCGAGAAATAGCGCCGGCGCTGCGCGGCGCGGATTGCGGAATTCCGTATCCGAGCCGCGACCGAATCCGAGGAGCGCCGAATCCGAGCCGCGACCGTAAGGGAGCGGTCCCAATGACGGAAAACTTCCCGTTCCCCCTCGCCTACCTTATCACGTTTACCTGTTACGGCACGTGGCTTCACGGCGATGCACGCGGCTCAGCCGACCGCGTCCACCGGATTCCGGGCACACCGTATCTTCCGCCAGACCCGGTCCGGCAGGCGAAGGCTGTCGGCGTGATGCAGGGCGATCCCTACGCGCTCAATCCGGCAAAGCGATGCTGTGTGTTGCGATTCCTTCACGAAACCTGTGCGGCGCGCGGCTGGCGTCTGTTGGCCGCCCATGTGAGAGAGACACATGTCCATGTAGTTGTTGCGGCGGCCGAGACGCCGGAGCGAGTCATGACGTCGCTGAAGGCCTACGCCAGCCGAGGATTGAATGAGGCCGGTTTCGATGCCCCTGGTCGGAAGCGTTGGACCCGTCACGGCAGTACCCGATACCTCTGGCATGAGACAGCGGTTGAACAAGCGGTCGCCTATGTGGTGAACCAACAGGGGGAAGCCATGGCGGTCTATGATGCACGCGGCGTATGAACGGCGTCCGCTCGCTGACGCTCGCGGCTCGGTTATAGTGTCCGAGCCACGACCGTCAGGGTTTTCAGGCCGCCGCGATTACTTTCGCCTTTCCCTTCCCTGTCATTCCCACGCGGACCGCAGTTCGTATACCTCGAGCGAGACGATCCGGGCCTTGCCGCCCTCGGCGTAGACGGCCAACGTGCGGTTCGCAAAGTCCGGCAGGAAGCACGTCGGCATCGAGATGAGTCCGTCGTTCCCGAAAACCTCGATGGTGGTCCGGTCCAGGAGGATCTGGAGGCGGATTCTGCCGTCGACCGGCGCAAGCGGCGCCTTCTTGCCTAACGCCGTGACTTCCTTGGCGGCCGCGTCGTACTGCACCTTCTGGCCGCGCAGCGTGAAGCCGACCGCCGTCGCCTGGCCGAGTTCGATCTCGGCGCGGAGGTCGAACAGTTCGCCCTCGAGGCCTGAGAGCAGGTTTTCGCCGCCGGGCGCGAGCGCTCGGGCCGCCCAGGAATGCTTCTTCGCGTGGAGGTTCTCGATCTCCCGGACGGGCTTCTTGGTGAGGCGGACGCCCTCGGGCGTCGTGCGCAGGGTGAGTTCCGTGGGGAAACTCATCTGCTGGTTGAACGGCATGCCGGGGTACTTGCCGCCGCGCATCCAGGCGATCTGGAGGCGCCGGCCGTCGGCCGGCGGAATGTCGCTCCAGGTCTGGGCGGCGTAGCAGTTGCCGCCCCAGTTCGATGGGTGCGGGCCGCTTTCCTTCTCGAACGTCTTGCCGTCGAACGTCCCCAGGAGATAGGTGTTGTTCCCGCCCCAGAAGACCCACCGGGTGTTCTTCGGGTTGCCGTCGATGGGCAGTTCGAAGAAGTCGGGGCACTCGCCCGCGCCCGGCACGGGGACGTCGCACAGCCTCTCCCACGCCTTGAGGTCCGGCGACCCGAACAGGGCGTAACTGTTCTTGTCGAGGAAGAGGGCCATGACCCACTTCTTCGTGGGCTCGTGCCAGAGGACTTTCGGGTCGCGGTTGCCGCCCACAATGTGCCCCAGGACGGGGTTCTTCTCGTACTTGGTGAACGTCCGGCCGCGATCGTTCGAGTAGGCGATGCTCTGCGTGAACGGTTTGCCGGCCGACGTGTAGATGCACACGATGACCTTCTCGTCGCCCGTCTGGAAGCCGGCCGTGTTATTGGGGTCCACGACGGCCGAGCCCGAAAAGATCGTGCCCAGTTTATCGGGGTAAATGGCGTGCTCCAACTGCTTCCAGCGGACCATGTCGGGGCTGACGGCATGGCCCCACGTCATGTTCCCCCAGTTGATGCCCTTCGGGTTGTGCTGGAAGAAGAGGTGGTACTCGCCCTTGTAGAAGACGCAGCCGTTGGGGTCGTTGGTCCAGTTCTTCGCGGGGGTGAAGTGGAACTGCGGCCGGTAGGTCTCTCGGTAGAGTTTCTCGGCGACCACGGCGGTCCCCGCTGCCGGATTGCCCTGGGCGGCGTCGGCGGCCTTCGCCGGGGCCGCTTCGATCCATGTGCACCAGCAGAGCGCCAGGGTCATGCATGTCGTCAGGGTCTTCATTGCGAGCGAGCCTTTCCTTAAAGGGGTCGCGACCCGCCTCCGAAGTTACTCTAAGCCGCCTCCAAGTACCTGCCAAGCACCGCAAGGTCGATCGCGCCGGCCGCCGCGGTCTTGTCGAAGCGCAGCGGAGACCCGCCGTAGCCCAAAGGGCGAAGGCGGGCCCGCCCCGCGCGCCGTATGCTCACGCCGTCACGCTTAGCCGCGACCCGAGGCACTCAAGGGGGATCTTGGCGCGGCGGGCCCGTCCCCAAAAGTCACAGCGTCCAGCCGGCGCGGTACTCTCGGCGGATGACGCGCTCGACGGCCGGGTCGGAGACGTTCGCGGCCTTCATGTTGGGCCCGTCCCACTCGATGCGCCGTCCGGCGCGGATGGCGACGTTGCCGACGAGGGCCGACTCGGTCAATTGGGCGGCGAAGTCGAAGTTTGAGGACGCGGGCCGGCCGCCCTTGGCGGCGATGAAGAAGTCCAGGTGATGGTCGCCGCCGGGCACGCGCGGGATCGAGGGCTCGGGGGCCTTATAATCCCGCATCTTCGATTCGGGGATGATCTCGTGGCCGAGCATCGTCCCGGAGTCGCCGACGTAGAGGACGCCGCCCTTGCCGAGTTCGCGGCCTTCCTCGAGTTCCGCCGGTCGCGGCGGTTTCTTCCCGCCGTCGTACCAGACGAGTTTCACGGGCGGCCTGTCGCCGCGCGCGGGGAACTCGTACGTGATGACGGACCACGAGGGGAAGGTCTCGCCGTTCGTGCCGGAGTGCTCGGCCTCGACGGCCGTCGGATGCCCGAGGTCCAGCGCCCAGAAGGCCGGGGCCATCGCGTGGCAGGCGATATCGCCCAGGGCGCCCGTGCCGAAATCCCACCAGCCGCGCCAGACGAATGGATGATACATCTGCTTGCCTTTATGAGGTCCGTCGCGGTGGCGGGCGACGTAGGGCCGCTCCGGCGCGGGGCCGAGCCAGACGTCCCAATTCAGGCCCCCCGGCACGGGGTCGGTGTAGGCCGGGCGGTCGAACCCCTGAGGCCACCAGCCCAGGGCCCGATCGGTCCAGACGTGGACCTCGCGCACCGGGCCGATGGCGCCGGCGCGGATGTATTCGACGATGAGGCGTGTGGCGTCGCTCGACATGCCCTGGTTGCCCATCTGGGTGGCGACCTTGGCCCGGCGGGCTGCCTCGGCCAGGCGGCGGGCCTCGTAGATGGAATGCGTGAGCGGCTTCTCGCAGTAAACGTGCTTGCCGAGACCGAGGGCGATCATCGAGGCCGGCGCGTGATGGTGGTCGGGCGTGGCGACGAAGACGGCGTCGATCGCCTTGTGCATCTCGTCGAACATCTTTCGGTAATCGGTGAAGGGCTTCGCCTGCGGATGTTTCTTCGCGGCGCCCGCCAGGTGGCCCTCGTCCACGTCGCAGAGGGCGACGAGGTTCTCCTGCCTGGCGGCGGCACCGACGTGGGCGCCGCCCCGCCCTCCCGCGCCGATGCAGGCGCAATGGAGTTTCTCGTTGGCGGCATAGGCGGCGGAGCGGAAAGAACCTCCCAGAACGGTGAGACCGGCGGCCGCGGCCGTGGTCTTCAGGAACGTGCGGCGCTTCATGCGGCGGGACATAAGGACCCTCCTCTTGTTCTTTCCGATTGCAGAGGCGTCACGCCATGAAGGTGTTTCTTCCCCTGAAACGCATGCCGGCCGGTGCCGTACCGCGAAAAATCGCCGCGGTTTTTATTCAGCCGTTCAGGCGCCAGAGGGCGAAGTTGAGCGCCCCGGCGAACGTCACCCACGCCAGGTACGGCGCGAGGAGAAGACCTGCCGCGGGCAGCACCCGCCGGAAAGCGGCGAGCGTTGCCGCGATCGCCACCCAGAGCAGCACGAGTTCGCCGAAGGCAAGGCCCGGCATCCGCAGACCGAAAAAGAGAATCGACCACGCCGCGTTGAGCGCCAGTTGCACCGCAAAGAGGGCAAGCGGCAGGCGCGCCGCGGCGAGGCCGCCCGCCTTCCGCCAGACCAGCCAGGCCGCGAGCGCCATCAGAAAGTACAGCGCCGTCCAGACGGGGGCGAAGACGGCGCCGGGCGGCGTCCAGGACGGTTTGGCGAGCGTCGGGTACCACCCGGCCACGGACCGGGCGGTGAAGTGCGACCCGACTCCCGCCGCCGCGAACACCGCCGCGAGCGAGACCACGAGCCCGATGACCTGACGGCGCTTGGTCACGGCGTGCCCTCCTCTTCCAGGATTTCCTCGATCGTCCGGCCGGTGAGAACGGAGTCCGGCTCGTTCTCGACGGGATTTCGTCGCGGGTCGGCGTCGGTGTCTTTCATTTTAATGAGGAGCCAGTTCTTCGGGTTGCCGCCCATGCGCGTGCGCACCAGCGCGAATCCGCCGCGCAACTTTTCGCCCTCGAGGCGGACGGCGATCTCGCCGGCGCGGAGGGCGTCGGCCATCGAGACAGGCGCGCCCTCGCCCGCCTCTTCCTTGAGGTTGCTGTAGGTTCCGCAGTCCCAGACGAGGACGGCCCCCGCGCCGTACTCGCCCTCGGGGATGACGCCCTCGAAATCGGCGTAGTCGAGCGGATGGTCCTCGACCAGGACGGCGAGGCGCTTGTCGCCGGGGTTCACGGAGGGGCCTTTGGGAACGGCCCACGACTTCAGGACGCCGTCCACTTCGATGCGAAAGTCGTAATGCAGCGTGCGGGCCCGGTGTTTCTGGACGACGAAGATGGGCCGGCGGGCGGCGCGGCGAGGGGACCGGCCCTTCGGCTCGGCGGTCTTGCGGAAGTCGCGTTTCCGGCGATAGGGCTTGAGGGCGTCTTTGCCGGCCATCGGGTCGCCTCGCATTCGCCTCCGGCGTGCCGGATACACCTTACCCGCTCGAAGCGCCGGAGTCCACGGGGCGCAAGGGGGAAGCGCGCCCGTTTTTCCTGGCATTCGGGTGCGAGGGATGCTATAGAATAGCACGACGGCAGGCCGATAGAGGTTACATCGGAACCGCCGGCGAAAGGAGGCTTGCGTATGAGGCGGAGGGATTTTGTGGTGCGTGCACTCGCGGGCGCCTTCGGGACGGGGCTCGCCGCCTCGGGACTGGGCTGCTACCTGCCGGAATCGCCCAAGCACCTGCCCCGCGAGGCGTCGGCCCAATGCCCCGGATGCGACGAGGTGATGGAGGAAGGGACGTACTGCGCGAAGTGCAACGCCGTCGCCACCCGCGTGGGCGAGTACGAATGCCCGGCCTGCGCGAAGGTCGTGAAGATGGGCACGTACTGCCCGAGCGAGAACGCCTTCCACTTCCCGCCGTCGGCGCCGAAGTGCCCGAAGTGCGGCAAGCCGAAGGGACAGTGGTGCGACCCGTGCAAGCGGTACTCGGGCCTCCCGTTGGTGACGTACTGCCCGAAGTGCAAGAAGCCGTTCGACGCGCGCCTCGGCGTCTGCCCGGACTGCAAGACGCCGATCGAGAATCCGTAGGCGGTTGCGAAATCCTCAGGGCGAAAGCGTTCAGCGCGGCAGCGTCTTTCGTGCGCGGCCGCGTTTGCCTTTGCGCGAAGCCCTACGGCAGCGGGACGCGCGGGCCGACACCGCTTGTGTCAATCGGCTTGAACCCCAACTTCAAGGCGGGGCTCTCGGGCTTCAGCCGGAAGTCGCCCCGCTCGGCGTCCACGAAGAGCGGGTCGGCGACGAGCGAATGCACGTCGTGGCCTCGCTTCCGCCACGCCTCGAGCGAGAGGCCGGCGAACGTGACGGGCGCACCGGCGGCGTTCCAGTAGCAGTTGAAGTCCATCCGGAACTGGTCGTCCTTCCAGTTTTTTCCGAGGAGCGTGCCTTCGGTCCAGTAAACGATGTTGCGCTCGAAGGTGAAGGAGAGGTGCGGCTCGGCGCGCGTGCGCTGGATCTGGTCGGTGCGGGAGAAGGCGAAGATGTTGTTGCGAAGGACGTTCTCCTTGCCGTAGTGCTGGTGGAACCCGCCGGTCTTCGTGCGATAGACGATGTTGTTCTCGATGCGGATGGCGGTGGACCCCTCGTCGGTGTAGATGCCCCATCCGCCGTAGCCGTAGGATTCCACGTCGTGGATGACGTTGCCCGCCAGCACGGTGCCGGGCGACGGCCCGAGCGTGTAGATGCCGCCCATGTCCGAGAGGAGCCCGCGGCCGATGTGGTGGATGTGGTTGGCCTCGATGCGGTTGCCCGTGGCGACGCTGGGCTTATAGCCCCAGACCCATCCGACGCTGATGCCGGTGTAGTAGAGGTCGTGGATGTGGTTGTGGGTGATGCGATTGTCGGCGGCGTGGCGTAGGAGGATTCCGACGGCGCTCGCCCAGATTTTCCCGCCGTCGTAAATGTGGTTGTCGGTGACAGCGTTGCCGGCGGTGCGCAAAGGCTCGGGAGCCGCGGCCTCGCCGCCGGAGATCTTGACGCCCCCGCCGCCCAGGTCCGTCATCCGACAGCCGACGACGCGGACGTCGCGGCACCCATCGGCGAGTTCGACGGCATACGTCCCCAGGCCGCGAAACGCGCACCTCTCGATGTGGCAATGGCGGGCGCCCGAGAGATAAATCGCGCCCGGGACGGTGACGGCGGCCTGAAGATCGCCCGCGTCGTCGGGCGGAAGGTTCCATTCGTTGTGCGCCAGGCCGAGGCCGCGAAGACGGATGTGCTCGACGAAGGCGCCGTCGGCGGGGCGGCCTTCAAAGCGCACCAGATACTCCAGGCGCGGGGCGACGGCCCCTGCGGCGGCCGGGTCTTCGCCCGGCATCGCCAGGTACGTCAGTCGCCCCGTCGAACGGTCGAGGTACCATTCGCCCGGCCGGTCGAGCGCCTCCCGGACGTTTTCGACGTAGTAGCGGGCGGGGTTCGCCGAGAAATCGTCGCTCAGTCGCCGGCGGCTCTTGCGGGTGAAGAAGACGGTGCGCGTCGCACTTTCCACGCGCGCCACGGGCAGGTGCACGTCCACCCAGAAGTGCAGGGCGACGACCTCGACGTCCGCGAGGTTCGCCCAGTCGGCACGGATGTCGTCGCCGGCGAAATCAAACCGGTCGGAGGGAACGCGATAGTCGCTGCCGCCGGGGAACTTCGCGATGCGATAGAACCCGTCCTTCGGGAGCCGCGGGCGCAGGCGCCGCTCGCCGCCGACGAACAGTTGACGGAAGTACCAGGACCCGTCTTTGACCTCGGGCACGTCGGCGATCCACCGGTTGCCTTCCTCGCGGCACCAGCCGGTGATGGGCCGGCCGCCGGAGAGAACGGGCCTTTCGCCCTCCAAGGCCGCGTAGGTGACGGGGCAGGCCTCGGTGCCGGAATCGCCGGGCGCAAAGACGAGCGGCGCCTCCAGATAATACGTCCCGCCGCGAAAGAGAATCGTGACGGGCGCAGCGAGGGGCCCTTGGGCCTTCAGGGCGCGGACGGCATCCCGGGCGCGGGCGGGCGTGGCGAACGGGCCGTCGGTCCGGTCGGCGTTGGGCGCGGCCAGGGCGCCGGTCCACGCATCGTTGCCTTCGGGAGAGACGTAGAGGACGGCGCCCGCCGCGGCGGGGGGCGCCTCTCCTGTCGCGGCCGACGCTGCGAGGGCAACCAGAATCATGGCGGCGAGGGAAAGTGCAAGGCGACGACAGGTCCGTTGGGCGTTCATGGGGACCATTATAGAAGCGCGGCGGGGGCGGCCAAACAGTTTTCCGCCGGAGTTGTCCCCAGTTTTGCCCGGGGATGGAGGAGGTTGGAACCCTTGATGTCAAAAGCCCCGGGAGGGGCGTTTGAGGATAGCCCCGGCCGCAAGGCCGGGGAGGCAAGGCCCGCCCCCCGTCATTCCCTTTTTTTCTTCAGAGCCCCGGAGGGGCGACTGACGCCCACCGGAGGCGAGCGGACGCCGGGTGCCACGCTTTCGCTTGCGAAAGCGTGCGCCTCCGCCGGGAGCATGCTTTCGCAATCCCGGCGCGCCGGGACGAAAGCATGGCACCCCTCAGAACACGTGTCACAGAGCACTAACGCGGGGCGAAGGCCCATGAATGGGCCTGACAATACAACGCCGCTTCTTTTCCACCCCCGCGCTGCTTGTCCGGTCCGAGGCGCCCGATACGCAGGAATCGGCAGTTGCCGCCGCACCAGAAAACGGTATAATCCCTTTTGAAAGGAGGATCAACCGATGGCCTTCGATCGCATTACTTATGATCCGGGCCGGCTCAACGGGCAGCCCTGTATCCGGAACCTTCGGCTCACGGTACGCCGGGTGGTGGAAGCCGTGGCTTTGTACCCCGACCGCGAGGAACTTCGGCGCCAGTATCCGGAACTCCAGGACGAGGACATTCGCCAGGCGCTGGAGTACGCCGCCGCAATGCTCGACGACAAGTCCCTTCCCCTGGCGCCGATGCGATGAAACTGCTTCTGGACCAGGGGTTGCCACGGTCGGCCGCCGGGCGCCTACGCGACGCGGGCGTGGACGCCCTTCACGCGGGCGACTGCGGGCTGGGCAGCGCATCCGACAAAGAGATCCTTGCGGCAGCCGAGCGGGAAGGGCGGGCCGTCGTCACACTGGACGCCGACTTCCATGCGCTGCTCACGCTGGGCGGCGCTGCGGGCCCTTCCGTAATCCGGATACGGATCGAAGGTCTTCAGGCCGATGGGCTGGTGCATTTGGTGCGGACGGTTCTGGATCGCTTTGGAGAGGACCTGGCGGCGGGGGCCATGGTATCCGTGACGGAGGGGCGGATTCGCGTGCGTCATCTCCCCATTGGCGGCCGTGGAGACCGAACGAGCGCCCGCCCCTGACCGGTGGGTGCGGGACGCCGCTTCTTTTTCTTGGTCATTGTTGTTTGTCGTTTGCCGCCTCGCCCCATTCTCTCGGGGTTTGCCGTCGCCCTTCCCCATTCCCCCCCTGGCGCCTTGGCGCCTAAAGTCTTGCCAAACCGGGCGAAGCGCGGTAAAAACGTCGTCTCATAAGCCGAGAGGAGACGGCCCCATGCCCAGGAAAGCGGCGAAGAAGCAGACGAGGAAGCCCTACCGGATCGCGGTGATCGGCGGCGACGGGACGGGACCGGAGGTCGTCGCGGAGGGCCTGAAGGTCCTGGCGGCGGCCGCGAAGGCTTGCGGTTTTGCGTACGAGACCCGCGAGTTCGATTTCAGCGGGAAGCGGTACCTGGCGCGCGGCGGCGACCCGACGAAGCCCTCGATCCCCGTCATCACGGACGAGGAAATCCAGACGCTCCGCGCGTTCGACGCCATCTACCTGGGCGCCGTGGGCGACCCGAACGTCGCCCCGGGCATCCTGGAGAAGGGCCTGCTGCTGCGCCTGCGGTTCGAACTCGACCAGTACATCAACTTGAGGCCGGTGAAACTGTACCCCGGCGTGCCCTGCCCGCTGGCTGACAAGGGACCCGAGGACGTGGACTTCGTCATCGTGCGCGAGAACACCGAGGACCTCTACACAGGGATGGGCGGCATCCAGTACAAAGGCACGCCGCACGAGGTCGCAACGCAGGTGATGTGTAACACGCGCCGCGGCGTCGAACGCTGCGTCCGCTACGCCTTCGAACTCTGCCGCCGCCGCAACGACCAGAAGATGCTCACCCTGGTCCACAAGACGAACGTCCTGACGTATGCCGGAGACCTCTGGCACCGGACGTTCCTCGAAGTCGGCGAAGAGTATCCCGACATCAAGAAGGATTACAACCACGTGGACGCGTGCTGCATGTGGATGGTCAAGAACCCCGAGTACTACGACACGATCGTGACGGGGAACATGTTCGGCGACATCATCACGGACCTGGGGGCGATGATCCAGGGCGGCATGGGGATCGCCGCGGGCGGCAACATCAACCCCGACGGCCTCTCGATGTTCGAGCCGATCGGCGGCTCGGCGCCGAAGTACACCGGCCAGGGGAAGATCAATCCGCTGGCGGCCATCGGGGCGCTCGCGATGCTCCTCGGGGAAATCGGCGAGGGGAAGGCGGCCGAGCGGGTCGAGAAGGCCATCGCGCACGTGACGGCCAAGAAACTCAAGGGCCTGGCGGCGGGCAGGATGGGCTACACGACGAGCGAGGTCGGCGACCTCGTGGCCGAGGCGGTGGCGGCGGGCTAAGTCCTGGCCATGAGTTGCTCGCTCAGAGCATTTCGTTTATACTTAAGAAGTGACAAGGCGGGGCGGCGCAGGGTGTTCGAAATGCCAACCGTGTTCAAAAGGGAGGGATACAGGTTCTTCTTCTTCAGCCGAGAGAGTCGTGAGCCCATGCACGTGCACGTTGAAAAAGCGGAGAAATACGCCAAGTACTGGCTTGAGGGAATTGTGCTGGCCCGGAACCGTGGTTTCCGAAGTCATGAGTTGACGGCCATCCGGCGCCTGGTTGCGACCCATCGAGCCGAGATCAAGGAGCGCTGGCATGAGCACTTCGGAGATTAAGATTGAGCCACTGGCAACCGACGTCGCGTTCGGTGACGACACCTTCTGCGTGACGCTGGCAGACGGGCGGGAAATCACCGTCCCTCTGGAGTGGTTCCCGCGCCTGCGCGACGCCACGCAGAAACAGCGCCGGAACTGGCGGCTCATCGGCGGCGGCGTGGGCATCCATTGGGAGGACGTTGACGAGGACATCTCCGTCGAGAGCGTTCTGGCCCGGGAGTGACCTCCGTCCGTTCGCCTTCGTCGCGCCGGCCTTGGGAGGAACGAAAGCGCGGCGGTCTTTCAAGGCCGCCGCGCTTGACGCGCCAACCCGAAATCCGCCCTTTGACCATGCTCAGGGCGGCCCGAGCATGGTCGAGGGGCCGCAATCTTACCCGTCCAGGACCCAGCCGTCGCGGTACGGTCTCGTCAGATACTGCTCGGCCTCGGGGCAGTTGGTGACCTTCCCGCTCTTGGGGTCGTACTCGAGTGCCTTGCCCACGCGGTAGGCCGCCAGGGCGAGCATGTTGCTCTCGATGAGGGCGCCGGAGTAATCGAAGTTGCAGAGGGTGGGTTTCCCGGTCTTAGCGCCGATGATCCACTCCGCATGGTGGCCGGGCGACTTCGGAATCAGGTCCTTCTCGCTTTTCGGGGCGGTGTACTGGGTCATGTCGCCTTTGGTGGGCATGAGGATCCGGTAGTCGTAGTCGCAGAGGAGGTATCCCTTGTCGCCTTTGAATATGACGCCCTTGAACATCCCGTCGCGGTTGAAGACCTCCGACGGAACGCCGGGCTTCTTGCCGCCGTCGTACCAGTAGACCTTGACGGCCGGCCGCCAGTCGTTGGCCGGGTGGTCCCATTCGGCCGTCAGCCAGGTGGGGCAGGTGGCGTTGCTCTTGGGCTCGGAGCCCTCGGCCTTGCAGGTGGTCGGCAGGCTCAGGCCGAAGCCCCAATAAGCCATGTCCATCATGTGGGAGCCCATGTCGCCGATCTGTCCGGCCCCGAAGTCCCAGAACCGGTTCCAGCCCAGGCATCCGCCCTTGAGGTATTCGGCGTTATAGGGGTGCATGGGCGATGGGCCGATCCAGAGGTCCCAGTTGAGGAAGGGGGGCGGGTCGCCGGCGGCGGGCAGGTAGTCGCCGCCCTTGGGATCCCGGCTGCACCAGACGCGGACTTCCTCCGGCGTGCCGATCGCACCGCCGCGGATCAGTTCCACCATCCGACGGTAGTTGTCCGAGGCGTGAATCTGCGTGCCCATCTGGGTGGCAACCTTGTCCTTCTTCTCGAGGTACTTCTTCCGCACCATGCGAGCCTCGTGGACGGTGATGGCCAGCGGCTTCTCGCAATAGACGTGCTTGCCGCGGTTCAGCGCCCAGACGTTGATGAAGGCATGGGTATGGTCGGTGGTCGAGCAGACGACGGCGTCGATGTCCTTCTGGTCGAGGCACTTGCGCCAGTCGGCGTAGGTCTTGGCCTCGGGGAACTGGCCAGCGGCCTTCTGGAGGTTGTTCTCGTTCACGTCACACAGGGCGACGATCCGTTCGCCCTTGACATCCCCCAGGTTGGCCCCGCCGCGCCCGCCGACGCCGATGACGGCTATGCCTAGTTTGTTGCTCGGCGCGTCGGCACCCAGCAGCCTGCCCGACCGAAGGACCAACAGGCCCGCGCCCGCGGCGCCCGCCTTGAGCATGTCGCGACGTTTCATTCCGTTAGCCATGCGTTTTCCCCTTGCCGGACCCGTCGGACCGGCCGCCGTTGGTCATCCCTCCGCATTCGCTATTCGTCAATGGCCTTTAACCGTCCAGCACCCAGCCGTCGCGGTACTTTTGGCTGAGCAGCGTGTTGGCTTGGGCGTCGTTGGTCTGGCCCGCCTGGCCGTTATACTCGATCTTCTTTCCGACGCGGTAGGCCACGAGGCCCAGGAGCATCATCTCGATCATTTTCCCCGCGTAGTCGAAGTCACAGGAGGTCTTCAGGCCGCCCTTGCAGGCGTTGGTCCATTCCTTCTGGAAGTTGCCGATGGGGGGTAGCATCTTTTCCTTCGGCCGGCGGTTGTAGTAACTGAGGTCGTCTCCCTTGCCGTAGGGCATGAGGATGCGCGTGCTGAAGTCGGTGACCATAAAGCCCTTGTCGCCCTTGAACATGGCGCCGTGGCCGAACTTGTTCAGATCAATGGAGCTATTGGGCGACTTGGGCATGTCGCCGCCCTGGAACCACGACACCTTGATGGCCGGCCGCCGGTCGTTGGCCGGTATGTCGAACTTCGATGTCATCCGGACGGGCGTGACCTCGGGGTTGAATGCCTCGCCGGTGGCCTCGGCCGAGGTCGGCAGGTCGGCGTCAATGGCGTTCCAGACGAGGTCCATGGTGTGGCTGCCCATGTCGCCCACCTGGCCGCTGCCAAAGTCCCAGTACGGGTTCCAGCACAGGCAGTTGGCGCCGGGCCCCCCGCTGAAGTAGCCGGGGTTGTACGGGTGAAACGGCGCGGGGCCGATCCACAGGTCGTAGTGCAGGGTCTTGGGGGGCTCGCCCTCGGCGGGCAGGTACCCGTTGCGGGGAAGTTTGCGGTTGCCCCAGGCGTAGGCGCTCATCAGTTCGCCGACGGCGCCGTCCAGGACGAGTTCGCGCACCCGGTTGAAATTCTCGATGGCGTGGCGCTGCGTGCCGACCTGGGTGGCCAGTTTGGCCTTCTTCGCCAGGTACTTGGCGCGGACCACACGGGCCTCTTCCACGCTGTTGGCGAGCGGCTTCTCGCAGAAGACGTGGAGGTCGCGGTTCAGCGCCCAGGTGGTGATGAAGGCGTGCGTGTGGTCCGTGGTGCAGCAGAGGACGGCGTCCAGGCCCTTCTGGTCGAGGCACTTGCGCCAGTCGACGTATGTCTTGGCATTCGGAAACCGCTTGGCGGCCGAAGCCAGATGTTCCTCGTTCACGTCGCACAAGGCCACCACGTTCTCGTCCTTGATCGAGTCGAAGTGGGCCTCCGCCCGGCCCCACGTGCCGATCATGGCGATGTTGAGACGGTTGCTCGGCGCATCGGCCCCGGTTACGATCCCCGACCGAAGGATCACGAGCCCTGCACCGGCGGCACCTATTTTAAGCAGGTCACGGCGTTTCATCGCGCATCTCCTAAAAGGTGTACGAAAAACGTTACGAGCACGCCCCCGCCAAACACAACACAATCGGACTTTTATAACCGGCGGACCGGTTGCCGTCAACCATGAGCGTCACGCCGACTCGGTCCGCGGCATCCCAAATAACGCAACGTTGTCAACGTGAGCCGAGCAGGCCGCGCGTGCACCTTGCCGCCCTGACAAAACAGAACGAACGAGAGACCACACAATACGAATGAACTCCCTCTCACGCCGCAGGTTCCTCGTAAATTCGCTGAAAAAGACCGCGGCCGTCGCCGAGAAGGCCTTTCGTCTGAAAAGGCCTCCTCGCGGCGATGGGGGCGGGGGTTCCGGACCTCCGGGGCCGAAAGCATGGCGTGCGGCAGGTTGGAGCCGTCGCGTCCCTTTCTTGCCACTCGGCCTGGCGTCAATTTCTGTTGACACCCTTCCGGTCTCCTTTATAATCGCGCCGCCTTTATCCCTAGTTGCGAGAGGAGTTTGCGGGCGCGCTGGGAGCCGAAGGAATTGAAACCGCCGGCCGAGAGAAACCCTCCGGTCCTCCGACAGGGCTGCCAAGCCGGCGGACTCGCCGAACATGACTCGCCGTGTGCATAGAAGGAGACGCCAGATGCCGATGCGTACCTTCCGATACCGGTGCCGCTCCTCGGCGACCGGAACGTGGCTTCTCGCCTTGACGTTGGTGCTGCTCGCGCTGCCGATCGGAAGGGCCGGCGCCCAAGAAGACGCGGCCTCCCAACTCGAAGAACTCTTCGGTCTGACAAAGGAGCCCACCGAGGGCGCACCGGCCGAAGGTGTGCCGGCCGAGGGTGTGCCGGCCGAGGGTGTGCCGGTCGAGGGTGTGCCGGCCGAAGGTGTGCCGGCCGAGGGTGTGCCGGCCGAGGGTGTGCCGGCCGAGGGTGTGCCGGCCGAGGGTGTGCCGGCCGAGGGTGTGCCGGCCGAAGGTGTGCCGGCCGAGGGTGTGCCGGCCGAGGGTGTGCCGGCAGAAGGCGCCGCGCCCCCCACGCCCGCCGAGGAAGAGGCCGCCGCCACCGGATACGGGGCGGCCGGTCTGTCCGTCAACCTGGCCGGAGCGGACCTCCAGAACAACTGGCGGATGATGGTCCACTACTTCAAGTTGGCGCGGTTCGACCTGGCGGCCGATTTCGCCAAGCGCGTCCTCGCCGCCAATCCGGATGCCACGGAGGTGCTCGCGCTGACGGAATCGCCGTCCACAGGATATGATGTCCTCATCAAGATGGCTCACGTCCAGGACTTGGTCGGCGTGGTCGGGCGGATCCTGACCCTCGCCGACGAAGGGGCCTACCTGAAACGGACGGACGCGAACCGCATCCAGGCGAATCTGCTGAGGCTGGGAGACGGGCCGAGGCCCTACTACCTCGCCATGAAGGAACTCAAGTACAGCGGCCCTTATGTCGTGCCGCACGCCCTGGCGATCCTCCAGGATCCCAGCCGCAAGGAACTCGCGACGTTCGTCATCCGGGCGATGGAGGAACTCGGCCGGCCGGTCGTCCTGCCTCTGCTGGCGGCGCTCCGCACGCCCAAAGACGATGTGAAGCTCACGATCATCAATATCCTGGGAACCATCGGATACCCCTACGCCCTGCCCGCCCTGAAGGCCGTCGTCGAAAATCCCAAGACGACCGACACGCTGAAGGCCGCCGCCACGAGCGCCATCCTCAAGATCGCCGACGAAAGCGCCCTCGTGATCCCCGCCAAAACGCTCTACCTCCACATGGCCGAAAGGTACTACTACAAAAAAATCCTCGTGGCGGACGATCGTCTGCCCACCTACGACCTGTTTGACTGGGTCGAAGGGACGGGCCTCCTCTACCGCGCCGCGCCGAGCCTCGCCGTCAACGAAATCCTCGCGTCCCGCGCCTGCGCCGACGCCTTGAAGGCCGACCCCGGCGCGCTCGATGCCGTCGCCCTCTGGGTCTCGTCGCTGATGCAGATGGAAGCCGAACTCCAGGGCAAGACGGCCCGCGAGGCCGACCCCTTCCTTCCCGACGACATGCCGAGCGTCGACTTCTTCGCCCGCGCCGTCGGCCAGCAGCACCTTTACAAAGTGCTCGACCGGGCGCTCCAGGACCGGAACACGACCGTGGCCGTCCGTGCCGCCAAGGCCCTCCAGGACGTGGCGAACGAGGAGTTCCTCACCCTCTACGGCCAAGCCGACGTCGGAAGCCCTCTCGTCCTGGCGCTCGGGTATCCCGACCAGCGGGCGCGATTCGCCTCGGCCTTCGCCCTCGCCGCCATCCGTCCACGCAATCCCTTCACCGGCGCGGGCAAAGTCATCCCCGTCCTCTCCGAAGCCCTCAACCTGGAG
>Ga0307379_10004927_pt1 | contig 18820 bp, 10 predicted proteins | sample UN2MG_FD_202237 | JGI IMG/M metagenome (GOLD analysis project Ga0307379, IMG submission 202237) | Soil microbial communities from Risofladan, Vaasa, Finland - UN-2 | ecosystem: Environmental > Terrestrial > Soil > Coastal area > Acid sulfate soil | place: Finland: Risofladan, Vaasa | collected... | reverse complement strand
GACCCGGCCCCCGCGCCGGGTGGCGGCACTGACGGCACGTTCATGATGTTCAACCAGGTGCGCCTCAACAACCTGGGCCAGGCCGCGTTCCAGGCCGACACGATGGGCGGCATCTCCTTCGGCATGGGTGGCGTGTACCGCAGCGACGGCGCCACGGCGGTCTCGATCGTCCGCGACGGCCAGGCGGCCCCCCTGCCGTCGGGCGAGACGTTCATGGGTATGAATGAGTCGCTGTCGCTGAACCAGGCGGGGCAGGTGGCTTTCAGGGCGAACCTGGTGGGCGGCGTGGCCATGTGGGGCCTCTTCCGGGGCGACGGGGCCACGATTACGCCGCTGGCGGTTGAGTTCCAGGGCGTGCCCGGCGGCAACGGCGTGTTCTCCATGTTCAATGGGCTCACGTTGAACGACGCGGGGCAGGTGGCGTTCGGCGCTATGCTGACAGGCACCGCCAGCCCCGGCTTCGACGACGAATGCGTCTACCGGGCCGACGGCGTCACCATCGACGAGATAGCCCGCAAGGGCGACCCCGCTCCGGACGGCAACGGCGTCTTCGGCATGCTCAGCGTGGTGGATGTCCCTCGGATCAACGGCGGCGGCCAGGTGGCCTTCGTCGCCGACCTCACGGGGACCGCCAATCCCGGGGTCGACAACCGGGGCATCTACCTGGCGGACGACCAGGAGGTGGTCCAGGTTGCTCGAAAGGGCGACGACCATGGCCTCGGCACCATCATGGAAGTGGGGTTCTCTGGTATGGGCGCGCCGATGGCGGGCGACATTCTCCCCACGGTCGTCAACGACTTCGGCCAGGTCGTGTACTCGGTCACGTACGACGATATGACGGGCCCCCACTATGGTGTCATCCGGTACACGCCCGACCTGCACTGGCGCTCGGGGGCCGGCGGTTCGTGGGACGATAGCGACAACTGGACCGTCGGCCTGGAGCCGGCCTACGTCCACCCGGTGATTATCGACCCCGACGTCAACCTGACTGTGACGGGCCCGGCCGCCGCCAGGACCATCGCGTCGCTGGACATCGCCCCCCGGGCGGGCGCCGCGGCCGGCCTGCTCCTGGGCGCCGGCGGCGACCTGAACGTCTTAAGCCTTATCATCGTGGAAGACGGCGGCACACTCGAACTCCAGAACGGGACCCTGACCGCCCCCCAGATGCACCTGAATGACGGCGGCACGTACCAGGGCAGCGGCGGCACGTTGAACGTCAACATGATCTCCCAGGATGGCGGCACCGTCGAGGGGACGCTCCAGAACCAGGGCACGTTCACGTACCTCAGCGGCGCGTTCAACGGACGCCTCCTGAACCAGGGAAGCGTGCAGTTCTCCGCGCCCGATTTCACGGCAGGCGACGGCATGCGCAACGAGGCGGTCCTGTGGCTGTCGGGCATGACCATCACCCTCAACGGCTCGGGACTCGACAACCGCAGCACCCTGACTTTTCTCGGTGGGTGCACCTTGGCCGGCGACGGCCCGCTCGTCAACAACGGCACGATGGAGGCCTGTGGCCTGGGCATCCTCACGATTGCCGGGACCGGCGGCTTCGTCAACAACGGCTACTTCACGAACCAGGGCACGTCTGATGCCTTCAATCAGATGGACGTCGTCCTGGCCAACACCGGCCCGAACGCCAACGCCGGCAACATGGACCTGGCCACCGGCCGCCTCTTCACGCTCGACGGCGCCGACCTGGCGAACACCGGCACGGTGAACGTGGGCGGCGGCATCATCACCGGCACCGGCTGGCTGAACAACCTGGCCGGCGGCACCGTCGCCGGGCGCGGCATCATCTCGTCCGGGTTCACCAACCAGGGGCTGGTCGTGGTTGACGCCGGGACACTGTGCCTCGTCGACCCCTTCCTGAACGAGGGTGCCGTGCGGTTGGCGGCGGCCTCGGCCAATCTGACCGGCGGCAAGGTGACCAACGCCGGCACCCTCGAGGGACACGGACAGGTGGCCAGCGACGTCGACAACTTCGGCACCATCGAGCCGGTGGGCGGCGTCCTGTCCCTGAGCGGGGCCCTGGAGAACATGCCCGGGGCACTCATCACGGCCACCGCCGGCAACAAGGTCCTCGTGACGGGCGGCCTGCCGGCCAACGACGGCATCATCAGCCTGGCCGGCGGCACGTTCGACAACAACGGACAGGCGCTTGCCAACGCCGGGCTCATCGCCGGGTACGGCGTGCTGCGCACCGGCGGCCTCAGCAACATGGCCTCGGTCGTGCTCTCCGGCGGAACGGCCACCGTCAACGGACCCGTCGTCAACGAGGCCGGCGGACGCATCGAGGTGGCCTACCAGCCGGCCGTCTTCACCGGCAACGTCGTCAACTACGGCGAATTCAAGGTCACCGACACGAGCGTCACCTTTGCCGGCACCTACACCGAGAACGGCGTCTATAACAGCGACCCGGCCAGCAGTTACTTCCGCGACCTGTCGGTCGGCGCGGGCGGGGCCCTGGTGGGTGGCACCGGCGACCGGTTCCTCGTCCGGGGCAACTTCCTCTCAGAGAGCGCGGCCGCCACGGCCTGGAACACCGTCGATGCCGACCTCGTCTTTCAGGCGAGCACCTCCGGGCAGCATACGATGGGCGTGACGGGCGAGGACCGCGGCGCGGTCGCCGCCGGATGGGCCGGCAACTTCGCCTGGGGAAGCGTCGCCGTCCAGGCCGGCCAGACCGTGACCCTGGCCGACGGTAACGCCACGCCCGGCGGAGCCCTCTACGCCCGCAGCCTGACGCTGGCCTCGGGCGCGACGCTCGGCCTCGGGGACCTCAACCTGCACGTGAAGGAGCTGGCCAACGCCGGCACGCTCGACCTGACGACCAGCAACCTGGTGGTCGACTACGACGTGGCCAGCCCGTTCGCCGAGATCCTCGGCTGGGTGGCCTCGGGCTTCAGGGACGGGCCGAACCATTACTGGGACGGTCCCGGCATCCACTCGAGCACCGCCGCCGCCGCGCCGCTGACGGCCGTGGGCGTCATCGACAATCAGGACACCGAGGCCGGCATCGGCGGCCTGACGGAACTCGAAGGCCAACCGGTCGACGCGACGGCCGTCCTGGTGAAGTACACCTGGTGGGGCGATGCCAACCTCGATGGGCTGGTCAACTCGAACGACTACGACCGCATCGACGCCAACTGGCTGTTCTACGGCAACGGCCAGGGCACGCCGCCCGGCGGCTTCCGGTGGGCGGTGGGCGACTTCAACTACGACGGGCTCATTAACTCGAACGACTACGACAAGATCGACGCGGCGTGGTTGCTGTCGGGCGGGGCGGCACTGGGCGGCGGCACGCCCGTTCCGACGCCCGAACCGGCCACGCTGGCCCTGGTGGCCCTGGGCGGCCTGGCGCTAGCAGCGCGGCGGCGTGGCTGAGGAACACGGTTTCGGAAACTCCGAGGGTGGCGGGTCTCCTGACCCGCCACCCTCGATTCCTGACTCGCCGGGTGCCACTGGCGGCTTGTCCGCCAGTGTTCTGTGCTTCAGGGCCCCCCGGCCGCTCAATGATGATGGTGGCCGCACGGCGGTGGGGCACCGTCCTTGGTGACGACCAGAAGCGGGAACACGATGTCGCTGAAGCAGCACGGGATCATGACGGCCAGGACAACGAAGATGAACACCCACCCGGCGTCGTGGACCCAATGCTCCAGGCCGTAACTCACCATGTAGAGCAGCGAGGCGGCGCTGGAGACCAGCACGTGGGCCGAGTGCGAAAAGAACGTCGCCCGCGTGATGTAATCGGCAGACAGAATCCCCGTCACCACCCCCACCACCGCGAACGGCAGCACCAGGGCCGGGTGCTCGATTACGCAGATGTGCAGGTGCATGGGGGCGCCCAGCAGAAAACCGCTCACGTAGGGGATCAGGATGTCGCTGGCCCCGCACACCAGGACCGCGCCCAGCAGGCCCACGATCGACGCCTTCAACCAGTGCCGCTCGTATCGCCAGAACATGGCCGTCGTGGCCGTGGCCGAAAAGAGCATGTGTATCGGGTGGAAAATGTGGAACAACTCGTGGAAGGCGTCGCCCAGGCCCTCCTTGTAGAACGGTTCGCCGATGAACGTCAGGATGGCCACCAGCGCCATCCCGCCCACCGTCGAGAAGATCGAGAACGGCAGGTGCGAGAACAACTCATCCGGCAGTTGACGCCAAGCGAGTCGCATGGGCCATGCTCCTGATCCGGCGGCACGGACAGCCCCGACGGCCGCGTTCCCAATAGTATAGGTACCTGGATGCCGCGCCGCTGTCAAGACCGTTGGGGCGGAGCAGGGGCCCGACCCCCTTGTCCGGAAGGCGGCCTGACGCCTATAATGTAATGTATCAGAGGGGCGGCCCGCCGGGGACGACGGATTGGGCCTTCGGGGCGTGGACGTGCGGGTTCGTTCGGCTGGAATCGGTGTCAGGACACCGCGCAAGGCGCGGCCAGCGGTTGGAAGGGGCGGTGATGGGGCGTCTTTCACTCAAGATGTTGGGCATATGGGCCCGAGAGGCCCTATTGATGGGGTGTGAAGGGCGGTCCAGAGGGGTGCTGGAATGGGCCGAAATGGCGTTTCTTGGCCAAGAAATGGGCTTTCGGACGGCCGAAAATCTTATTCGGTCGCTTGACAATCGGCAAAAGTGTGCTATATTATGACAGATTTTGGAGGTGTTGTGCGGGAGACACCGTAGCGTATCTGTCTGGTAATTCTGCCTGGCCACGAGAAATGGGTATGCCATGCTGGCTTTTCGGAGCCTTCGGAGGGGTCTGTTGGTGTGCGCGCTGGCGTTTGTCGCCGGCGGCCTTTGCACGTCCATTGCCGCGGGGGAGCTGACGATCCATCTGCGCCTAGCGGGTGTCACGGAGAACGGCGGCGGCGTCGTCGTGACCGACCCGTCCGCCCCGATCGAGATGGAGATCTGGGGCGTCGTGACGGGCGCGCCGGGCGACCCCGCCGCGGAGGGCCTCTGGAAGTTCTACTCGGCCTTCTACACGTCCAATGAGGGTCTGGTCAAGGGCGACCTGTCCGCCGCGTTCATCGAAGAGTACCCGAGCGTCCTGTGGAGCCTGGGCCTCAGCGTCAGCCCGGGCACGTCGCAGGACCTCGACGACGACGGCGACTTGGACGTTGGGAGCCTCGATTCTACCGATCCCTCGCCGCCGTGGTTCCAGGTCAAGTCGCCCGCGATGCGCTTGGCCACCAGCGCTTACGGCGACGGTCTTGACGGCGGGTTCAAAGTGGCCACGCTGACGCTCAATGGCGGCACCTGGGGGCCCGAGTACACCCCCGCCGGCCAGTCGGGCGTGACCGAGATCTGGGCCCTGCCGCGCCATGCGGATCAAGACGCCCTCTGGAAGGAGGACCTCGCGGACAGGGCTAATTCGAACGACCCGGAGGCTGAGGACTACGGTGTCCTTGAGGGCGGCGCGAAGGTGCTGCTGGTCGTGCAGTCGGTGGCCGACGCGCCGGACGGCGGGCTCGATGGCTTCATGATCGCCCCGGGCGATGCCCCGCTGGTGCTTGACGGCATGGCCTCGACCGGCAGTGTCAACTGGTGGGGCTGGGACTTTGACGGCGACGGCGAGTACGAGATCGAAAACAGCACGGGCGAGGTGACGGTGACCTACGCCGACCTGATCGCCATGGGACTGACCGAGGAGCACGGGAAGTACACCGCCCAGATGGCCGTCGGTTGGGCCGCCAGCGATCCGGTTAACGTGACCTCGGAGGGCTTTGGGCTGACGCTGGTTCCCGAGCCGACGACGATGGCCCTGCTGGGCCTCGGCCTGGTGGCGCTGGCGCGTCGGCGCCGCAGGTAAGCCGCTCGGTACAGACGTAACAACCTGAAGGCCGCCCCTGCGTGGGGCGGCCTTTCTTATTGGACCGGTCGGTGGCCACACGGAGTCGGGGCGGGGAAAAGGAGCGCGTTCGATGCATCGTCCGGCGATTCTGGCCATCCTGATGGTGCTGACGGCCGCTGCCGCCGTCCCGGCCGCGCCCCTCGTGCCGAACGACCCGTTCTACTCGTACGAGTGGTACGGCTCGGCGCTGAACCTGCCGACGGCCTGGGGCCTGTCGGTCGGGTCGGCGGACGTCGTCGTGGCCGTGCTGGACACCGGCGTCATGGACTTTACGCCCGACCTGGCCGGGCGCGTCCTTGGGGCGCTTTCGGCCACGGGGTCGGCGCCGCTCGACGGCACGGCCAACCATCACGGCACGTGGGTGGCGAGCGTCGTCGGGATGGGCGTCAACAACGGCCTGGGCGGGGCGGGGGTGGGGAACTTCCGGATCCTGCCCATCACGGTGACCGACGTGGGCGGCCTGAACAAGTCGGAGGACATCGCCCTGGGCATCCGCATGGCCGCCGAGGCCGGGGCCAAGGTCATCAACGTCTCGCACGGAACCCTGAAGTACGGCCCCCTCGACGCCGCCGCCGCCTATGCCCGGTCGCTGGGCGCCCTGACGTTCGTGGCCGCCGGAAACCGGAACACGTACAACCCCATGACGGGCTACGACAACCTCATCTTCGTCTCGGGCACCGACCCGGATGACGAGCGCTGGGACGACGGGTCGGTCGGCAGTTCCTGGGGCCCGTACGTGGACCTGTCGGCCCCGGCGGTCGACATCCTGATCGCCGACCCGGACAACCCGTCGCTGCCGAGCGGGTACGGCATCCACTACGGGACCAGTTACGCGGCCCCGCTGGCGGCCGGCGCGGCCGCAATGGCCTGGTCCATCTGCCCCGACCTGACCGCCGACCAGGTGCTCGAGATTCTCGAAGGGACGGCCGTCGACCTGGGCGCCCCCGGCTGGGACGAGGTTTTCGGCCACGGTCGGGTCGACATCGGGGCGGTGGCGTCCGCGGCGTACGCCCTGACGCCCGAGCCGGCCACGCTGGCCCTGGTCGTCCTGGGCCTGGCGGGTGTCCTGGCCCGACGAGGGCTGTCCGGATAGGCGCTAAGGCCGTTTCCTGCCCGCCGATTTGACTTCCGGCTGTTTGCGTATAGTATACCTAAGGGGGAAAGTGCGGCGACGCCGAGATGCGTCTGCGCCCTTGTCAGGCCGCCTCGGGCGGTGCACGCTATGAGTGCCTCTATGGACGGGTTCAAACGCCAAGTTGGCGGGGCATGGCTATTGGCGCTGACCGTCTGCCTGGCGGCGGCAGGGCCGGTCCAGGGCCTGATTCAGCACCCCGGCGACGAGGGCGACCCCGCCGTCCGACCCCCGGATGCCGCCGTCGGACGCTGGGCCGGCAACGCCTCGTGCGTGCCGGTCGGACCGAATTACGTCATCACCACGCGCCACCAGGGGCATGGCGTGGGCTGGCCGGTAACCATCGGCGGGGTCGAGTACCTGGTGGCCGAGGTCTTCGACCACGCCCAAGCCGACCTCCGCGTGGTGCGGTTGACCCTGGGGGGCCTGGACGCCGACCTGGCTGACTACACCCCCGTCTACACGGGCACCGACGAGCACTTCAAGAACGTCGTCATCGGCGGCTGGGGCCAGGGGCGCGGCGACCTCCTCAAGACGCCCGGGCAGACGGTCTACGGGTACGCCTGGACGGGGGCCTTCCTCGACCAGCCGCTGCGATGGGGCGCCAACCGCATCGAGGACACTAGCGAGGTCGGCGACGGGACTTACACGTCGAAAGTCATCACGGCCGACTTCGACGGGGCCGGCGGCTCGGCTTACCGCGCCCGCGAGGCGGCGCCGGCCAAGTACGATTCCGGCGGCGGGTGGTTCATCGACGTCAGCCCGGGCGGCACCGGAGACTGGCGCGTCGCCGGGTTGACCCGCGGCGTGGAGCACGGCGAGCCCATCTCTCAGTCGTGGTTCCGCAACAGCCTGACGGGCGTGCACGACCCGGACTACCTCGACGCCGTCCGCCTGAGTTCCTACGCCGGGTTCATCAACGGCGTTATCAACACGGACGTCTGGCGCGTCGACTCGTCGGGCCTCTGGTCCGCGGCGGCCAACTGGTCGGCCGGCGTCCCCAACGGCACGGACACGTGGGCGGCCCTGGGCGACGCCATCAGCGCCGACCGCACGGTCACCGTCGATACCGCCGTCACCCTGGGCACCCTCCGCATCGACGATAACGACCGCTACACGCTCGACGGCACGGGCAGCCTTACCTTCAACGTCGCCACCGGCCTGGCCGGCATCGAGGTGAACCGGCAGGCGAAGTTCGCCGGCAACGGGGCCCACACGATTGGCGTCCCCATCACGCTGGCGGCGCCGCTGGTCTTGAACACCAGGTCCTCGGGCGACCTGATCCTGGCCGGCGCGATCTTTGGTTCCAAGAGCATCACGAAGTGCGGCGAGGGCACCGCCGTCCTGGCGGCCACGAACCCCTTTTACGGCGGCCTCGTCATCGAGGAAGGCACCGTGCGCGGCACGGCGCCGGGTGCCCTGGGCACCGGAGAGGTCACCCTCAAGGGCGGGTCGATCGACCTTCGGTACGACGCCGATGCCGCCTTTGCCGGGACCGTCCGGATGAAGTCCAGCGCCACCGCCAACGTCAACGCTCTCGTGGCGGGCACCGGCCGGACCCTGTCGGTCGGGGCCCTCAACGTCGAGGGCAACCAGACGCTGACCGTCACCGGAGGCAACGACTACTGGCTGGGCGTGACGGGGGCGACGGTCTTCACCGGCGTAACCGGCGTGGCCACCGTGAACACGGCGTCGGCCAACCTGTTGCTGGCCGGCGGCATGGTGGTGACCACCGGCTCCATCGGCAAGACCGGCCCGGGGACGCTGGCCATCGGCGGCGCCCAGTACTACGGCAGCGCGGCGGCGATGACCGTGGCCGGCGGCACGGTCCGGTTCAACTCCGACGCCGGGCCCGGCGGATTGGACAACCTGGCGGTCAGCGTCACCAGCCCCGGCGCCGCCGTCGCGTTCGGCGCCACCCAGCACCTGGCCAACCTGACCGTCTCGGCCGGGACCGCCCAGGTCCTCTCGGGCGCCCCGCACGTCGTGGCGACGCGCGGCCTCTCGATCGACGCCTCCGACTCTCGCCTCGACCTGGCCGAGGGCGGCCTCATCCTCAGCTACACGGGTTCCAGCCCCATGACCCAGGTCAGCGACTGGGTCCGGACCGGTCTCAACCGCACGGCGGGTTACTGGGACGGTTTCGGCATCACGTCGAGCACGGCCGCCGGCGCGACTCTCACGGCCGTGGGCGTCATCGACAATACCGACCCCAGCGTCGGCGGAAAGACCACCTTCATGGGCCAGACCGTGCCCGATGCCACCTCCATCCTGGCGCGGTACACCTGGTGGGGCGACGCCAACCTCGACGGCGTCGTCAACTCGAACGACTACGACCGCATCGACACCAACTGGCTGCTCTACGGCAACGGCCAAGGTACCCCGCCGGGAGGCTTCCGGTGGTCGGTGGGCGACTTCAACTACGATGGGCTCATCAACTCGAACGACTACGACCTGATTGACCGGGCGTGGCTGCTCCAAGGCAGTCCGCTGATGACGGCGGATGGGCCGTACGGTTTCGTCCTGCCCACGGCCGAGGTGGACTTCGCCGTCGGGCCGCCCGCGACGCTGGGCGTGGTGCCCGAACCCGCGACCATCGCCCTGCTGGCCGCCGGAGCCCTCGCGGTCGTCGGCCGGCGCCGGCGTCGCCCGGCTGCGTCCACCCCGCGCTAGCCGGCGCCCACGTTTAGCCGTCGCCGGCACGGCGACGGGGCCGGCCGTCGGGCGTCCATCGGCGCTGCCCGCGGGCGTACCGCCCGCGGCTAAACGACGGCGCCCGCGTTGGCGGCGTCATTACTCCACGACGATCATCCGGTGGCCGTCGACGACGGGCACGACCACCTCGACCCGCCCGCCTTTGAACGTAAACTTGAGGTCCGTTTCCTCCGGCGCCAGGTACACCCGCCTGGGCTTCTTCCCGATCGCGACGGCCACGCGGACGTCGTGCAGGGGCTGGCGGTCTTCGATGATGTCCATGCCCTCGGCCCGCCGCTCGGCCACGTAGTTCATCAGGTGGATCACCGTGCGGCGTCCCTGCCGCAGCATCGTCACGCGGGCGGTCGTCGGCGCCGTCACCTCCAGGAGCCGGCGGCCGAGCAGCCGGTCCAGCAGGTTCGCCACCACCTGCCGATACACCGGGTACGCCGTCTCGGCGTAGGCCGTGAACAGCGGCGCCTGCGCGTACGCCACGCGGCCTTTCTGGACGATCGCCGGGCGATTCGTCCGGCGCGACAGGGCCGCCTCGGTGTGGCCCGAGAACGTCCGCCACGTCCGGCTGAAGTACGGGTCGCCCAGCCGCGCGAGCACCGCCGCGCCGGCCTTCGCCTTGACCTCGGGCCCGGGCCGATACAGGGCGTGTGGCATGTCGGGGATGCCGCACGAGAGGTCCTTGCCCACGATGAAGTACGGCTGGGTGTGCCGCGCGGGGCCCACGTACGACACCGGCCAGGCGGCCAGGGCGAACCGGTCCTCGTCCGGTGCCATGCCCGAGCAGGCGGTGGCCAGCACCTTGCCGCCGCGGGCCAGGTACGCCTTGACCCTGGCGGCCAGGGCCGGGTCGAGCCGCACGTCGTCGGGCAGGACGAGCGCCTCGTAGGGGGCGAAATCGGCCTGGGCGTCGATGACGTCGAACAGCAGGTGCGCCTCGGCCAGCATCCGGACGGCGCCGGCGGCGGCCATCGGCACGATGGAGGTCCGCCCGCTGGGGTCGGGCGCAGCGACCACCGCGATGGGTGCCACGGGCGTGGCCCCGTGGCACCAGGGCTCGCGGGCCTTGACCTCTCGGAAGACGCGTCCGATTCGCTCGTAGACGGGCGGGTCGAGGCGTCCGCGCGGAGGCAGGTGGTCGCCGATGTTGCACAGGCCGCCGAGCATGAGGGCGTGGAAACATTCCTGCTCCAGCGCCGCCTGGGGTTTCAGGCCGCCCAGGTCGCCCCACGACTTGTGGAACCGGGCCGTCATGCCGACGAACGGTTTGCCGAAGGTCCGACCGAACCGGCCCATGAGCGGAAAGTGGCCGTACCCCCACCCGCCCGTCGGCAGGCTCTCGACGTCGACGTGCGTGTCGTACGGCACGAGGTCGCGGGCCGCCAGCGTGAAGCACGAGTTGAAGAAGCACGACAGGCCCTTGGGCTTGCCGCGGAACATCCGGACGAGCCGCTGGTGGGCCTCGCGAATCACCCGGTGGCTGAAGGCGGCCGCCGAGGCCGGGTCCTCGGGGTCGACCCCCTCGCGGACCATGCGGGCGATGCACCGGGCGCACTGGCACGACGGTTTCGGGTGCATCAGGATGTCGTAGAACAGGCCGTCGGCGGGGTAGTTCTCCAGCACTTCCTCGGCCTGGGCCGCCACGTACTCGATGTACTCCGGGGCGTTCATGCACAGGAGGTGCCAGCCCGGCCGCAAGGCGTCGCGGATGCGGCCGCCGGGGCCCACCGCCTCCAGGCCCGGGTCCAGGCGCCACGAGCGTTCGTCCAAGCCGACGCTCAGGTACACCGGCGCCCGGATGCCGCGCTTATGGAGGGCCGCAATCTGCCGGCCCATCAGGTCGAACTTCAGGCTCGGGTGCACCGCGCCCACCTTCGTCGGGTAATACGACCAGCCGTGGTGGCACTTGCCGAACACGGTGACCATGCCGACGTGGGCCCGGGCGAAGGTGTCGGCGAACGCGTCGGCGTCGAAGTCGGCCCCGACGTCGCTCACGAGTTCCGACGTGTGAAAGTCGAGGTGAATCTGCGTGATGGGCAACTCGAATCGCGTCGACCTGGCCAAGGCACGTCTCCTTTCCGAAGACATCGAGGGCCCCCATTGTAGCGGCCGGTTTGCCCCATGCAACCGCCGCCGCGCGCGGCCGCGAAATTGCGTTGACGCTGTCGCCCGAATTCCTAGCATGGAACGCCCGAGCGGCGAGAACGAGGCGACGCCACCGTACCCGCCGGTCCGCCGCCAGGCACCTGCCGGAACGGAGCGATATCCATGGCCAAGACCAAAGACACCATCCCCGCCACCATGACGGGCGTCATCCTGCCGGGCAACAGCACGGTCGAGTTCGCCGAGTTTCCGGTGCCCGAGCCGGGGCCCGGCCAGGTGCTCGTCCGGATGAAGGCGTCGAGCATCTGCGGCAGCGACATCCGCGCCATCTACCGCGAACACGTCGGCAAAGGGCCCGAGGGATACCAGCCGGGCACCATCGCCGGGCACGAGCCGTGCGGACAGATCGTCCGGGTCGGCCCCAACACCAAACGCTACCAGCCGGGCGACCGCGTCGTCCTGTACCACATCTCGGGCTGCGGCGTGTGCGAGGACTGCAAGCACGGTTACATGATCTCGTGCACCAGCCCCCTGCGGGCCGCCTACGGCTGGCAGCGGGACGGCGGTCATGCGGCATACCTGCTGGCCGAGGAGAACACGTGCGTCCGCCTGCCCGACAGCCTCTCGTACACCGACGGGGCGCTGTGCGCCTGCGGGTTCGGGACGAGTTACGAGGCCCTGACGCGCATCGGCCTCTCCGGGGCCGACCGGCTGCTGGTGACGGGTCTGGGGCCGGTGGGCTTGGCCGCCGCGATGCTCGGCCGCGCGCTGGGCGCCGGCCTGGTCATCGGCACCGACATCTCGAAGGCCCGGCTGAAACTGGCCCGCGACCTCGGCCTGGTGGACCACGCCCTCGCGGCCGACGACAAGGCCTTGGCGACGATCAAGGACCTGACCGGTGGCAAGGGATGCGAGGCCAGCATCGACTGCTCGGGCGCCCCGGCCGGGCGGCTGCTGGCCATCCAGGGCACGCGGCAGTGGGGCCGCTGCGTGTTCGTGGGCGAGGGCAACAAGGTGGAGTTCGACGTCTCGCCGCTGCTCATCCACCCGCAGATTACGCTGTACGGGTCGTGGGTGACCAGCCTGAAACACATGGAGGAGTTGGTGGAACGGCTCGACCGCTGGGGCCTGCATCCTGACAAGACCGTCACGCACCGCCTGCCCCTGGCGAAGGCCGCCCGGGCCTACGACCTGGCCGACAAGGGCCAGGCCGGCAAGGTGGTGATTTGTTTCGACGAGGAACTGGCGTAGCCGCCGCGCCGTGTTTAGCCGTCGCCGGCACGGCGACGGGAACGGCCGTCGGGCATCATGTTGTCGTACGTCACGGGTCGAACGAAGCCCCATCGCTGTGGCGACAGACCGGCTGCGGCCGGATTGGCCTCGACGTATTCGATGGCTGCCCCCAGGGCCTCGCGGTCGTCCAGGAACACTTTCCAGAGCCCGCGTGTCCAAGGTGTTTGCACAAGCCCGAGGGTTCGCGTGGCCGCGCCCTTGAGTTGGTTGACGACATACTCGACCCGGTAGGTCGTGCGCAGGATGATCAGGTGCACATGGTTGTCCAGGATGGCGCAGGCCGCCACCGGAATCATGAGGCGCTGAACCGGACGCGCAAACGCTTCCGCTATCATGGGGCGACTGGCATCGGTGATGAAGAAGGCCGGTCGCGAGAGGGCAGGCGTGGCGGTCGTCCAGAACCGGCGAAGCGACCCGCCGCCCGGCTGGGGCGACTGGCGCCCGTACCGGACGGGGCCCAGGGCGCGGAGTTCCTCCTTGTAGACGGCCTTCGAGTAAGAGCCTCGTGGGTCATTCGGCAACCACGTTCCGTAGGTGGTGAAAATGGCGTGGTAGGCGATGACCATGGCCTGCCTCCCCCCGTTTAGCCGTCGCCGGTACGGCGACGGGAACGGCTGTCGGGCATCCTTCGGCGCGACACGCGGCCGTGCCGGCCGCGGCTAAACAACGGCACTCGCGTTTCCAAGCCGGATGCCCGCGCCGTGTTTAGCCGTCGCCGGCACGGCGACGGGAACGGCCGTCGGGCATCCTTCGGCGCGACACGCGGCCGTGCCGGCCGCGGCTAAACGACGGCACTCGCGTTTCCAAGCCGGATACCCGCGCCGTGTTTAGCCGTCGCCGGTACGGCGACGGGAACGGCTGTCGGGCATCCTTCGGCGCGACACGCGGCCGTACCGCCCGCGGCTAAACGACGGCACTCGCGGCCGTGCCGGCCGCGGCTAAACGATGGCGCGGGCCAGGCGGATTTTCGCTGCGGTTTCGCCGCCGTTGAGGAGGTGTACGAGCGGCGGCGGTCGGTCGGTGCCTTCGATGAAGGCGGGGCGGGCTTGCCACGGGGCTACGCTCAGGACGTTCGTCAGGTCCATCCAGTGCTGGAGCCGCGCGGGCTTCAGGCCCCACGTCATGTGGAAGTGGTTGGCGGGGGCGACCTGTTTGTACTCGACCATCGAGGCGTACTTGGGCGTGACCCAGGTGTGTGGCCAGGTGACGTTCGACGTGTTGGCGACGGCCTGGGCGAGTTTCTCGGGCAGGTCGACGGTGGAGGCCTCGTCCCAGACCATGCTGAAGAGGCCGGCCAGGTTGCTGTAGGCCAGCCTAGCGGCGATGCCGTGGATGCCGCCGGGCGAGACGAACGTGACGCTGTTTCCGCCGCCGGGGAAGTAGTAGAGTTCCGCCCCCGGCATCGAGACGTTCTTCAAGACCTTCTCGGGCGGGTCACCGGGCCGGCCGGCCCAATCGAGGCTGGCGCTGCCGGAGTTGTCGCCGTCCACAATGCCGCGCTGGGCCCAAACGTCCTTCGCGGTGAACTTCACGCCCAGTTTCCTGGCCAGGGCCTGGATCTCCCACGGTTCCCAGACCTTGCGGAAGTCCATGAAGAGGGGCGGGTTGCCGCCCGAGAGCCACGTCATGACGAGCATCGTCAGCAGCCCTTGGGCGTCGGCCTCGGTGGCGAAGGGCAGCGGGGCCTTGGGGCCGCGATGGTCGAAGGTCGAGTTGAAGAGGCTCTCGGCGGCGTCGCAGATGGGCAGGGGGATGCCCCGCCGGTCGCTGCCCCATTCGAGTTGGTTCATGAACCCGCCGCCGACGGCGTCGACCTCCGCGAGCAGGTCGCGCATGATGAGGTACATGGCCAGGCCCTGGTTGAACTTCTCGTCGGCGCCCGGTTGCGAGAGGTCCAGGCGGGGACCCAGGTGCCGGTCGACCCAGGCGCGGAGGCGCTTGAGTTCCGCCGCCGGGTAGGCCTTCTTGGCGAGCATGTCGGACAGCAGTTTCATGTCGAGCCGGGTGATCTCCAGGCCGAACGTCCGCCGCGTCGCCAGGACGTGCGCGAGGGCCGTCTCCATGCCCATCGAGTCATGGCCAAATATGACGACGCGGCGGCCCTTGAGACCCGCGTACGCCAGCGCGGCATAGCACCAGTCGACGAGGGCGTCGGCGGTGGCGGGGGTCATCTCGGGTTTCTGGCCGGTGTCGGGCCAGGTGCCGACGTTGAGCGCCGCCAGGCGGCCCATCTGCGCGAGGGCCCCGTTCAGGGCGTGGGCGAAGACGACGCCGGGCTTGGGTCCCGAGTTGCCGCACGTGATGTTCAGCGGCACGTCCGGCGGGAAGTGGGCCAGCAGGCTGATGACGGTCAGTTGCGGAAAGGCCCAGGTGTCCGGGGCGCAGACGAGGGCCTGGACCCCGGCGGCCTTGAACTGGCGGGCCACGAGGTCGGCCTGTTTCTCGCCGTCGACGAGGGTGGGTGTCCAGACGACGTTCACGGCCCGGCCGTCGGGCATCCGGACGCGGTCGGCCACCAGGTCGGCCACCAGGTGGGCGACGTTGGCGGCCCGGGTGCGCGAGGCCTCGTCGATGCGCGGGTCGCCCGTGGCGAACACGCCGAAGGTTACGGTTCCCGTCTTTCCTGCCGCCGGGTCATCCGCCAGTTTCTTCGCCTTGGCCACGGCCGATCTCCTTGTCGCAGGTCCGCTCCTGAGGTTCCAGAATACGCCGGCGCCGGGCCGAACTCAAGTCAATCCGGCGTCGCGCGGGGCGGGCTCAGCCTTTCAGGGCGCCGGCGGTCACGCCGCGAATGAAGAACCGCATCGTGAAGATGAACAGGATAATCAGGGGAACCGAGGCAATGGCGTAGGCGCTCATCATGGGGCCCCATTCCTTGACGTAGGCGTCGGCCAGGCGGTAGAGGGCGACGGCCATGGGCAGGCGGTCGGGTTCGCGGATGACGAGCAGCGGCAGGAGGAAGTTGTTCCATCCGCCGATGAACGAGAGGCAGGCCAGCGTGGCCAGGATCGACCCGTTCATCGGCAGGACGACGTGCCAGATTTGCCGCAGGGGACCCGCGCCGTCCATCTCGGCGGCCTCGAAGAGTTCCTCGGGCGTGTCTTCGATGTAGTTGCGCAAAATGAAGATGTTGAAGACCTGGGCCCCGGCGATGCCCGTCAGCACCAGCGCGGTGTAGGTGTTCAGCAGGTTCATGTTCCGCAGCAGCGTAAAGAGCGGCATGAGGTTGGCCACGCCGGGCATCAGCATCAGGATGATGAAGGCCGACCACAGCAGGTTGTGCCCGGGCATCCGGTACCGGGCGAAGACGTAGGATGCCAGGACGGCCAGCACCAGCGCCCCCACGGTAGGCACCAGCGACAGGTACAGCGTGTTGGGGATCGAGGCGCCGATGGTCTCCCATCCCGTGACGTAGTTCTCCACGTGCATGGGCGCCGTGGGCAGCCAGGGTTGGCGGTAGAACTCGCGGTTGGTCTTGGCCGAGATGTTGAACATCATGTACAGCGGGAAGAAGGCGAACACGAGCATCGACAGAACGAAGCCGTGCTTCACCGCCTCGGCCATCTTGCCGCGAAGCGACTTCGAGTGCATGTATCCGGTGACGGCGGCGGTCATTTGCTCACCCGCACGTAACGGTTGTTGACCCACGTCAGGGCCAGGATCAGGAAGAACAGCAGCAGGCCGATGGCGCAGGCGTAGCCGGCCTCGCCGTCGGTAAACGCCTTACGGAACATGTACAGGCCGGGCACCATGAGTTTGCCGTTGGGCCCGCCCGTGTCGGTGAAGAGGATGAAGATGAGGCCCCAGCCGTTGAGCGTGCCGATGATCATCAGGATGAGGTTCAGCCGGACCTGGGTCATGATGAGCGGCAGTTCGATGTTCCAGAACTTGCGGAACCAGCCGCACCCGTCGATCTCGGCGGCGTCGTACACGCTCTGGTCAATGTTCCCCAGCCCCGCCAGGTACAGCAGGACGCTGACGACGCCCACCCACGGGAACCCCCAGAAGATGTAGGCCCACAGCACCAGGTCGGGGTGACCGAGCCAGGCCGGGGCGCCCGTGGCGAAGGCGTCGGTGCCCACCCATTCGCCCAGCGTCTGGAGCACCCGCATCAGCCCCGTGGCGCTCAGCACCCGGTTCAGCGGGCCGAACGTCGGGTCGTACAGAAACTTCCACAAGAGCAGCCACACCATGCCCGGAATGATCATCGGAATGACGAACAGCACCCGGTACAGGTACCGCCATCGCTCGCCCGTCATGCGGTGGATGGCCACGGCCGTGGCGATCGAGGGCACCATCTTGACGAGGTTCGTCAGGATCAGGATCAGGATGAGGCCGAAGCCCGCCAGCAGGACCTCGTCGGTGAACGCCCGGGTCAAGTTCTCCAGGCCGATGTACTCTTCCATCTCGTCGCCGTCCCAGCGGAAGACCGAGTGGTACACGCCGCTGGCGGCCGGGAAGTACGAGAACGTGCAGATGAACGCCAGGGCCGGCAGAATCAGCAGGTACAGTCCCCACCGGTGCCGCAGTTGCCGGAAGGTGATGATCTTCACTCGGCACCCCCCGCGCGTTTGGCGGCGTAGATCTTCTTGGCCGCCTCGAAGTAGCGGACGTCGTCGGCCCGTTCGGCGATGCGGCGGCTCTGGCCGAGCACCAGGGCCACGTAGTTCTCGCGGACCTGCTCCGTCAGGCCGCCGCGCAACACCCGGGCCCGGGCCTGGGCCAACTGGAACTCCGTCTGGACCGTGCCGGTGTACGCCTCGCGCCACCGTTTCTCGAAGTCCTGGAGGACGTACTTGTCGTAGTCGGCCATGTACCGGGTGATGAACCGCTTATAATGGCCGTCGAGCCACCCCGCCAGGGGCACGTCCTGCGGCGGGCTGACACCGACAAAGCCCTGGTACTGCTGGTCGTACCGCAACTTGGTGTCGCCGCCGAAGTCCATCCAGTACACGCAGTACACGCCCTCGACGTTCGGCGTGAACGGCTCGAGCACCGGCGCCGGTACGGCCCCCCGGACCGCCGGGAACCACGAGAACTTGTTGTTCAGCCACTCGTTCACCCGCCGGCTCGACATGAAATGCATGAAGTCGATCGCCAGGTCCGGGTGCCGGCTGAACTTCGTCAGCGACATCGGGAAGCCCGACTTCGTCCCCGCCTCGGTAATCCGGTGCCGGATGGTCTCGTAGTACGGCTGGCCGGGCCGGGGCATCGGGAAGTCGAAGACCAGGATGTCGAACAGGCCCTCGACCTGTTGCTGCATCGTCCCGGCCTCCCACGAGCCGGTGGCCATCATCACCGCCTTGCCCTGGGCGAACATGAAGACCGAGTCCTCCCGCTTCATGTTCATGAACCCCGGGTTGAACTGCTGGCAGATGCGGTACAGCAGTTTGTGCCCGGCGGCCAGGTCGGGGTCGTTGACGACGTCGATGTCGCCCTGGGCCACCGCCAGCAGGCGTTCGCCGTTGCCGATGCTGCTGTCGCCGTCGAGGTCGCCCTTGGCGAGCAGGTTCCACGTGCACCGCTCGTAGTACCGGCCGCGGAAGATGTCGGCCACGTAATCGCTGCCGGCGATCGGCACCAGTTTCTGGCCGGCCTTATCGCCGTAGGCCTTGATGCGATCGCAGACCCGGAAGAACGTCTCCAGGTCCTGGGGCCCGCGCACCTGCCCCGTCTTGGGGTCTCGCGGCAGGAGGTCGCCGGCGGCCGCCTCCAGCAGGTTCTTGTTGGCGAAG
>Ga0307379_10004925_pt1 | contig 18823 bp, 18 predicted proteins | sample UN2MG_FD_202237 | JGI IMG/M metagenome (GOLD analysis project Ga0307379, IMG submission 202237) | Soil microbial communities from Risofladan, Vaasa, Finland - UN-2 | ecosystem: Environmental > Terrestrial > Soil > Coastal area > Acid sulfate soil | place: Finland: Risofladan, Vaasa | collected... | reverse complement strand
CGTGGTGATCGCCTGCGACATGGACCTGGATAAGCAGTATCGGCTGGGCTACGAGGTCTTCCCTTCGAACTGGGAACTCTTCAAGGACCGGTATATCACGCGCGGCAAACGTTTCCGGGTCCCCGATCTTCCGAGCCTCGTCTTCCAGGCGACGCTTCTCGGGAACCACGAGAAGCACGCGAAGGCGCTCGCGGACGCGGACATCCGCTTCCGCCCCAAGGTGCGGAAGATCGGTTTCCTCGACTGGGGAGCGTTCGAGCGGGCCGTGGAGATCGGGTACCTGCACGCCAGGGAGTGCCTGGATCAGGCGGGACGGACGTGGCTCGAACCCGACTAGCCCGTGCTTTCCGAACTGTAGCGGGCGAGCAGCCCGGTGCGAACCGCATGGCGATGGATGCGGGTGAAGCACCAGGAAGCAAGCAGGATGTATAGACCCGCGAGGCAGGCACTCAACAAAAGCGTGGTTCCCCGATAGGCTCCGCCCGAGACGACCGCTCGCATCCCCTCGAACACGTACGAAGGGGGCAGCAGGCGGGAGACCTGTTGCATCCACGGCGGGAGCGTCGATACCGGATAGAAGACCGCGGCGAAGGGGGAGAGGAAGGCGGGGATGGGCCAGACGATCCACTCGGACGCGGGCCCGAACCGGAGCACGAGCGCGCTCGCGAAGATGCCGAGGGCGATCCCGAACAGGAAGAGCACGAGAAGGAACGGGACGAGCAGGAGCCCGTAGACGAAGAACGACAGCCCGAAGACCGTGCTCGCCAGGACGACCATCGTGAGGAGTCCCAACGCGCTCGTCGCGATGCTGGTGAGCACGAGTCCGCCGACGTACTCCCGGATCGAGAGCGGCGATGCGAAGAGGTTCAGGAAGTTGTGCGACCAGACATCCTCCAGGAACGCGATGCTCACGCCGTGCATGACCCGGGTGAAGAAATCCCAGAAAAGGATGGCGCCCAGGAGCACCGGAACGAAATCGAAGCCGGGCGAGGCGATCGCGTTGAGATACCGGGTGATGAATCCCCACAGCACGATGTCGACGGCGACCCACGCGAAGATCGGAAGCACGCGCACCGGGCTTCCGCGCATGAGATAGAACTGCCGGAGCACGATCGCGGCGGTGCGGCGAAAGGACGCCATGCTCAGGTCCGCCTCAGCGCGAGCGGCTCGCGGGCCACGGCGATGAAGAGCTCCTCGAGCGTCTCCTTGCCGTGCGCACGCGGCAAGGTTCCCGGGTCTCCCTCGAGGAGAATCTTCCCGCGGGAGAGGAAGAGCACGCGGTCGCAGACGTCCGCGACTTCGTACATGTTGTGAGAGGTCCAGAGGACTCCCACCTGGTCCCGTGTGACGAACTCGTGAATCTGCGTACGGATGTCGTTGGCCACGGCGGGGTCGAGCGATGCGGTAGGTTCATCCAGGAGCAGAAGGCGCGGTCGATTGATCATCGCCTTGGCGAGGCTTACCCGGGTTTGCTCGCCGGACGAGAGTACGCCGCACCTGGAATTTCGCAGTCTCCCGAGATCGAACTGTTCCAGCAGCGTTTCGATCCGTTCCGGAAGTTCCGTCACCCCGTACATCAGTCCGAAGACGCGGAGGTTCTGATACACGGTCAGGTTGCCGGGAAGCGGGGCGTAGACGGCGGCGAAGTTGGTGCGCTCCAGCGCCCGGACACGGCTTCCGGAGATGTCGGCGCCTTCGATGAGGATCGTACCCGAGGTCGGCTCGAGGACCCCCAGGATCATGTTGATGGTGGTCGTCTTCCCGGCCCCGTTCGGGCCCAGGAGGCCGACGATCTCGCCTTGCCCGACGTCGAAGGAGACCCCGTCCACCGCGACCGTGTTGCCGTAGAGCCTTCGCAGGCGGTCCACGGCCAGGACTTTGGGGTTCACGGGGTCCTCCACTCCGGTAAATTTCCGCTTTTCCGTCACACCCGGCTTCCATCTCCATTATCATGCAGGAAGGGAAAATAATTCCGATCAGACTGCGACAGGGGGGAGAGAAGCATGTCCGGAAATTATTCGCGCATCGCGATCGTGACCGGCGCCACATCCGGGATCGGCGAGGCAACGGCCAGGAAATTCGTTGCCTCCGGCTTCGGAGTGGTCGGAAATGGGCGCACCGCTGCGGTACTGGCCGCGATGGAAAAGGAGATCGGTCCCGCGTTCCGCGGTGTCGCGGGGGACGCATCCGATAGCGCCGTCCTTGACCGGCTCTTTGCCGCGGCGATGGAGCGCTTCGGCAAACCGGCCGACATCGTCGTCGCCAACGCGGGGAGAGGCTTGGGGGGGTCGGTCAAGGACGCCGATCTTGCGCAATTCGAGGAGACGATGAGAATCAATGTGACCGGCACCCTCGCATTGCTGCAGAAAGCTGCGCAGAGGATGGTGGACAGGCAGCAAAGCGCCTACCCGAAGGCGGCGGCGGATATCGTTATCGTCGGGTCGGTGGTGGGGCGGCACATATCTCCCTTCAGCGCGGTATACGGCGCCACGAAATTCGCCGTGCACGCGCTCGCCGAAGGGTTGCGGCGCGAGGTGGGGCCGAAAGGTGTTCGCGTCTCGCTGGTCGAGCCCGGGGTCGTGCTCAGCGGGTTTCAGGCGGGGGCGGGGTACAACGACGAGATGGTGCGCAGCTTTCATGAAAAATTCGGCCCGCTGCTGCTGGGGGACGACGTGGCGGACGCCATACACTACATCGTCACCCGGCCGCCCCATGTGCATATCTGCGACGTCATGGTCCGTCCGACACGCCAGGATTATCCATGACGGGAGGAGGATGCTGACGATATGAGCGGGGCGCGCCTGTATTCCCCCCTTCGCCTGAGGGAGTTGGAATTCAAGAACCGGATCTTCGTCTCCCCGATGTGCCAATATTCCGCCGTCGATGGAATGCCGACGGATTGGCACCTGGTGCACCTGGGGAGTCGGGCGGTCGGAGGCGCCGCCCTGGTGATGACGGAAGCCACAGCGGTTTCGCCGGAAGGACGGATCACCCCCTTCGATACGGGGATCTGGTCGCGGGAACAGGCCGCGGAGTTCCGGAAGATCGCCGGATTCCTCCGGCAACATGGAGCCGTGGCCGGACTCCAGATCGCGCACGCCGGCAGGAAAGCCTCGACCGATGTTCCCTGGCGCGGGGGAAAGCCGCTGGACACCGGGAGCGGGGGGTGGCAACCGATCGCTCCCAGCCCGGTCCCCTTCGCGGAAGGATACGCCGTCCCCCGGGAGATGACGGAGGCGGATATGGAACGCGTCCGCGCGGCGTTTGCCGCGTCCGCCCGTTACGGACGCGAAGCGGGGTTCGAGGTCGTCGAGGTTCACATGGCGCATGGGTACCTCCTGCATGAATTCCTCTCTCCCCTGACCAACCGGAGGACGGACGCCTTCGGCGGAACCCTGGAGAACCGCCTCCGCTTCCCCGTTTCCGTGGCCCGCGCGGTGCGGGAGGAGTGGCCGGAACGGCTGCCGGTGTTCGTTCGCGTCTCCGCCACCGACTGGGTCGAGGGAGGGTGGGACCTTCCGCAGACCGTCGCGCTGGCGCGGGAACTGAAGTCGCTCGGCATCGACATGGTCGACTGTTCCAGCGGCGGAACCGTTCCCGACGCGGTGGTTCCGGCGGGGCCGGGGTTTCAGGCGCCTTTCGCCGCCGCCGTCCGTCGGGAAGTCGGTATCGCGACGGGCGCCGTCGGCCTGATCACCGAACCCGCGCAGGCCGAGGAGATTGTTTCAACGGGCCAGGCGGATGCCATCCTCATCGGAAGGGAATTCCTGCGGGATCCGTACTGGCCGCTCCATGCCGCCCGCAGCCTCGGTGTGGACGTCCCGTGGCCTTCCCAATACGAGCGGGCGAAACCCTCGTGATCGTTGTCCCTGCCGAAACACCCGCATCGCGGGGACGCACGCAGTCCCGCGGGGAGGAGATCGCAAACAGCGTCAGCCATGGAGTCGGCCTGCTCGCCGGGCTGGTTGCCGCCCCTGTTCTCATGCTTTCCGCGGTCCGGCATGGCGGCGCGGCGCGAATTGCCGGCGCGAGCGTCTTTGCGGTCGCGATGGTGCTGCTCTACCTCACATCCACGCTCTACCACGCATTGCCGGGAAATCGCGCCAAGCAGGTGTTCCGGCTTCTTGACCACGCGTCGATATACGTCATGATCGCCGGCACGTACACGCCGATTACCCTGAGTGTGCTCGGCGGCACGTGGGGCTGGACCCTGTTCGGGATCGTGTGGGGGTTGGCCCTTGGGGGCATCGTACTCACGATGGCGGGAGGAGTGCGGTTTCCGAAACTACGGATCTCCCTGTATCTCGCCATGGGGTGGCTCATCGTGGTCGCCGTAAAGCCGTTGTGGCTCCGCATGCCATCGGAGGGGCTGGTATGGCTGTCGGCAGGCGGTCTCGCGTATACGGTGGGCGTGGTGTTCTATGCGGCCAAACGGGTCCGTTACGGCCACTTCGTCTGGCACCTGTTCGTCGTCGCGGGCACCGCGTGTCATTTCATCGCGGTGCTCCGGTTCGCGGCCTGACGAGGGTGGCGAATTGAATCTCGCGGGGATGTTCGACCGGACCATAAAACCGTACCTCCTGATCCTGGCCCTGATCTTCGCCGCCTCCTTCGTGGCAGGTACCTTTGTCCCATCGCCCATACGGCGGCAAATGGTCGAGATGTTCGAGGCGATGGCAGGCGACTATCGGGAACTTTCCGGCGGGGTGCTTTTCTTCAACATCCTCGCGCAGAATGTGATGGCGACGATGTTCGTGGTCCTCTTCGGCGTCATCGTCGGAATCATCCCGACATTCGCCGTCGGTTCCAACGGGTTTGGCCTGGGCATACTGTACCGCCAGGCATCCGAGACGTCCGGTTACGCGAAGGCGGCGCTCAACGTTTTGCCGCACGGGGTGTTCGAGATACCGGCACTTCTCATCGCCGCATCCTACGGCCTGTGGCTCGGTGTGATGGTCGTCCGGAGAGTGCGGGGGAGGGAAGGCACCTCCCTCAATACCCACATGGGGCATGCCTTCCGGCGCTACTTCGCCGTCGTATTCCCTCTCCTCGTTGTCGCGGCGGCGATCGAGACGGCCCTCATCCTCAGGCAGCCGTAGGGGGCGTCCCCCCCGGTTCCCCGGCTTCGGGCATTCCGAGTGGGAGCACCCGGCGGGTTGACAAGCGGAGGTCAGGCAGGGCCGATGGCGGACCGGGAAAGAAATCCGTGGTGGGTTTTCATCGTCGCCAGTCCCTTGTCGTAATGTGTTTCCGCCATCAGTCTCCCCGAAAGAAGGTGCGTCTGGAAGTCGAGAACGATCTCGTTCAGTGAGATTTCATAGTCCACGTTGAACAGTTTTTTGTACATATAGGTGTTTTTCCCCACGGAACTTCCACACCCGAAAACCTGGATCGACCGGTTTTCCAGCAGGTGCCCGGGTATTCTTCCCGCGATCGGTATGTGTTTGTGCCCGTGAAGGATTACCCGTACGCCATGGGAATCGCAGAAGCGGATGAATTCCTGGGCGTTGGCCAATCTGTCCATACGCTCGTAGGCAAAACTGATGAATTTCCGGAAGGATGACCCAAGAGTCCTCATGTGGAACCTGCGCATCTCGGGATCGATCCGGTCCAACCGCATGGGGTGATGATGCAGCAGGGAGATCAGTATCGGGTTGGTGGTTCCGCCGGGGGTTGGAGTCAAACCTTCTTCGATGGTCCTGAATTGCTCTCTCGAGATCTTCCCTCGTGCCATCGTTCCGGCGTCGGCGGAGTTCCAGCAGAGAATCCCGACGGGATGATCCGGGATCCATTCGATTCTCGCATTGAATGCGGGAGCCAGGAAGGAGGAGGAGGGACGACTTCGCATTACCCCTTTCGCCCGAACATCGTGATTTCCGGGCACGAAGATCGGATCCTGGCCGGAAGGCTGCAGATCTTTCAGGTAATCGTAAAGGTCGTTCGCGCAGATCACGTTGCTCTCGTCCGGTGTCTGCATGATGTCCCCGCTCAACAGGAACACCACGGACGAATCGCCCCGGTTTCTGTTCATGTAATCTTTCAGGAAATCCTTTACCCGGATGATCCGTTCGATCGATTTCTTACTTCCGATATGGGTGTCGCTCAAGTGCAGCAACGTCAACCGGGAACCCGCGTCGATCCTGCAGGAAGGAAACGCGTCCAGGTAATGGCGCGTCAGGAGATCTCCAGGTGCATCGGCGAGTTCATCCACTCGGGAGAAGATCCAGTGGATGGCGTCTTGGGCTTTCTCCGCGGGAAGCGGAAAGAACAGCGGTTCATCGCTTCTGCACCAGAGCAATATTCCCGGCCAGCGGGTCGATTTCGACAGGGCGGAGTGGAAGGGGGGGTATACGTACGTGATGGCCGAATCTTTTGAGGGGGCTTCGTTCAATTGAAGGATGAGATGCGGGTCTGCCTTGATGGTACCGGACAATTTCGACAGGAATATTTTTGATGTCAACAGCTGATCGGCGGAGTGGGACTCCTGGAACCCGGATGGGATGAGAACGGCGGTCCACTCTCTTGATGAAAAGATATCCCGCAGATCCATGACGATATCGTCGTAGCGGTGGCGAGGTCTTTCCCGGACCGTCGTTCTCATCCGGATCGCTTTTTCGACGATCTTCGCGTTCGATTTTTCGTGAAAATACAGTCCGTCGATCAGGTTCCCGAGGAACACGACCAGCGCATCCCTTACGAGATTCGGATCCGAGATCTCGGGGATCTGGTTGCGCCGGTCCAGGACGTAGGAGATCCAGTTGGCCGACTGCAGATTGAATCGTTCCTCCAACTTGGACCTCCGGTCAGCGGTGCTTGATGAAGGTCCCGTTCCGATACTCTTCGAACGCGATCCGGATCTCCTCGGAGGTGTTCATCACGATGGGGCCGTGCCAGGCCACCGGTTCTCCGATCGGTTTGCCGGAGACGAGAAGAAAGCGGACCGCCGCATTTTCGGCGGAGATGGTGACGGCGTCGCCGTCGCCGTAGTGGACGAGGCTGTCCGGCCCGCACGGGCCGTCGCGGCGCGGGTCGAAACGCGCGCTCCCCTCGACGACGTAGGCGAAGACCGTGTGCCCCGTCTTGACCGGATGGGTGAATTGCCCCCCCTTGGGGACGGAGACGTCGAGGTACTCGGGGTCGGTGACGATGTCCCGGACCGGGCCCTGCACCCCGTTTACCAGACCGCAGATGATCTTCACCTTTGCCCCGCCCTCGATGGAGACCTCCGGGATCTCGCTTCGCTTCACGTCCCGGTACCGCGGGTCCATCATCTTGTGGGAGGCGGGCAGGTTCGCCCACAGCTGGAATCCCCCCATGCGCCCCTGGGGGTTCCCCCTGGGCATCTCCTGGTGGACGATGCCGCTTCCCGCGGTCATCCACTGGACGTCGCCCGCGGTGATGTCGCCCCGGTTTCCCATGCTGTCCCCGTGCTCGACGTCCCCCTCGAGAACGTAGGTGATCGTCTCGATCCCCCGGTGCGGGTGCCAGGGGAACCCGGGCAGGTATTTCGATGGGTCGTCCGAGCGGAAATCGTCGAGGAGCAGGAAGGGGTCGAGGCCGGGCGCCTCCTGGTTGCCGAACGCCCGCTTGAGGTGGACGCCCGCCCCTTCGATCGTCGGGTTGGACCGCCACACTTTCCGGATGGCTCTTTGGACCGTCATGGCGACACCCCCTGTTGGAATATATACGCAGGATGACGCCGGAGGGTCAATCGTTGCGGCCTGGGCGTGGTGAACGGTGCGTTGTCATCCGGGATGCCCTCCTTCATCGCATCCCGGAGAGTTCCAGCGTGCGCCGGGCCGTTCCGCCGTGAGCCGTTACTTGCGCCCCCACTGGCCGTCGTCCGACTGGACCGCCCATCCGGGCGCGGCCTTGTCCCTCCACTGCTTCGCAAAAACCTTCCGGACCTGGGACACCTGCTCCGGTCTCAGGTTGAGGGCTTTCGTCACCTCTTCGTAGAGTTGGCGACGCGCGGCGTTGTCGGCGTCCACGAGTCTCTTCAGAGACGCCACCTGCGGCAACGCGAGTCCGCTCGTCCCCCGGACCTCCAGGAATCCGTCCCGGGTGATCCCGACCTGGCCTTGCTGATAGAAGGGGAGGAGTTCCCGGTGCCGCTGGCCGATCTGCTCCTTCAGCCCGCGAATCGCCGCGTTGCTTACGCTCGTGGCTTCCTCCGCGTAGGCCGGGGCGGGTCCGAAGCGGGCAAGTCGCACGATGCCGCGGATCGTGTCTCCATCGATCCACGACCGCGGTTTCTCCGTCGGCTCCTTCTTTGGAGGTTCCTTCGTATCCTGGTAGACCTCTTCCACGATCTTCTCGGCCGTCTTCTCCACCTGCGCGGCAGGGAAGTACACATTTACCGTGACGCACCCCGCGAGGAGCGCGAGAACCGTCAGGACGGAAAAAGCGATGCGATGAGCGGGTCGATCCATGCTGCCCCCCTTTTCACGGGCGGTTGGGCGCATCCGCCTCGATTGGACGTTCGCCGGTCACGCGCCTTGCCCGCTCCAGCATATCCGAAAAGCTGATGCGGTTGTCCGGGTTTCCATTGACCACGTCGATCCCGGCGAAAAAGCGTCTTTTCACAAGATATTCTACTCCGTCCTCGTGGATGAGACCTCGCACGGTGAAGACGTCGTTTTTCAGTCCGCATACGAAACCGATCTTCTCGTACGGGAATTCCCGGAAAAACTTCGTCATCAGGGAGACCCCCATGCCGCTCAGCCCGGAGCCCGTGCCGATCAATGAGATGGAGTTCACCGCCTTGAGGCTTACCGACTGGCTCACCCCCTTGGCGGGTACCGACTCCATCCTGAGATCGAACGCTACCGGCTGGCCGAAGGCCACCCGCAGACCCTTTATCGACCCTGAGAGGCGCCCGGTGATGCGTCCGACGCCCAGGGCCGCGGAAAACCGTTCGAGGTCGATCCGGTCGACGGTCACGTCGGCGCCGATCTCCCGTCCCGCGCTGAAGGGCCGCTCCACCGTCACGCCGCGGACGTCCAGCCGGCCGCCGAACAGATCGCCGGTCAGCGCTCCGGCGGCGGTCATCCGTTCCCCGTCGAGGACCACGGCATCCAGGATTCCACCAAGTTGCCCCTCGAGCATCGGATCCTTTCCGGCGACCCGGGCGAGGTCGAGATGGTCCAATCGTACCGCCATATTCAATCGGAAGACCGGGGAAAGCGGTTCATCGATCCGGATTCTCCGAAAGGCAAGTTTGGCTCCAAACAGGGACGCCTCGGCGGTTCCCCCGAGGTAGAGGCGATTGGGTACCAGGACGGCCGGCATCTCCAACGGCCCCAGCTCCTGCCCGGAGAGGCGAATCTTCTCCACCCGCAAACGGCCCCACTTCGCAGCATCGGAGGGGGCCGGGCGTCCCGGATCCGATGCGCCGAAGGAGTAGGAGATCGGCAGGTCGATGTCGAGTCCGGAGAGAAGCGCAGGCTCGGCCCCCCGGTGCAGATCGCTCAGACGCAACCGGAGCGTACCGTCCAGGTCGGCCGAATTTCCTGAACCGGAGAAGGCCAGGTCGATCCCGGCGGCCCCCTCCATCTCGAGTCCAGCCAGGTCGGGGTGCGACGCCGCCTGCGGATCCCTCACGAAGGTGCGGAAGATCGGCCCGAGCCGGGCGTCGCGCAAAGCGAGTCGCCCCTGGTGACGCCAGATTTCCTTGACACGACGCGCCTTCCCCTTGATCTCCAGGCGGCCGAACCCCGCCAAACCGGCTTCGAGGAGGAGTTCCTCATACTCGTCGGGGCCCGCTCGTGTTCCTCCGACACGCAGGTCGAGCGGATCCTTCGCGAGGTCGAGGTAGACCGTGCCCCAGAGGGCTTCCCCCTGCCGGAGGGCCAGGTCGACTTTCCCCCGGGCTCGGGTGGTCAGGTGCGCCTCGAGATCGACCTTGCCCGACAGGTTCTGACCCATCACATCGCCGGCGGGCGAGGTGAAGCCGATTCGTCCGAGCACCGCGGCAGCCGTCAACCGGGGACCGCCCTCCGCGGGTTCGAGTCGGGCGGCGACGTCGATGGCGCCCGTGGGCGACCAGCCGTTCCAATCCCTTCCACTCACCGCCTGTGCGAGGGATACCAGGTTGTCCGCGGGCAGACGCGCCCCCTCCATGCGGCCCCCCACGTTCCCGCCGCGGAAGGAGACCTGACCGGTCAAGCGGCCGAGGGATCCGGATCGGGTCTCCACGCCTTCCAGGCGATACGAATCGTCGACCGGCCCTGCGGATCCGCGGATCGCCAGCGTTCCAAAGGGCAGGGGACGGCCTTCGTAGAGAACCTCTCCCGCCTCCGTCGAGAGGATCCACGCCGGCAAAGTGGGAGCGGAGATCGCTCCGCCCAATGGGGTGTCGAAGCGAAAGCGTCTCACCAAGAGCGGTGGTCGGTCGAAATCTCCCGTTCCCTGGATCCGCCCGCTCAAGGCAGCCCTCCCGTGAAGCCACCCATCGAGGGTCCCCGACGCCATGAAGGATCCCCCGAAGCGGAAATCCAGCCCCGCGCTTGCGGAGGAAAGCCGCAGGTCGGGCGAGAGAAGTTCGAGGGTCAGGAGACGTTCCGTGATCCCGGTGGACAGAGACAGGCGCCAGGGCAGTCTGCCCGTCAGTTCCATGTCCGCAAGCGTACCGGGCAGGAGGTGAGCCCAATAGGTTCTCACCCATTCCACCCGCGGGATCTCCCCTTCAAGGGTACCGGACATCGTTTCGAGCGTCGGGCCGGTCAGCCGTCCGCTCGCGATGAGCAGGCCGCCGATGTCCAGTCCACGCACCTCCAGGCGAGGCTCCCGTCCATCCAGCGTTGCAGCGGCAACTCCGTTCAGGCGGATCGATTCCGGGAGGATTTCCCCGCGCGAACCCAGGATCACCCGCCCCTGCGACAGCGTCAGGTTCAGATCCTCCGCCTGGAGGGTATTCCGCGTCACCCGCAGGCGGGTCCGGCCGGAAAGGGTCCCTGAAATCCACGGCAGTACCAGGGGACCCGAGGCCGACACGAGATCGACCGTGAACGCAGGTTCGGTCGTTACGGTGCCGCGGGCCGAAAACTTCGATGCGAAGACGTTCCTTCCCTTTTCTCGAAAGGACACATCCCCGAATCCGTCGAAGGCACGCACCCCGCCTTCCCCCGGGGCCAGGTTCAACCGCAACCCGTCCACCGAAAGAACTCCCCGGGTCATGGCAATGCGGAGCCGGGCGTCCGTCAGCGACAGGTCCTCGATGTCGAACAGTCGGGTGAGCGCCGTCAGGTCCGGCGGGCCTTCCGTCTCCCGGGGGCCTGGTCGCTCGAAAATCACCCCCCTTGCTTCCACGTGCCGCAACCAGGGACCGCCGTGGAGGAAGCGGGAGGGGATCAGTTCGAATTTCAGGTGGTCCATTGCGATGAGATCGCCCGAGCGCGGAGGACCCGCGATCACGAGTCCGGAAAGCGCGACGCTCGGTGGGGTGAGCGATAGTTTCAGCCCGGCCAGGGAAGCCGTCCCGCCCCGCGGAGTCAGTGCCCGTTGCATCCAGGGCCGGAAAAGGGCGGGCCGGTGGACCGCCAGGGCCACGGTCAATGCGGCGGCCCCGAGAAAGGCCGCCAATCCCGTGACACACCAGAGGGCCGTGCGCCTCAGGGTCATCAAGTTCCCCTTATCTCTCTTGCCACGCCATCCGTGGTTTTCGAGCGGCATGAAAGCGATTTTCCCGCTCCCATCCTCACTCTTTTACCAGATCACGGCACCCCGGGGGGCGATCATTCGCGTGGCTTCTCCCGGTCCCTCCACCGGGATTCCGCCAGGATCCGGAAACTCCCGGAGCTTCCGGGAAACTAAGGATCAGGTACCGAAGATCATCGAAATGGAGGCTGTTATGCGAAAGAGAGCCGTGCTGTACGCGATGTGCACAGTTCTGACGCTGGTTCTTGCGGGAGTGGCATTTGCCGACCATCACGCGATCAAGATCTCCGGAAAGGACGGCGTCGGGAAATTCTTCGCCGATTCGAAAGGGATGACTCTCTACATTTTCAAGAAGGATTCCCCCGGCAAGAGTGTCTGCGCGGGCCCTTGTGTCGCGAAGTGGCCTCTCTATTTCCGTGAGAAAGTGGCGGTTCCCGAAGGAGTGAACGCCGGGGATTTCGCCACCATCACCCGGGAGGACGGAAAGCCGCAGACTACGTACAAGGGGTGGCCCCTGTACTACTATGCAGGCGACAAGGCGGCGGGGGATGTCCTTGGCCAGGGGCTTGGTAACGTCTGGTTCGTCGCAAATCCTTAAGGAGACGGGATCCGGGTCCCGTGGCTTTCCGGAAGCCCCTCGTGGCACATGGACACGAGGGGCATTTCCGTCGGTTATCCCGCCGCAATACCGCCCTTCAGGGCCTCCCGGAACGCCTCGTATTCCCGGACGGCACGTAACTGCGCCTCTTCGCGGGCGCGGGTGATCGCCTCGAAATGCTCCTCCAGCAGGGAGACCAGGCGCGCGTCGAGTTCCCCCTTCGCCACCATATCGTGGAGAACCTCCAGGGCACCCTCCCGCGTCATCCCCTTCCGGTACGGCCGGTCCTCGGTGAGCCCCGTGAAGACGTCCGCCACGGCCATGACGCGGGCCCCGAGCGGCAGGTCGTCCTCGCCGACGTGGAACGGGTAGCCGCTGCCGTCGAGGCGCTCCTGGTGGAGCGAACTCCAGGAGGCGACGAGGTTCAGGGCCTCGATCGGGTTGAGGATCTGGTAGGTGTAGTAGGCGTGGGTCCGCATCACGCCCCACTCGGCCTGCGTCAGGCGGTCCCGCTTCTCGAGGATCTCGGAGGGGACCGCCAGCTTCCCCAGGTCGTGGAGATAGGCGGCGATCTCGAACATCTGGCACTCGTGCCGCGAGAAGCCGACCAGGAACGCGAGGGATCGCCCCACGGCGGCGACGCCGCTGGAGTGGGTCGCCGTGAACTCGCTCTTGAAGTCGATGATCCGGCAGAGGAGACGCGAGAAACCCACGAACTCCCCGATGTCCGTGTCGATCGTCTCCATCCCGAGGGAGTGGCGCAGGGATTCCTCCATCGCCCCGGAGGAGATCTCCAGCCAGATGTAGTCGCGGTCGCACAGGCGCAGGAGCGCGTCGACGTAGGCGGGCACGAACCAGGATCCGCTCCGCTCCCGGATCGACGCCCGGATTCCGGGGATCTGGGCCAGGACCGGCTCGTCCTTTCGGAAGAGAACCGCCGTCCGGTCCGCGAGATGGACCAGGTGGCTGCCTTCCGGTACGGGGGATCCGTTCGCCCGCTCGCCCCGGCCATTCCCCCAGAGTTGGTGGTGGTGCAGGACCGTCTCCGCGATCCGCTCGAACGGCTTGAACTCCCGCAACAGGATGTACCCGGCCCGCGCGTGGGTCCCCGGGTCCAAGGATTCGAATTCCAGCAGATCGAGCCGCTCGGACAGGGAGAACGCCCCGATGTCGTGGAGCGCCCCGGCGATCGCCGCCTCCCTCCGTCTCCAGGCCGGCCACCCCAGTTCCTCCGCCAGGCGCATCGCGAGATAGGCGACCCGCAGGCAGTGGTCTCCGAGAGCGGGATTCATGAGGTCGAACGTCTTCGCCAGGGGGGAGACGAGGTTCCACAGGTTGATCGGGATCTTCCGAAGCGGCATTGCTCACCTCGCAGACGACATTATGAGGAATAGTTTCTCATGGAGGAATCCTTCGCCGGGAACGAAATATCCAATGGGATGAGAGTGGAGGGAATTCGGCAGCGAGGCAACCATCCAGGGTTCGAAAGCCGGACATAAAGGAGGATTCCAATGGACGACAAGAAGATCATCGCGGTCGTTGGTGCAACCGGGGCGCAGGGTGGGGGCGTGTGCCGTGCCATCCTGAAGGACGCCGGCGGCGGGTACAGGGTCCGCGCCCTGACGAGGAATGCCGGTTCCGACAAGGCGAAGGAGTTGAAGAAGCTGGGCGCGGAAGTCGTGGAGGTCGACATCGACGACGTGGAGAGCCTGAAAAAGGCGTTCCGCGGAGTCCATGGTGCGTTCTGCGTCACCTTCTTCTGGGATCACTTCTCTCCGGAGAAGGAGTTGGCGCAGGCGAAAAACATGGCGGACGCGGCGAAACACTCCGGCGTGCCCCACGTCATCTGGTCGACCCTGGAAGATACCCGGAAGTGGGTCCCCCTCGACGACCGGCGCATGCCCACCCTTATGGAGAAGTACAAGGTCCCGCACTTCGACGCCAAAGGCGAAGCCGACCGTCTGTTCTCCGAGCGCGGTCTTCCGACGACGTTTCTGCTGACTTCGTTCTACTGGGAGAACCTGATCCACTTCGGGATGGGGCCCAAGAGGGGGGAGGACGGGAAATTTTATATCACCCTGCCGATGGGCGACAAGAAACTCCCCGGCATCGCTTCCGAGGACATCGGAAATTGCGCCTACGCGATTTTCAGAAGAGGGAAGGAATTCATCGGCAAGACCGTCGGGATCGCCGGCGATCACCTGACCGGCGCTCAGATGGCGGCCGCGCTTGCCAAGGCGCTGGGGATGGAGGTTCTGTACAACGCCGTCTCCCCGGAGGCCTATCGCGGATTCGGCTTCCCGGGGGCGGACGATCTCGGAAACATGTTCCAGTTCAAGCGGGACTTCGAATCGGCCTTCTGCGGGGCCAGAAGCCTCGGATTCTCCAGGGCGCTCAACCCCGCGATGCAGACGTTCGAGGCCTGGCTCGCCGAACATGGGGGGAAGATCCCGATCGAGGTCGATTCCCGGAAGGCGTCGGGAGAGTGACCCTGCCGGCGGATCTCCTGTAAGGAAAGGGATGGGAAGGAGCCCGGTTCCCCGGCGAGGGGACCGGGCGTTTCATCGTCCGGCGGATTCGGGCATAATCAGTACATACGACTCCATCGTTTTGTCGCCGCATCCGCGGACGGGATGTCGACGCGTCGAACCGACACGCTGTTCACCTGGAGGGAGAAAGATGCGGAAATCACTGGCGGTCCTTATGCTCCTCCTCGCGCTCACCTTTGCCGGCTGCGGCTACAACACCTTTCAGCGGAACGATGAGCTGATCAAGGCGAGCTGGTCCGAGGTACTGAACCAGTATCAACGCCGCGCGGACCTGATTCCCAACCTGGTGAACACCGTGAAGGGGTTTGCCGCCCAGGAAAAAGAGGTACTTCTGGGGGTCACCAATGCGCGCGCCAAAGTGGGCAGCATCCAGGCGACCCCGGAACTGATCAACAGCCCCGAGGCGTTCGGGAAGTTCCAGGCCGCCCAGGGCGAGCTGTCGGGAGCCCTTTCCCGGCTGCTGGTGGTGTCCGAGAATTATCCGCAGTTGAAATCCGACGCCAACTTCCGCGATCTGCAGGCACAGCTCGAAGGGACCGAGAACCGGATCACGGTCGCGCGAAACCGCTACATCAAGGCGGTGCAGGAGTACAACGTCACGGTACGCTCCTTCCCCTCCAACCTGACGGCGATGATGTTCGGGTATAAAACGAAGCCGAACTTCACCGTGGAAAACGAAAAGGAGGTCTCGAAACCTCCCAAGGTCGATTTCGCGCCTGCGCCGGCGAAGCAGTAAGGAGGGCCCGGGGAGAGCGGGCAGGTGGTGGCGTTGAGGACCGCAAGGGCGTCGCTGCTGGCACTCGCCCTATGCTGGTCCGTCGTCGCCGGGGCGCAGGTCCCGGTTCCGCCCATGGGAGCCCGCGTTACCGACCTGACCGCCACGCTCTCCGGTGAACAGAAGTCGGCCCTGGAACAGACCTTGCAGTCGTTCGAGGAGAAGAAAGGGAGCCAGGTCGCCGTACTCATCGTTCCCTCCACCGCCCCGGAAACGATCGAGCAGTACGCGTTGCGCGTCGCGGAGCAGTGGAAACCCGGGAGGAAGAACGTCGACGACGGGGCGCTTCTCGTCGTGGCGAAGGACGACCGGACGCTGCGGATCGAGGTGGGGTACGGCCTGGAAGGGGCGCTCACCGACGCGGCATCCAGGCGAATCATCAGCGAGATCATCGTGCCGAAGTTCCGGCAGGGGGATTTCTACGGGGGAATCGCTGACGGGGTCGACCGTATTCTCCGCGTGATCGACGGCGAGCCGTTGCCGGCACCTTCCGCCGGGCGCTCCGACGCGGCCAGCGGTATCATGTCGTTCCTGCCCGTACTCATGATCCTTGCGCTCGTGGTCGGCGGGGTGCTGCAAGCCGTACTGGGCAGATTTCCCGGCGCCCTCGTCACCGGCGGGGCGGTCTCCGGAGTCGCCTGGATGCTGGCAGGTGCGGTATCCGTGGCGCTCGTCGTCGGCCTGATCGCATTCCTGTTCACGCTGCTGCGCGGCCTGGGTGGGCGTGGCCTGGGCGGAGGCGGGTTGCGCGGTGGCGGGTTCGGCGGTGGCGGATTCGGCGGCGGAGGATTCGGCGGAGGGGGATTCAGCGGCGGCGGCGGTGGGTTCGGCGGCGGCGGCGCGTCGGGGCGGTGGTGACGATGGGGATGGAACGCATCGCGAGACATCTCATGGCGACCCGATGGGCGGTCAACCGCGTCTTCCCGCGCGATGCGCTGATTGCGATCGACAGGGCCATCAAGGAGAGCGAGACCGAGCACCGCGGCGAAATCCGGTTCGCGGTGGAAGGCGCCCTGCACATCGAGCCGCTCCTGCGGGGTCAAACCGCGAGGGAACGCGCGATCGACGTTTTTTCCCAGTTGAGGATATGGGATACCGAAGGCAACAACGGCGTGCTGATTTACCTGCTGCTCGCGGACCGGGACGTGGAGATCGTCGCCGACCGTGGGATCGACGCGAAAGTCGGCCCGCAGGAATGGGAGAAGATCTGCCGCAACATGGAAGCCGCTTTTCGACAGGGGGACTTTGAAGGGGGCGTGGTCGGCGGCATCCGGGAAGTGACGCGGCATCTCGCGGAGCATTTCCCACCGGTCGGCGGCGACCGGAACGAATTGCCGGACAGCCCGGTTGTGTTGTAGCGATGACGCTTCCCGGGTCGCCGGATGATGAGCGATGGAGGCAGACGTGACCCGCGAGGAGCCGAAGGTCCTCATCGCCGAAGAGGCGATCCGGAGACGCGTCGGGAGGCTGGGGCGCCGGATTTCGAAGGACTACGCCCAGGTGGAGAATCTGCATCTGGTCGGCGTGCTTCGGGGGGGGTTCCTCTTTCTCGCGGACCTCTCGAGGGCGCTGACGATCCCGAGAAGCGTCGATTTTCTCGCAATGGCCTCCTATGAGACTGCCGATGCGCCGAAAGGCCCCCCCCGCCTGATAACGGATCTGCGGACCGACATCGAGGGAAAGCATGTCCTGGTCGTCGAGGACGTCGTCGATACCGGTGAAACGCTCGACTGCCTGATGTCGATCCTGGCGTCCCGCGGACCGGCCTCCCTGAAATGTTGCGCGCTGCTCCGCAAGCCGGCCTGCCGGAAGACGGAAGCGCGGATCGATTACCTGGGGTTCGAGATTCCCGACGTGTGGGTGGTCGGGTACGGCATGGACGACAGGGAGCGCTATCGGGCCCTGCCGTACATCGGGATCCCCAGTCGGTGATATTCTTTATAAAACCGCGCGGGAGGAATACATGAGAACGGAGTTTCCATCGATCGGTAAGGTATCGTCGGAAATATTCGACGAGATCATCCTTCCCCAGCTGGGGCGGAAGCGCCCGGAAATCCTGATGGGCCCGCGCCATGGGGTGGATGTCGGGGTCGTCGATCTCGGGCACGGCCAGGTGATGGTGACGACGACCGATCCCATCTTCGTCGTGCCCCCCTACGGGTGGGAGCGTTCCGGCTGGTTCGCGATCCACATCCTCGCTTCCGATGCGGTCACATCGGGAATCCGGCCGAACTACATCACCGTGGACCTGAATCTTCCCATGTCGATGACCCGGGAGGAGTTCGAGGCGATGTGGGGGGTGATGCACAGGGAGTGCGACAAGATCGGCATGGCCGTCATCTCCGGGCACACGGGCCGCTACGAGGGGTGCGAATACCCCATGATCGGCGGGGCCACCGTGATCGGCATCGGACCGAAGGACCGGTACGTGACCCCGGACATGGCGGGATTGGGGGATACCGTCATCCTCACCAAGGGGGCGGCCATCGAGGCGGCAGGCCTGTTCGCCGTCACCTTTCCCGACCGGATGGTGAAACGGTACGGGGAGAAGGCGGCACGGGAGGCCGAGGAGATCTTCTGGCAGATGTCCATCGTCGAGGACGCCTTCACGGCGATGGAGGTCGGAGTTCGGGAAGACGGGGTGACCACCATGCACGACGCTACCGAGTGCGGCGTGTGGGGCGGTCTGTTCGAGGTCGCCCGGGCGTCGGGCGTCGGCATGACGATCGACAAGGAGAAGATCATCGTCCAGGAAGCGGTTCGGAACGTGTGCGACCTGTTCGGCATCGACCCGTATACGTCGATCAGCGAGGGGACGCTGATCCTCACCTGCAAGCCGCACAAGGCGAAGGAAGTGCTCCGGCGGTTCGACGACAAGGGGATCGCGGCGAGCATGGTGGGGGAGATCGTGGAGCCGCGGCATGGGATGCGCTACTTTGAAAACGGGAAATCCCATGAACTGATCCATCCCAAGGTGGATCCCTTCTGGGCCGCCTTCGGGAAAGCGGCGTCGCAGGGCGGCTGACCGGCGATGACCGATCGGATTTCTCCGGGCCTGTGGAGGCTGCACGTCCTTACGGATCGGAAGATGAGCCGGGGACGGTCCCATCTCCAGGTCGCGGAAGCGGCCATCGCGGGGGGAGCCGACGTCCTTCAGTTGCGGGACAAGGAAGCCTCGAGCGCCCGGCTCTACCAGGAGGCGTTGCAGCTGCGGAAGCTCACCCGCGACGCGCAGGTTCCCTT
>Ga0307379_10004923_pt1 | contig 18836 bp, 22 predicted proteins | sample UN2MG_FD_202237 | JGI IMG/M metagenome (GOLD analysis project Ga0307379, IMG submission 202237) | Soil microbial communities from Risofladan, Vaasa, Finland - UN-2 | ecosystem: Environmental > Terrestrial > Soil > Coastal area > Acid sulfate soil | place: Finland: Risofladan, Vaasa | collected... | reverse complement strand
TGCCGCGGTGCTGCATGCGCGCCACCACCTCTTGGCCGACAAAGCAGCCCTTCTTGAAGTCGACGCCGTTCAATTGATCGAACAGGGCGTCATGGGGAAATGCCTCGCCGAAAACGTAATCGCGGCCGCCCTCTGGAACACCGAGCCTAATACGCAGAGCGTGATAGTCCGCTTCCGCCGCCACCGTGCAGCCGAGGCTGGCGACAGCCTCACCCCCAGGCAGCAAGACGCGGACCCCAAGCTCGGGCAGCCGCGGATCGGCGTAAGCGATGGCGCCCTCCGGCAGTCTCGGCTCGCCGCCCCACGCCGCCACCACCGCGAAAGACGGCTCCTCGGTAATGTCGACCTTGGCGCGCAGGCGGTAGAAACCGAGCCGCTTCACGAGCTCGGCGGCCTTGTCTTTCGCCACCTCGACGAGAAAACCATCCCCGGCCGTGACCACGAAGAAATCGAAGAGAATCTTGCCTTGCGGGCTGAGCAGCCCAGAATGGATGCATAAGCCGTGTTGCGCCCCGTTGAGATCGTTGGTGATCACCCCTTGCAGCAGCTTGTGCGTGTCCGCGCCCGTGACGCGCAGCACGCTGCGATCGGACAGGAGTGCGGCTTGGCAATGACTCATGGGGCGCCCTTCTGCTACCAAGGCGAACGAATCTATGTGCGTGGGCGCAAGCCCGCAAGGGAAGCTGAGCCGCACCCATGGCCGAGACCTTCGACACCGTCTTCAAAGGCGCAACGCTCGTCAATCACGCAGGGCAGGGCGAGGCGGACCTCGGCATCCGGGAAGGCCGGATCCGCGCCATCGGCGATATCGGCGAGGGGCTCGCTGGCGAGACAATCGACGCGCGCGGCCTCCATATTCTGCCCGGCGTCATCGACACCCAGGTGCATTTCCGCGAGCCGGGGCTGGAGCACAAGGAGGACCTGGAGTCGGGCAGCCGGTCGGCGGTGCTTGGCGGGGTCACCGCGGTGTTCGAGATGCCGAATACCAAGCCGCCCACCACCAGCGCCGAGGCGTTGGCCAGCAAGGTCGCCGCCGCTACGGAGCGCATGTATTGCGACTTCGCCTTCTTCGTCGGCGCCACGCGCGACAATATCGAGGACCTGGGGGAGCTCGAGCTCTTGCCCGGTGCTGCGGGCGTCAAGGTGTTCGCCGGCTCGTCCACCGGCGACCTGCTGGTCGACGACGAGGAGGCGCTGGCCCGCATTCTCGGCACGATCAGGCGGCGTGCCGCCTTTCACTCCGAGGACGAGGCGCGGCTCAAGGAGCGTGCGTCCTTGCAGGTCGAAGGTGACCCGTCGAGCCATACCGAATGGCGCGATCCGATCGCTGCGCTCGCTTCAACCGAGCGCCTGCTGCGGCTGGCCACCGCAGCGGGCAAGCGCATCCATATCCTCCACGTCTCGACCGCGGCCGAGATGGAGCTGCTTTCGCTCCACAAGGATGTCGCCAGCGTCGAGGTCACGCCACAGCATCTCACCCTGGCCACGCCGGAGGCTTACGAGATGCTCGGCACGCGGGCCCAGATGAACCCGCCGCTCCGAGACCGCGCCCACCAGGAAGTACTGTGGTGGGGATTGTCGCAAGGCGTCGTCGACGTGCTCGGCTCCGACCACGCGCCGCATACGCTTGCCGAGAAGAGCGGGAGCTACCCAGCCACCCCCTCCGGCATGCCGGGCGTACAGACGCTGGTGCCGGTGATGCTGGATCACGTCAATGCGGGCCGCTTGAGTCTTGCCCGCTTTGTCGATCTGACGAGTGCAGGTCCCCAGCGCCTGTTCGGCATCGCCGGCAAAGGCCGTATCGCCGTCGGCTACGACGCGGACCTCACCATCGTCGACCTTAAGGCGGAACGCGTCATCGACGACGCGTGGATCGGCAGCAAATGCGGCTGGACGCCTTTCGCCGGACGGAACGTCAAAGGTTGGCCGGTCGGCACGATGGTGCGCGGGCGGCTCGCCATGTGGGACGGTGAACTCGGGCCGGCGGGCGGCGCGCCCATCCGCTTCGGCGAGGCGCTGCCGCAAAGCTACTGAATAAAGTAATGCCACACGCCAGTCGGCGAGATGCCGAGCCGGTAGTAGCCGTATTTACCGTTTTTCTTCATCGCCGCGGCGAGCTCCGGCGGCACCACGCGGTAGAATTCCACCTCTTGGGCAGGCGTGAGCTTGGTGATGTCCACCTCCGCGAAATAGGGCCAGACATACGTCGCGTCGTGGCTTTTCCCCGTGAGCACGAAGCCTGAGGCGAGCACGTTGAGCATCGCCGCCAGCACATCGCGGCCGGTGCCGTCGGCGGACTGCTTCTTCCAATAGGCGATCGGATCGCTGACATAGCTCGCCGCGACCATGGGTTTCAGTTCATTTGATTCGAGCACCGGCCGCATCGCCTCGATATTTCCGGCCTCCGCCGTGAAGATGATCTCGGTCAGCATGCGCTGGACCGGGTCCGGCAGGGCGCCGAGGTCGTACAGGACCTTGGGCTCCTGGCCGCTCTCTGCGCCGGCCGACTTCTTTTCTGTGGCGGCTTGCTTGATCTGAGGCGTTCTGGCCTTCTCGCCGTCCTGAGCGTAGACAAGGACGGCAGCGCCCGCTACCAATGCGGCCAGGGCAATCATGACCATGTTTTTCCAGCGATTCATGCATCACTCCATGAGTGCTCAAACAATCTCGCAGAACGGCGAACAAGCGCAAGTCCACCTCTCGACTGCGCGCGCGGCGGCGCTCCGGCCGTCTTATGACCGGCGAATAGGCTAAGAGGCATTGCAGGCAGGCGCACAAATTGTGCTCTCCGGCATCCAGCTCGTGCTTGCCGGGCTGGGTATCGGCGTGCTGATGGCGGCGCCCATTGGCCCCGTCAACGTGCTTGTCATTCAACGGGCGGTTTCTCGCGGCTTTTGGGGCGGCCTTGCCGCCGGCATCGGCGCGGTTCTCGGCGACGGCGTCCTCGCCGCCATTGGCGCCTTCAGCATCGCTGCGATCTCCGACGTGATGGTCGCCTATGGCGATGCGATCCAGTACATCGGCGGCTTGCTGCTGATCGGCTTCGGGCTCGCGCTTCTCTTGAGCCGTCCCGTGCTGGCGACCCCGACTCATGAGCGGTCCCATCTCTTGGAGCACACTGGGATCATCCCGCAGACCTTCGTTCTGACGGTGACCAACCCGGGCGCCATCCTCGGCATGGCGGCGATGATCGGCGGTCTCGGCTCGCTGATCGGCGGTCTTAACACCAATCTCGAGGCGCTCATTCTCGTCGCCGCCATCATGGGCGGCAGCCTCCTATGGTGGCTCGGCCTGTCAGAGTTGATCGCCACGGTGAGGCACAAGCTCACCGAGAGCCGGCTGAATGTCATCAACCGGATTGCCGGATTCGTGCTATTCACCTTCGGCGTAGCGCTGATTATCGAAGGTTTGTGGCGGTATTTCCGCTAGCGGCGTGGCGCTACTGCGCGGGGCGCCTGAGCGTGAATTCGCCGTGCTGAATGCGGCGCGACAGCCCCGAGGTCATCTTGGACACGGGGTCCTCGCCATAGACATCGATCAGATCGGCAAGTGCGGCGTACAGGGCCGCGTTGGCAAGCATCTCCGGCTCGATGCCGTCATGGAGCGCTTCCTCCCACGCATCGAGGATATAGCGCAGCGCTGCCTGCTTCTGGGCGTCGCTCGCCGAAGGTTGCAATGGTCGCTTCTCCGTCCGCAATTCAAGTGCCCCTTTCGACAGCAGAAACTCAGGTGTCACGATTACACCCCTGTTCTGCCGCTTGTGAGACAGAGTGAACTAACGGTTAACTGTTACGCTTAATCGGGAGGCTCGGTTTCGGCCGGCCGCTCGGGAGTCGCGCCCGTCGGGGCGGCGTCGGCGCCATGAGCCTCTGCATCGTCAGGACCGCTATCCTGGGCCTGAGCCTGAGGCCCGCTAGCGAAAACGGAAGTCTGCGCTAGCGAGGCGGCAATGGTGGCACCCTCGGTGGAGAAGCGCCGCGTCGCCAGCGTGGCCGACTGCGTGCAGGTGCGGTAGGTCCGCCGATAGCCGCGGTAACCATCGTTGAAGCTATTGACGAGCTTGGCCCGGCGCACCGCGGTCGTGCCCTCGTTCCTGAGGATCTCCTTCATCTGTTCGCGCCACAGCTGTCCTTCCTCGGCTCCGCAGAGCTCACGCAGGTAGTGGACCGCGCCCAATATTTCGGCGAGCCGCATCAGCTTGTTGTCATAGGGCCGGTCGTCGGGCGGCGGTGGCGCGGTGCTCTCCCGCGGCACGATGGGAGGCAAATCGTCGCCAGGCGGCCGCGATGGCCGCGCGCGGGGCTTCGCCTGCCTTTTCGGCTGGTCGAAGAACCAGAAGAACTGGGCCTTGGCGGCCGGCACGTAGCTCACGGTGCCCGTGGCCACCCAAAGGGCCCCGAAGGCAAGCAACAATAGACGCTTTGCGAGCCGTCCCATGGGGCCTCAGTACCCCCAATTCATGGTGAAATCTAGCCGGCCGGAAAGGCGTGGGCGGGCTGGCCTAAGCTGAGCGGGTGCCAAACAACGCGTCGATCGCCGCCTGGCCGCCGACCTCGCCCTGCGCCTCGGCATCGCCCCGCTCGACCGGAATTTCGCCGTTGGCGATGGCGTTGGCCTCTTCGATCAGGATGCGGAGCCGCGCGGCAGCCTCCGAGCAGGCCTTGTCCAGGCCTTTGCCGCTATTGAGTTCGGAGCCCACGGTGGCGACCAGGGTGAGGGCTTCGCCATGCAGCTTTGCCACGGCCTCATCGAAGCGCGCCCGGATTTTGGGCGGGGCGCGGCGGTAGGCGGCGATGGCAAGGTTCTTGTCCCGGAAGCCCGACTGGGAGAAATGCTCTTCATAAGTCAGCGGGCGCCAGGCGAGAAGATCGTCGGCGAATCCTTGCGGCTCGGACGACAGCGCCTCGAGCAACATCACCAGCTCATGGAAATGATTGAGATAGTCGCTGGCGAGCAGCGTTGATTCGTTGATGTTAGTGCCCGGAATGTGCGAGCGGAAATGGCCGACCATGGCCGTGCGGAACGCCGAGACGATATCCTCCCGGCTCACATCTTCCTGGATTTCCGCCGACAGGGCGTTACGATTCTCGTCAGGAAACATCAACGTATCAAACCTCGGGTCTCAACTAGAAGCTGCCCTATCATGATTGCTAAAGCGTTACCGAAAGCGCCTTCATGTGCTCTCGCTACAATCTGACCTCGCCGCCGGAGGCCGTGCGTGCCTATTTCGGCTATGCAGACACGCCTAACTTCCCGGCGCGCTTCAACATCGCACCCACGCAGGCCGTCCCCGTGGTGTGCCTCGACGCGCAGGGCGGCCGCCGCTTCCGGCTGATGCGCTGGGGGCTTTTGCCGCCTTTCGTCAAGGACCCGAAGCGTTTCCCCACCCTCATCAACGCCCGCTCCGAGGAGGTGCTGGAGAAGCCGTCCTTTCGCAATGCCGTCCACCGGCGGCGCTGTTTGATCCCTGCCGATGGCTTCTACGAATGGACGGGGCCGAAGGGGAAGCGCCGGCCGTTTCTGATGCGTCCGCGCGAGCCTCGGCTGATCGCCTTCGCCGGGCTTTACGAGTGCTGGCAGGACCCCCAAGGCGGCGAGATCGACACGGTTACGATCCTGACCTGCCCCGCCAACCCAACCGTAGCTGAACTCCACGACCGCATGCCGGTGGTGCTTGAGCCGGAGCACTTCGAGGCATGGCTCGACGTCAAGGCAGTGAAGGCGGAGGAAGCGCTTGCCATGCTCGGGCCCACCGCCGACGATCTGTTCGAAGCGGTCGAGATGCACCCGAAGATCAACGATTCGCGTAGCGACGAACCCGGCATCCAGGAGCCGCTTCAGCTCACTCTGCTCTAAGGGAGCAGCGGCCGAGAACGAAAAAAGGGGAGGACCATGCTGCCATCCAAGATCATCGAGCGGTTTCGCGTCACCAATGGCGACAGCTTCAGGTTCAAGGACTTCAATCCCAGCGACGACGGCGGTGTCGACTTCGATAAGAAGGATGGCAAGGAAATCCTCGAGGTCGGGGTCAAGCGCCTCGCCAAGCTGCAAGAGCGCCTTTATGCCGAAGGGCGCTGGGCCATTCTCATGGTCCTGCAAGGCATCGATACCTCGGGTAAGGACGGCGCCATCAAGCACGTGCTGTCGGGCGTCAATCCGCAAGGCTGCTCGGTGCACTCGTTCAAGCAGCCGAGCCATTTTGAGCTGGCGCACGATTTTCTTTGGCGCTGCACCGTGGCGCTGCCGATACGCGGCCATATCGGCATCTTCAACCGTTCGTATTACGAGGAAACCATCGTGGTGCGCGTGCACCCCGATCTGCTCGCCAAGCAGAACCTGCCGCCGAAGCTCGTCACCGACGACATCTGGAAGCAGCGCTACCAGGACATCAACGATTTCGAGCGCCATCTCGCGCGCAGCGGCACGGTGCCGCTCAAGTTCTTCCTCAACATCTCAAAGGAGGAGCAGCTGAAGCGCCTTCTGGCGCGGGTCGACGATCCCGACAAGACGTGGAAGTTTTCCCCGTACGATGTGGCTGAGCGCAAGCTTTGGGATCAGTATGTCGAGGTCTATGAGGACACGATCCGCAATACCGCTAGCAAGGACGCCCCTTGGTACGTGGTGCCGGCGGACAAAAAATGGTTCGCCCGCCTGGTCGTCGCTGGCGCGCTCGCCGAGCATATGGAGGCTCTCGATCTCCAATACCCCAAGGTCGACGAAGACGAGATGAAGGCCATCAAGAAAGCCCACGCGGAGCTTCTCACCGAGAAGAAATAGGGGCGGGGGCCTGCGCTTACGGCGCGCCCGTGACGAGCAAGAGGGCGAGCCCGTCATGGCCTTTGCTGCCGACGGTCTGGAAGGCGGTGGCGGTGACGCGCGGATCGGCTGCGGCGCGCGCATAGAAGCCGCGCAAGCCCTTCACGTGCTTGTTCTCGCTCTGCGCGGCGAGGATCGCGCCTTCGCGCACCACATTATCGACGACGATGAGCGTGCCCCGACGTGCGAGCTTCACGGCCCAGTCGAAATAGTCCGGCGTGCTCGGCTTGTCGGCGTCGATGAAGACGAGATCGAAGGGGCCGGCGCCTTCCGCATGGAGCTTGGGCAGCGTGTCGAGCGCCCTGCCGACGCGCACCTCGACCCTGTCCGCCAGCCCTGCGCTGGCGATATTGCCGCGGGCGATCTCCGCATAGTCGGGATTGGCGTCGAGGGTGACGAGGCGACCGCCTTCGCCAAGCCCCCGCGCGAGCCAGATCGTGCTGTAACCGCCGAGCGTGCCGATCTCCAGGATTTTGCGCGCGCCCATGGCGGCGGCGAGCATCATCAAGAGCTTGCCCTGTAACGGCGCCACCTGGATCGCCGGCATCCCCGCCGCTTCGCTGGCTGCAAGCGCCGCCTCGAGCGCCGGATCGTCGTCGAGAAAGTGATCGCCGATGAACGCGTCGATCGCGTCCCAGTTTGTGTCTTGAGTCTTGTCCCAGACCTTGTCGGTCATAGAAGCTTGCCCGGGTTAAGAATGCCGTTCGGATCGAAGCTCGCCTTGATCTTCCGCATCAGCTCGACCGCCAGCGCCCCTTTAGCGTGAGGCAGCAGATCGCGCTTCAGGCGCCCGATACCGTGCTCGGCGCTGATCGACCCGCCGAGATCGAGCACGATCTCATGCACCGCCGCGTTGAGCGCCTCCCAATTGGACAGGAACACGGCTTTGTCCATGCCCGGCGGCTGGCTCACATTGTAGTGGATGTTGCCGTCGCCGAGATGGCCGAAAGGTACGGGCCGCGCGCCGGGGATCATCAGCTCCACGAGCTGGTTGGCGCGGGCGATCAGCTCCGGCACGCGCGCGACGGGGACGGAGACGTCATGTTTGATGCTGCCGCCTTCGTGCTTCTGCACCTCGCTCATCAATTCGCGCAAGCGCCATAGCTCCTGCGCCTGGTTAAGCGAGGAGGCGATGGCCGCGTCCTCGATCTCGTTCGCCTCAATGCCTTCCTCGAGCAGGGTCTCTGCCAGGCGGCGGGGTTCCTCGCTCGCGCGCGGGCTCGTGAGCTCCAACAGCAGATACCAGGCATGCGGGGAGGGGAACGGATCGCGCGTATCCCTGCCGTGCCTCAGTACGAACTCGATGCCGATCCGCGGCAAGATCTCGAAGGCGGTCAGCATCGGGCCGGCGGCGTCATGCACGCGGGTGAAGAAATCAGGCGCGCGTTCAAGATCGCTCAAGCCCGCAATGCAGGTCACGCGCTCCATGGGTCGTGGGAATAATCGCAGCACGGCGGCGGTGATGATGCCGAGCGTGCCTTCGGAGCCGACAAACAAGTCCTTGAGGTCGTAGCCCGTATTGTCCTTGCGGAGAGACTTCAGCCCATTCCACACGCGCCCGTCCGCCATCACCACTTCGAGCCCCAGCGCGAGGTCGCGCGCATTGCCGTAAGCGAGCACGGCCATGCCGCCGGCATTGGTGGCGAGCACGCCGCCAATCTGGCAGCTCCCCTCGGAGGCAAGACTCAATGGGAACAGCCGCCCGGCGCTCTCCGCCACTTGCTGCGCCAGCCCAAGCGTAAGTCCGGCCTCCACCGTCATGGTGTTGGAGGCAAGGTCGATATCGCGCACATGGGTGAGGCGCTGAAGCGACACGACCACCTCGTTGCCGCTCTCGAACGGGATCTGGCCGCCGACCAGGCCCGTATTGCCGCCTTGCGGCACGATAGCGGTCAGTGTGTCGTTGGCGCATTTGAGGATGGCCGAGACCTCAGCCGTAGAGCCCGGTTTCAGCACTGCCGCCGCCTTGCCCCGATAACGGTCGCGCCACTCGGTGAGATACAGCGCCATGTCCGCTTCGTCACGGATTGCATGCTTCTTGCCCACGATGTGCACCAAAGCATCGATGGTGTCGGGGCTGGGCCGTTGGAGCTTTGGGGTCTCGCTCATGGCTGAGGGCTAGCGCGCCTGGGCCGCCCGCCGCAAGCGGTCGTTAATGGCCTCACCGAGGCCGTGGGGTGGGATGGGCATCACGGCGATGGCGGATGCCCCCATGGCGTCGAGCGCCCGCAGCGCTGCGAAGAGGTTTGCGGCCGCTTCCTCGAGGCTACCCGTCGCACTGAGATTGATGCTGGCCACGGCACCCTGTGGCGCGTCGGGCCCGAAGGCGAGCAGGGCCTCGCCGGTCCGAACCTCCGCTGCATCGAGCCGCAACGGCGTGTTGGGGGCATAGTGGCGCGCAAGCTGCCCCGGCGAGGCGATGGCGGCGTCCTCTTTCGCTAAGGGAAGCGTCTGCCCTAGCACGGCCTCGATGGCCTCGCGCGGCACCGCGCCAAGGCGCAGGAGAACTGGGGCTTCCCCCGCCGCGCTCACCACCGTCGACTCGATGCCGCGCGCGCACGGGCCGCCGTCGAGGATCATGGCAGGAATGTCGCCAAGCTCGGCCGCCACATGAGACGCCCGGGTTGGGCTGATCCGCCCCGAGCGGTTGGCGCTCGGCGCGGCGATGGGCAGCCCCACTTCAGCAAGCAGGGCTTGCGCGACCGGATGGTTCGGCGCGCGGAGCGCGATCGTGTCGAGACCTGCGGTGACAAGGTCGGCAATGCCGCAACCCGGGCGCTTCGGCAGCACGAGTGACAAGGGGCCGGGCCAGAACGCGAGCGCCAGCTTGCGCGCGTTCGCGTCGAAGACGGCGTAGGTCTCCGCCGCGGCGAGATCGGGCACATGCACGATGAGCGGGTTGAAGCGGGGCCGCTCCTTGGCGGCGAACACCCGTGCCACGGCGCCTGCGTCGCGCGCATTGGCGCCGAGCCCATAGACCGTCTCGGTGGGGAACGCCACGATCTCACCGCCCGCTAACGCTTGCGCGGCTTGGCTTATGGCCTCTTCGGTGGCGAGAAGGACGGGCATGGTCGGTCCCCCTTTCGCGTGTTACCAGGGGCCGGTCAAGCTAGAGTGCCGAAGTCAGTGAACCAAGATTGGCCCCGCGCATGACCACGCTTCTCCTGACCCATCCCGCCTGCCTTGAGCACGACACGGGCTTTGGTCATCCCGAGCGCGCCGACCGCTTGCGCGCCATCGACGCTGCGCTGGCCGACGATGCCTTCGCAGGGCTAAAACGCGAGCAGGCGCCGCGCGCCGAGCTCAGCCAGATCGAGCGGCTGCACCCGAAAGCCTACGTGGAGATGGTCCACGCCGAGATCCCCAAGCGCGATCACAATTGGCTCGATCCCGACACCGTGGTTTCGCCGGGGAGCTGGGAGGCGGCGCTGCGGGCGACCGGCGCCGTCATCTATGCCGTCGATCAGGTCGCCGCAGGCCATGTAGATAACGCCTTCTGCTCCATCCGCCCGCCGGGCCATCACGCCGAGCCCTCCCGCGCCATGGGGTTCTGCTTGTTCAACTCAGTGGCGGTGGCGGCGCTGCACGCCCGCACCGCCCACGGCGCTAAGCGCGTGGCGGTGATCGACTTCGACGTGCATCACGGCAACGGCACCCAAGACGCCTTCTGGACCGACGAGGATCTGTTCTACGGCTCGACCCATCAGATGCCGCTGTTTCCAGGCACCGGCGCCCTCGACGAGACGGGCGTCGGCAATATCTGCAACGCGCCACTCAAGCCCGGCGACGACGGCGAGGATTTCCGTGCGGCCTTCGACGATCGCATTTTGCCCGCGCTCGATGCGTTCGCGCCGGACTTTCTATTGGTCTCGGCCGGCTTCGACGCGCACCTGAAAGACCCTCTCGCCCAGCTCCGGCTGCTTGAGCCCGATTTCGCCTGGGTCACCGAGAAGCTGCTTGAAGCGGCGGCAAAACACACCGGCGGCAAGCTCGTATCGACCCTTGAAGGCGGCTACGATCTCGATGCGCTGGCCGACTCGACCGCCGTCCATGTGAAGACGCTGATGAGCGCCGCCTCTTGAGGCGAGCCCCCTGGGGCTAGTGGGCTAGGCCCTTGATTGTGTCCAACGGAAAGGGCTAAGCCAGGCCATGGCCGATCCGACCGACAATGCCGACATCAAGTCCATGAGCTTCGAGCAAGCGCTGAAGGAGCTCGAGACCATCGTCGACCGCCTGGAGAAGGGCGATGTGGAGTTGGAGGCCTCGATCGTGATCTACGAGCGCGGCGAGGCCCTACGCGCGCATTGCGACGGGCTGTTGCGACAGGCGGAAGCGCGCGTCGAGAAAATCTCCCTCAACCAGAACGGCGAGCCGACGGGCACCGAACCCCTCGACGTCGAGGAGTAGGCCGCACGGGTGGTTCATTGAGCAGGACAAACGCTTGGGCCTGTCCGGTCTCTCCGCTATGGTCGACTGCTTCGCCGTAAGCCGGATGTATTTGCGCCAGGCCATAGCAAGAGTTGCCAGCGCCGCCTTTGGCCGATAAAGGTGCATTAACGTGCTGATCCTTCACAGTCTTTCCCCGAAACCCACCAGGTGAGCGAATGAGCGCTGAGACTTCCACGCCCCTGCTGGACCGGGTCCGGACGCCGGAGGACATGCGCACGCTCACAGACGCGGAGCTGAAGCAGCTCGCGGATGAGTTGCGGCGGGAAACCATTAGCGCGGTCTCCGTCACCGGAGGTCATCTTGGCGCCGGCCTCGGCGTCATCGAGCTCACCGTGGCGCTGCATCACGTGTTCGACACGCCACGCGACAAGGTGATCTGGGACGTCGGCCATCAGGCGTATCCGCACAAGATTCTCACCGGGCGCCGTGACCGCATTCGCACCCTGCGCCAGGGCGATGGCTTGTCAGGCTTCTGCAAGCGCGCCGAGAGCGAATACGACCCGTTCGGCGCCGGCCACTCCTCGACCTCGATCTCCGCCGGCCTCGGCATGGCGGTGGCCCGCGACCTCGCCGGCGGCACCAACAATGTCGTCGCGGTGATCGGCGACGGCGCCATGAGCGCCGGCATGGCCTATGAGGCCATGAACAATGCCGGCGCCATGGATTCGCGCCTGATCGTGATCCTCAACGACAACGACATGTCGATTGCGCCGCCTGTCGGCGCCATGAGCGCCCATCTCGCGCGACTCATTTCCGGCGGCACCTATCGCCGTTTCCGCCGCTGGATGAAGCAGCTCGCGCACAAGCTTCTGCCTAAAAGCTGGCAACGGCGCGCGGCCCGCGCCGAGGAGTTCACCCGGGGCTTCTGGACCGGCGGCACTTTGTTCGAGGAGTTGGGCTTCTACTATGTGGGCCCCATCGACGGTCACAATCTCGACCACCTCCTTCCCGTGCTGCGCAACGTGAAGAAGATGCAGAACGGTCCGATCTTGGTCCATGTCGTCACCCAAAAAGGCAAGGGCTACGGACCGGCCGAGATCTCAGCCGACAAGTTCCACGGTGTCGGCCGCTTTAATGTCGTCACCGGCGCGCAAGAGAAGGCGGCGCCCGGCGGCCCTCCGAGCTACACCAAGGTCTTCGCGCAAGCCCTGATCGAAGAAGCCCGCGCCGACGACAAGATCGTCGCCATCACCGCGGCCATGCCGTCCGGCACCGGCCTCGACCGGTTCGCGCAAGCCTTTCCCGACCGCTGCTTCGACGTGGGCATCGCCGAGCAGCACGCGGTGACGTTCGCCGCGGGTCTCGCGGCGGAGGGTTATAAGCCGTTCGCGGCCATCTACTCGACCTTCCTTCAGCGCGCCTACGACCAGGTGGTGCATGACGTCGCCGTCCAGCATCTGCCGGTCCGCTTCGCCATCGACCGTGCCGGGCTTGTCGGCGCCGATGGCCCCACCCATGCCGGGTCCTTCGACGTCGCCTTTCTGTCCTGTCTACCCGGCATGGTCGTCATGGCCGCTTCCGATGAGGTCGAGCTCATGCACATGGTGGCGACGGCCGCTGCCATCGACGACGGCCCTAGCGCCCTCCGCTATCCGCGCGGCGAGGGGACGGGGCTTGCGCTACCCGAACGTGGCACGCCTCTCACCATCGGCAAGGGCCGCGTGGTGCGGGAAGGCTCGGCCGTGGCGCTGCTCTCCTTCGGCGCGCGGCTCGGCGAATGCTTGGCGGCGGCCGATGAGCTTGCAGGCTACGGGCTCCCCGCCACCGTCGCCGACGCCCGCTTCGCCAAACCCCTGGACATGGATCTCATTCGCCAGCTCACGAAGAGCCACGAAGTGCTCATCACCGTCGAGGAGGGCTCAACTGGGGGTTTCGGGGCTCAAGTGCTCCATGCGCTGGCGGCGGAGGGTCTGCTCGACCGGGGTCTCAAGGTGCGGACGCTCACGCTGCCCGACCGCTTCATCGAGCAGAACAAGCCGGCGACGATGTATGCGGAAGCCGGGCTCGATACGCGCGGCATCGTCACGTCGGTGTTCGCCGCGCTCGGCAAGGATGCCCTTGGCCAGGATGCGCTTGGCAAGGATACGCGCGGTTCAGGCGCGGTCCGCCTCGCTTAATCCAGACTGCAATCCTTGGCGAATTGCTCGACCGCCTCCTGGCGGCCGTGACCGGACAACTCAGCGCTCACCGCGCCGACCTTGACCGTCACCGGACCGTCGCTGCTCAACACATCGAGGATTGGTTTCACCGCGACAGCGGTCGCCTCCCCGAAAACGGGGTCGCCGGGCTGGTCTCGTCCGGCCTCAGCCTCCACCGCCGCCGTCAGCCCATCGGATGCGAACTCGATTGCGAGCGGCGTACCGGGCTTTGTCTCGGGCAGGTCGGCGTGCACGTTGAGCACGGCGATACCCATCCCGTTGAAGCAGGCGAGCATGACGAGGGGGCTCTTGTCCGGATCGAGCGAACCGTAGGTCAGCGTGACGAAGCTGCCATTCACCTTTGCGGTCCAGACCGAGGTCCCTTGGGCCGAGCTCGCTCCTGGCAGAGATCCAGCAAGCAGCGCTGCGGCCAAAAGGAAACGCACGTTGGATTTGATCGTCATGATGGCGATGCTCGTGGGTCGGGTCGCGTGGCAGCAGGAGGTCGCGACGTTCGCGGGGCTCCTGCTTAGTCCAGGGGGCAAGACTTGGCAAATTCGGCGGTGGCCTTGCCACGCCCGGCTGCCGGGAGTGTGGTTACCACCGCGCCTGTCTTAACCGTAACCGGCCCGTCCCCGCTCAACAGCGCGAGGACTGGCCTGACCTTGAAGCCCGCGGCCTCAGCGAAAAGGAAGCCACTCATCGCATCGGTCGAAATTTCGCCGGGGACCGAAAGCTTGGCCGCGGCACTGAACGCGATGGCCACCGGCTGTCCGACCTTGGTGCCGGCGATGTCCACATAGACGGTCATCCGCGTCGCCTTGTCGTTGCCATCGCAGCCCAGACTGAACACGTAGTCCTCGCCCGTCTCCGGTGAGCCGTAGACGAGGAACGCATTGCCATCCACGCCGCCGGTCGTCCATCCATAGCCGTCATCCTCCTCGGCAGCCCAAGCGGCCGTTCCCGCCAGCAGCGAGGCGACCAGCACAAATCCGGCGAATCTAGCGGCCATCGGCGTGGAGCGATGTGTCGTGCGCCGCCGCCGCGAGGCCCGGCAAGAAGCCCGCGAAGCCCGGATCGAACTCGTGGTAATTGCAAGTAATCTCATGGCCTTGGGCGATGTCGGTCACGGCGTAGCCCTTGTCGAAGATGCGGAAATCCGTATTCGGCTCAAGACTATGGTTCATGAATCGGCCATTATCGACATCGACCACCCGATAGCCCGGCAAATCCAAGTGCGGATAGCTATACCGGGCGATGAAGGTCCGCATATGAGGCGGCAGCGCGCCGATCTCGACCTCCTTGACGAAGATGTCGAACTTTGGATTGAGGCTCCAGATCAGGCTTCCACAGGGCACGAATTCGCCAGCGAACACGCCGAGCCCCTCGATGGAACTCTGGCCCACATAGGTGCTGATGAGCAGCATTGTGCGCTCCTAAGATTGTCGCGTTGTGATGGGGGTTTGAGGGAGAGGCGCCTTCTGGCGCCCGGGACACTCGCCGGGGATCATCGGACACCGCCACGGGCTTCGCTCGCCGCCAGGGCAAAAACCCGCTTCCGGCTTGGCCGCTGGGACGTTTGTGCGTGCCGCAGCGCTTCGATGCGCCGCTGAAGATAGGGTGAGAAGTGTCCGGCATAGCGCTCCCACAGAGTGGGATTGCGCCAGTCGTCACCCGTCACCCTGCCCCGGCAGATATTTGAGCCGCAGCCACAGTCGAACTCGTCGTAAGGCGACGCATCGCACATGGCGTAGTCGATGGTCACCTCTTCGCCAGGCAGGATGCGCCGCAAGGCGACGATGGTGATCTGGCCGTTGAGGCCTGCGTTCGGCTCGCAAGAGTGGTTGATGTAATCCGGCTGTTCGTCCGCGTCGATCGAGGCGAGGTAAAGGTCCTTCTCGATCTGCACGGTGTGGCGCCGGATCTCGACCGGGAGCGTAGCGAGCGCGTCGGCCTTAACAATGCGGCCGCTCCACACGCCGATGAGCTCGCCGGGATCGATCACCTGCCGGGCGACGACGGAACGCCCGCCAGCTACGCCACGATTTTTAACTTGGCATTTATCGGAAAGGTAAGCCGTCGAGTCTGGGCTCACGAGACCTCCGCGATCACGCGCCGAGCGGGGCGCTTCGCAGTATGTAATGATGCGGCGCCGACCGCCCCCGGCCTTCGTCCGCGCGCGAGGACTCTCGACGCAAAGCGAGCATAAGAGAAGCGCTTTTGGCCAGCTACAAAAAAAAACGCATCGACCGATTATTGGTGGAGGTGGGTCTCGCCCCCACCCGCGCCCGCGCCGCGGACCTCGTGCGCCGGGGCTGCGTCACCGTGGCGGGCGAGGCGGTGTGCAAGCCCGGCGCCCTGGTGGCGGACGATGCGGCCCTTGCCGTGGCGCCGGGCTCCGGCAGCCATGTCTCCCGCGGCGCCCTTAAGCTCGAAGCGGCACTTGCGGCCTTCAGCCTTGCGCCTGAGGGCTGCGTGGCCCTCGATGTCGGCGCCTCGACCGGCGGCTTCACCGAGGTGCTCCTCACCCAGGGGGCGGAGAAAGTCTTTGCCGTGGATGTGGGTCGCGGTCAGCTGCATGAGAGCCTCCGCGAAGACCCCCGCGTTGTATTGCTGGAGGCAACGGATGCGAGACACCTCGACGCCGCCTGCATCCCGGAACCCGTCACCGCCATCGTCGCCGATGTGAGCTTCATCAGTCTGACGCAAGCGCTTCCTGCGGCGCTCGAGCGTGCCGCGGCGGACGCCTGGCTCGTGGCTCTGGTGAAGCCCCAGTTCGAGGCGGGCCGCGAGGCGGTGGGCAAAGGCGGCATCGTCCGCGACGAGAAGGACCGCGCGCGGGCGGTGGCCCGGGTGCGCGACTTTCTCGAAAGCCAGGGGTGGCAGGTTCTCGGCGTGATCCCGTCCCCGATCACCGGCGGCAGCGGCAACGTGGAATTCCTGATCGGGGCCCGGCAGAGTGCTTGTCATGGCGCTTGAGGTTGAGATCGGCTGGCTCGGTGCCCAAGGCGACGGCGTGGCCGAGGGACCGGACGGCCCGGTCTTCGTGCCGTTCTCACTTCCGGGCGAGCGCGTGCGCATCGCCGTCGAACCTGACGGCAAGCGCGCCACGCTTCTGGACGTGCAGGCGGCGGCGCCTGAGCGCGTCGAGCCCGTCTGCCCGCATTTCGGGACCTGCGGCGGCTGCGCCCTTCAGCATTTCGAGGCTGGGGCTTATCTCGCTTGGAAGCGCGACCAGGTGGTTCAGGCCTTGAAGTCCCGCGGGCTGGAGATTGAGGTCGAGCCGGTCCGCCCCGTACCGCTCGGCAGCCGTCGGCGCGCCAATTTCACCCTTGGCCGAACCAAGCAGGGGCTGTTCCTCGGCTATCACCGCGCCCGCTCCCCCGACCTGATCGACATCGCGATCTGTCCTGTCTTGTCGCCCGGCATCGTGGCGCGGCTGCCGAAGCTCAAGGCCGCGCTGGCGCCGCTTCTCGGCAGCAAGCGGGAGGCGCGCATCGGCGTGACCGAGACCTTATCCGGCCTCGACATCGTCGTCGAAGGCGTGCGGCCGAAGCAGGCAGCCTTAGCCGGGCTGGCCCGCCAAGCCGCCAGTCTCGGCGTGGCGCGCGTGACTGTGGATGGCGAGAGCCTGCTGCCCGGCGCCCCACCCAAAATGCGTTTCGGTCCCGCCGAAGTACGGCTGCCGCCCGGCGCCTTTCTCCAGGCCTCGGCCGCCGCCGAGGCGGTCATGACCGAGCTGGTGACCGAAGGTGTCGGCGGCGCGAAGCGTCTCGCCGATCTGTTCGCCGGGCTTGGCACCTTCACCTTTGCGCTGGCCGGGCATTGTGCGGTGGATGCTTTCGAGAATGACGAGTCCGCGCTTGCCGCGCTGGCCGAGGCGGTCCGGCATACGCCGAAGCTCAAGCCGGTGCGCTGTATCCCCCGGGATCTGTTCCGCGCGCCGCTGGGCGGCAAGGAGCTCGACCGCTATGACGCGGTGGTGTTCGACCCGCCCCGGGCCGGCGCCGCGGCGCAAGCCGAGCAACTGGCGAAGTCGAAGGTGAAGAGGCTCGTCGCTGTGTCCTGCAACCCCGGCACGCTGGCGCGTGATCTGCGCATCCTCGTCGATGGCGGCTATCGGCTCACGCGTATCGTGCCCGTGGATCAGTTCCTGTTCTCGGCCCATATCGAGGCGGTCGCCTACCTGGAGCGCTAGCCAGCCGTGAGGCTTAGCCCTGGCCGGTCTGGCCGCGGTGGCGGAGATAGTGGTCGGCCAGCACGATCGCCATCATCGCCTCGCCAATGGGCACGGCGCGAATACCGACGCACGGGTCATGGCGGCCTTTGGTGGAGATTTCGGTGTCGCTGCCGTTCGTGTCGACCGTCTTGCGTGGGCTGAGGATCGACGAGGTCGGCTTGACCCCGAAGCGGGCCACGACCGGCTGGCCCGTGGAGATGCCGCCCAAAATGCCGCCGGCGTTGTTGGATAGAAACTCCGGCTGCCCGTTGGGGCGCATGCGCATCTCGTCGGCGTTCTCTTCGCCGGAGAGCGCGGCGGACGCGAAGCCGGCCCCGATCTCCACGCCCTTGACCGCGTTGATGCTCATGAGACCCGAGGCGATGTCCTGGTCGAGCTTGCCGTAGACCGGCGCGCCGAGGCCGGCAGGCACGCCCTCGGCCACGACCTCGATGACGGCACCGGCCGACGAGCCCTTCTTACGCACCTCGTCGAGGAAATCGGCCCACACGCGCGCCGTCTTGGCATCGGGGCAGAAGAACGGGTTGTTATCGACCTCGTCCCAGCTCCAGGTCTCCCGATCGATCTCGTAAGGCCCGACCTGCACCAGCGCCCCGCGCACGCGCAAGCCCGGCACGACCTTGCGGGCCACGGCGCCGGCCGCCACGCGGGTCGCCGTCTCCCGCGCGCTCGCGCGGCCCGAGCCCCGCCAATCGCGCAGGCCGTATTTCAGGAAATAGGTGTAGTCGGCGTGGCCGGGGCGGAACTTGTCCTTGATGTCTCCGTAGTCCTTGGAGCGCGCATCCTCATTCTTGATCTCGAGTGCGATCGGCGTGCCGGTCGTCACCCGCTCGCCGCCCTCGGTCTCGAACACGCCGGACAGGATCTCGACCGTGTCGGGCTCCTTGCGTTGGGTCGTGTATTTCGACTGGCCGGGCTTGCGCTTGTCGAGATAGGTCTGGATGTCGGCCTCGGTCAGCGGAATGCCGGGCGGGCAGCCGTCGACCACGCAGCCGATCGCCGGCCCGTGGCTCTCGCCCCAGGTGGTGATGCGGAACAGATGGCCGAAGCTGTTGTGCGACATGGGTTCTTTTAAGGGCGTGGGTCAGCGGCGTCCAGTTGCGGGGAGGGTAGCGCCGAGTTCGCAACAAACCCTTTCCCTCTCCGTTTTCAGGACCGAAGGCCCGTTCGAAGCATGAGGCCTATACCCCTTT
>Ga0307379_10004922_pt1 | contig 18837 bp, 17 predicted proteins | sample UN2MG_FD_202237 | JGI IMG/M metagenome (GOLD analysis project Ga0307379, IMG submission 202237) | Soil microbial communities from Risofladan, Vaasa, Finland - UN-2 | ecosystem: Environmental > Terrestrial > Soil > Coastal area > Acid sulfate soil | place: Finland: Risofladan, Vaasa | collected... | reverse complement strand
GTCATCCTTCTGAAGGTGATAGAATACTTGGAAGGGAAGGGGCTCAAGCAGGAGAATCATTCTATATTGACCTGTTGGAAAAGCAAAAACTAGGAGAAATAAAGATCGGAACAGAAGCAGTCACACTAATTGATGATCCTACCTTGCCTGGAAGTGCAGGTTATTATCTCTACGATGATGAATGTGTAAAAGCACGACCAAGGTATTTGATAAAAGAAGGAATGATAAATGAACTCCTATTAAATAGAGAGTTTGCTTATAGATTTAATACAAAATCAAATGCTTCAGCTAGAGGAATAGGGTATGACAGAGAACCACTAATAAGGATGGCGAATACTTACTTTGCTCCAGGAAAATATAACATAGATGAATTGATAGAAGGAGTCAAGAAAGGAATTTACATGAAATCATTTACTGAGTGGAACATTGATGACAGACGTTTCCAAAGTAAGTATGTTGGCTTGGAAGTTTATTTGATTGAAAATGGTAAATTAACTGATACTATGGTTCGTCGCCCTACACTTGAGTTAACTACTTTTGGTCTCTTTGGTAGTGTTGATGCTGTCACCAAAGACACTGAATTCCCCTATGGAACGTGTGGTAAAAGTGATCCACAACAAGGTGCTCCTTGTTGGATGGGTGGTGCTCAAGTTCGTATGCGTAACATTCATTTAGGAGGAGAATAAACATGACTGATAATTTTACTGAACAAACAATTAATTTAGCTCTTAAAGAGGGTGCTACTGAAGCTATTGCTTATTTAACACAAAGCCCTAACTATCAAATTCGTTTCTCCAATTCAAGTATTGATATAGCTAAGAAATGGGAAACTTCTCTTTTAGAGGTCTTTCTGACTGTTGGTCACAAAACCACTCAAGTTGACATTCAGGATCCCACTACTAAGAAAATTGATGAAACTATCAAACGCGCTGTTAATTTTGCTAAGAAAATGCCTGAAAGCGAGCTTTATGCAGGTATGGAAAAGGAAAAGCACAGCTATTCTACCATTCCAGGTTTATATGATAAACATATTTCTGATCTTTATGAAAAAGCACCTGAAATGGTCAATCTTGCTATAGATTCATCTATTACAGCTGGAGCAAAACGTGTTGCAGGTGTTCTTTATTTCGGTAGTTCAAAGATTTCTTTGCAAACAAGTCATGGTATAAATGCTTCTTATGACACCTCGTTTTATCGTATGACGATTCGTTCCTTTGTTGATAATGAAAGTAGTGGTCAAGATATTATTGTTGGCCGTGATATCTCCAAGATGGAGAAACGATTTGTTGATGGAGCTAAATATGCTGGCAATTTAGCTAAAACGGCTGTTGGAGGCAAACAAGGTAAAGCTGGTAAATATGACCTCATTATGAGTCCTACTGTTGGGGCTAATGTTCTTGGTCAAATTACTGATGGTGCTAATCCTTTGATGATGCTCATTGGTATGAGTCCTCTTAGTGATCATTTTGGCGAACAAATTGCTCCTGAAAAATTCAACGTTATTGATGATGCCCATGTTGGTGAGGGTCTAGGAAGTAGACCTTTCGATGTAGAAGGCACTCCCACTACTAAAACACCTATAATAAATAATGGTGTCCTAGTTGGTGTTATTCACAATACCACTTCTGCCCTTATGATGCAAGCAAAAACAACTGGCAGCTCTATCTTCCTTGATTTTGGTGCTGGTTCAAAAATACTTGCACCATATGCGTCAAATATGGTTTACTCAACTGGTAATCAATCCTTTGATGAAATTGTAGCTGATTCTAAGAAACCAACCATCTACGTTACTTCTAACTGGTATACTCGTTTTACCAATATGCTTGATGGTGAATTTTCGACCATTCCTCGAGATGGTATGTTCCTTATCGAAGATGGTGAAATCAAGAAACCTGTCAGAAAATTACGTTTATCTGACAATCTCTTACGTATGAGCAAAAATATCACAGCTGTTGGAAATGATACTAAGCAAATTAATTGGTGGGAAGTCTATACACCGACTTATATCCCTACAATTAAAGTTGCTGATTGTAATATTACTGCAGCTACACAATAGAAAGAATGAATCTCTTTGGAACACCTTTAGTGTGTTTCTATTGAGATTATTTTTCCTTTTTTTCTCCTTGTTTTCTTCCTCATAACATTTTAATCAAATAACAATAAACTATATATAACAGTAGGAAACAATTGTCTTTTTTATATAAACGTACAGAAGATGAGTGAATGTCTAAGAAAACCAAATATGTCTTTGTAGTTGGAGGAGTAATGTCAGGTATTGGAAAAGGTATAGTAACCTCCAGTATCGGTAAAAATCTTCAGGTTAGAAATGGTACTGTGGACCTGATAAAAATCGATCCTTATCTTAACATTGATGCGGGAACAATGAATCCTATTCAACATGGTGAGGTTTATGTTACTGAAGATGGTGGTGAAATTGATGTTGATTTTGGTCACTATGCTCGTATCTTAGGATTGAATATGAAGAAGAGTCAAAACATCACTACAGGTAAAATTTATCGTGAAGTTATTCGTAAAGAACGTGCTGGTGATTATTTAGGACAAACAGTGCAAGTCATCCCTCATATTGTTGATGAGATTAAAAGAAGAATTCGAGAAATTAAAGATTACAAAAAACCTGATGTTCTACTTGTTGAAATTGGAGGAACTGTTGGAGACATTGAATCACTTCCCTTCTTGGAAGCTATTAGACAAATGATCATGGAAGAAGAAGAAAAAGACACTCTCTTAGTACACACCACTTTTGTTCCTGTTCCTGAACATTTAGGTGAGCCAAAAACCAAACCAACACAACATTCAGTGAAGGAGCTTAGAAGTATTGGTTTAAATCCCAGTATTATTGTTTGTAGAAGTCACGATGTGCTGGATGAAAAAACCAGAGAAAAAGTAGCGCTCTTCTGTAATGTCCCCAAAAAAGCTGTTTTTACACTTCCTGATTTGGATACAGTTTATTCTGCTCCTTATTTATTGGATCAGCAAGGTTTTGGCACTCTGATCCTAGAAAGATTAAAATTGAAATTTTCTTCGCCCAATTGGAAAGAATGGAATGATTTAACTGACAGATATGAACACCCACAAGGTAAAGTTCGTATTGCTATGGGAGGTAAATACACCCGAATTGCTGATTCTTACATTTCAGTTAATGAAGCATTGAAACATGCAGCAGCTGCATCTAAATACACAGTCGAAATCGACTGGATAGACACTGAAGATGTCGAACATGATCCTGAAAAACTTAAAATCCTCGATGATTTTGATGGTTTGCTTGTTCCAGGAGGTTTTGGTTATAGAGGAACCGAAGGAAAAATAGCTATGATCCAGTATGCTCGAGAACACAATATACCTTTTATTGGTTTATGTTTTGGTTTTCAATTAGCAACCATTGAATTCGGTCGTAATGTTGTAGGAATTAAAAAAGCTACCAGCTTTGAATTTACCATGAATGGTGATGTTAAATCGTCAAATCTTGTTATTGATTTACTACCTGAACAAAAAGAGGTAATTGATTTAGGTGGAACAATGAGACTAGGTGGTTTGAAGGTTATTGTCAAAGAAGGTACCAAGACATTCGATTTGTATAAAACTAAAGAAATCTGGGAAAGACATAGACATCGTTTTGAAGTTAATCCCGATTTCATTAAGGATATCGAAAGTAAAGGGTTAATCTTTTCTGGAACTTCTGAAGATGGTCGTCGAATGGAGATACTAGAATTGCCAAATCATAAATTCTTCTTTGCTTCACAATTTCATCCTGAATTTACTTCATACCCGTGGAAGCCAAATCCATTATTCAAAGGCTTTATTGATGCAGCTATCTCAAGGAAAAAAGAAAGGAAAGACTAATCACTGAAAAACTAATAAGAAAGAGAAATTTCTCCTTTCTTTTTTTATCTTTCAAGAAAGGAAAATCGAATATCAACTATTTATCTATGAAGATTTTTTATTATAATTTGATAATGACTGTTTCTACTTTTGTACTACAGATCTTTCTAACACCATGCATTCCTGGTTCATATCTGGATACCAATAGTTTGGCTTCTTCTAAAATTTTTATCTGAGCGCTTATATTAGCTTCTGTTTGATTAAGTATTCCTGCTATACGACTTACATCTATATCTTTATCAGCAGTCATTTTAAGTATTTGAATTCGTGTTTTTGATGATAATGCTTTAGCTACTTTGATTAATTGTTCTTCTTCATCTACATGTAATGTTTCTTCAGACATCTTAAACTACCTCTCGTGGTCTTGTTAGGAGTACTATTTAGAAAGAATGTAATAAATAAAAGTTTCTGTGACTATTTTAATGATTGTTTTAAAGAAAAATTAATGAATAATATAATTGCTCTTTCTTATTATAATTTGAAGAATTAGATAATTTAAGTATTAAATCTATCAAATGATTGGATAAACATAAAACTAACTTATTAATACTACTTCTATAAGAATATGGAGAACGTTCTTAATGTCCAAAGCAGCAGAAAATTTACTAGAATTAGATAAACATGACTTTCGTATTTTACAAGCTGTAGAAGTAGGTATGCGTACTGCGCAATATGTTTCAGTTGAATCTATTATAGAACTTAGCAAACTTTCCCCTGATAAAATAGCAAACAGACTTGATAAATTACATTTTCGGGATTTAATCTTTAGGTGGAAAGGTCAATTCACAGGGTATCAATTAACTCATCATGGTTATGATGTTCTTGCTTTTCGAGCTTTATCTGAACGAGATACTATTGTGGCAATTGGTAGAGAAGTTGGTAAAGGAAAAGAATCTGATGTTTTCCTAGCTTATACACCCACTAAAGTAGAGGTAGTAGCAAAAATACATCGAGTTGGTAGACCTAGCTTTCAAAGGAGTAAAAAACTTAGAAGCTATATTGGAGATCGTGGTCATATTAATTGGTTATACAAATCTAGGTTATCTGCAGAAAGAGAATATGAAGGATTAAAAATAGCATCTGAAATTAAACTTAAAGTTCCAATCCCCATTGATATCAACAGACATATTATCATCATGGAATTTTTTGAAGGAACAGAATTAGTTAATATGATTAACCTAAAAGACCCACTGAAAATTTTCAATGGAATTATTTCTGAGATAAGAAAATTGGTTGTACAAGGAGGAATTGTTCATGGTGATCTATCTGAATACAATATTATTATTACTCCCAAAGAAGATTTTCTTTTAATCGATTTTCCTCAGTATGAGAACATTATCAGTCAAAATAGTCAAGAACTTTTACTTCGAGATATTTATAATATTAGTAAATATTTCAAACGAAAATTCAGGATACAATCTGACCCTCAAGCTATTTATGATGTTATAATGGAAGAATATGAAGAAAAGTCAGCTAAGAAAAAATCTTCTTGAAAAACTAAAGCAATAAAATTTTTGAACAAGGAAATCTACCAAAGAATGATTATAAGATATAAGGAAATAATTCTATGGGCTGGTTCTTTGATCAATCAATAAATTAATTTCTTCAAAATCTCTTTCCCGATTGGCTTGAGAAGATATTCCTTGGAATAACTTATTTTGGTGAAGCAATTAGCTATATTTTACTACTAGCAATTGCTTTTTGGGTCTTTAATAAAAGAGATGCTATTATTGCCATTTATGTTTTCTTAACGACAACATTTCTTAATTTCTTTCTTAAAGTACTCATTCAAAAACCACGACCATCCACTAGTTTAAGATTACAAGAAATTGAAGGATTTAGCAGGCCCTCTGGTCATGCTCAGAACTCGACAGTTATTTACGGTTGGATAATGTTATATTTCAAAAAGATTTGGCTCTATATTCTTGTACCAATATTGGTAGTGCTTATCAGTTTCTCTCGAATGATTTTAGGTGTGCATTATATCGGTGATGTTATTCTAGGCTTTTTAATAGGAGCAACTCTTTTAGCAATGTTATATTTCGGTATACCTCCCTTATTAAAATGGATGGATAAATGGTCTATGTGGATCAAAATTCTCGCAGGTGAAATCTATGGGATAGTAGTTTTCATAATGACTTTTATCCCAGGCATTCTCGTTGATTGGCCTTCTCCTGAGGAAAGTTCAAACTTGGCTGATATCATTTCTGTATTAATGGTTTTACCAGTATTCTTTTGGATAGAAGATAAATGGATCAAAATGAATAATGAAAATCTAGCTTGGTATTCCATTGTGTTAAGAATAACTATTGGAGCATACTTTGGATTTTCACTATTATTTGGCTTAATTACTTTGGATTCAATGACAAATTATTATGCTAAATATACTGCAGAATTCTTCATACGATTTGTACGTTACACAGTAGTCGTCGCTGTAGCTGGTCTTGGGATGCCATTGCTCTTTTCAAGAGTTAAAATATTCAATCATAAACGAGTTCCAAAAGAAGTTCTTGTAGACACAACAGCAAAGGCATGAATCGTTTGTGATTCATCCTTTTCATTTCTTTTTCAACAATAATTTAGCTAGACTATCATTTGTACCATTTAGCGCATTATCAAGGATTTCACTAAAAAAGAATGTTGGTAATTTAATAGCAGAATAGGATGATTGATGAATAGTATAATTCATACTGCAATTTCCACATCCCAGAATTAACATATCAACTTTTTTCTTTGCAAGAGAATCAATTCGCTTTTAACTATACATTGAGTTTATTATTTTAGTTCAGCTTCAGAAGAAAGGATTTGGTTTAATTCGTTACAAAGATCAATATTAATAAAATGCTCAGCATCTGAAAGATATAGTGTTAGACAATCCCTTACATCATTTAATTCTGGAAGGAATGTTTTACTATAATTTATTGCTGCTGTTAACTGTTCTCCCCCTTCATGGACAAAAGTGTTTTCACCAATTTTCACGTAACCTGATTTTCTCAAAAGCCTATTAAATGTCGCTTCTATTTTAGTGGGATTACTAACAAAACATGTTATTATCATTGGAAATCTAATGCGACTCATTTACACACACCAATTGAAACCATTACAATGTAAAAATAGTATTTTAGAATTAAAATCATTTCTTATGGAAAACTCATTTTTAAACAAAACAACTAATCTTTAAGATTAAAAGTTTAAATACTCTATCCAAAAAATAAAAAGACTTAATCGTATTGATTCATATAAACTAATATAGCTAGGGGCATTAATTAATGAAGCAAATCCAAGTTACGTTACCAGCAGAGGATGGGACAGAGGTAATAGAAAACTTAAAAGAAATTGTTTCACCAACACAAATTACCTTGATTAAGGGGAGTGACACAAGCTTAATCCTAATAACCGTTTCTCCTAATCGTACAGGACTCGTTTTGGATCAACTGAATGATTTAGGAATAGGACGAGTTAAAGGTAGAATATCAATATCGGACATTGATGCTACAATACCACCTATACGTGCTAGAAAACAAGATAAATTCCTTCGGCGTATATCAATTGAAGAGTTGGAGAATAATGTTACTAATTTAACAAAGTTGAATTTTAATTTTATATCTTTTACAATTCTCTCTTCAGTCTTAGCTGGAATGGGATTAATTAGTGATAATAATGTGACATTAATAGCTTCAATGATTGTTTCACCATTAATGGGACCAATAGTTGCTTTAGGATTTGGTGCTGTAACATCAAGTCGGAAAATTCTAAAGGAAGGGTTGTTGGCAGAGGGGACAGGCATTCTAATATCAATATTTATTGGATTCATTATTGGTTTATTCTACAACTTTTCTTTGAATGAACCAAGTACCTTTTCTATTGCGCGTGGTGAACCAAATCTAGTTGATCTAATAATAGCAATAGCGTCAGGTTTAACTGTTGGAATTTGTTTTGTTAGCGGCACTTCCTTAGCATTAGTGGGTGTTGCTGTCGCAGCAGCATTATTGCCTGTAACTGTGAATATCGGTATTGCTATGGGAATGTTTGAATGGCATATTGCATTAGGCAGCCTAGTTTTATTTGTTACCAATGTTGTATGCGTGGTTTTAGGTACTATGACTGTTTTCTGGATTCGTAAAGTAGAACCTCCACAAGCAGTTAAAAAAGTAAAAGCAAAACGCTCACTAAAAACCCAAATTATTGCTTTTAGCCTTGTCTTTTTGGTGGTTGCTTTTCCAATAATCCAAACATCAGTTCAGATAGGTCGGCAATGGCGATATCAGAAAATTACTAATGATGTTGCAAATGAAATGCTGAAACCATTAGATGGAGTGATTTTCCCACCTGAAGAACTCACGATAAAGGTTAGTGGGGGAATATTCGGTGGATATACTGTTAATATAACTATGAGATTATTCTCAACTAAAGCATTACCAAATAATACTTTCACTAATTTCAAAAACGAAATAGAACTGAGGGCTAATCATACAATACAATATCTGAAACTGGAAGTCATTCTTATACAGGATCTTAGCTCAATAGCTAATTTAAATCCAAATCAAATCATAATGGGCAAACCAATTAGTATTGGTCAAATAATTTGTAGAAGGATTATCCTTGGGTAATTCCTTCTACTGAAAGATTATACTTTTTAAGAAAAGAAGAAATTTCTTCTAATTCAGTAATAGTTTCTACTTTGAGCTTTTTGCGATAAAGATGAGTGTTGAGATTTGATGCTGCACGATTAATATCATGCTTTCGCCAGATAGACATCTCTGGATCAGCTAATAACACTAAAAGGATTTTCTTTTTCTTATCAGCAATCAAAAAAACGTCTCGATGCATGATTTCTTTGCCAATTAGTTCTTTAACAACACCCTTATCGATAACAGTAAAAACTCTGGGAAGGACTCCCTGAAAGAGCATATTCATTTTTCTAAAGACATCACTGAGGTGTGCTGGATTCAAATCTGAATCATAAATGATATCTCGAGAAATGATGTTAAAGTAAGGTTCAATAAGACCATATGAGTCTAAAATTAACCTCGTATGTTCAATATTATAAAGAAGGAAGAGAACACAGAAACGACCAAAGGTTTGAATTCTCATATCACTAGATGCTTTAGCTTTTACAACAAAAGAAATGGCTAAAGCTCGTAAAGACTCTCGATCTTTTACTGGAAAAGGACCAAATTGTTGTATAGTCGAACGGCGTTGCTCATCATCATTTATGTCATCTATTGCATCAAGTGGATTGTCTAAGCCAATAACAGTCATACCCTTAATTGCTAAAATCATACTTTCGTCATCACCTAATTCAGTGTTGTTAAAAACAACATTAGGTCCACTATCACTGAAAGAGGATACAATCATACCAACTAATTTAGGATCAAAGTCTTCAATAAAATCCATGCTATTATACTCCAAGATTTTCAATGAGGTTCTAATTGGTTTCATTAAATTTTATAACATCTAATTTCGTAGATGATATTTATATTCCTTTGTAAAGTAACATTTTTCGACAATAATCATTCAGAATGAAAAAAGAAAAATTAATTTCAAGATAATACTGACTAAAATACTATATTCTTAGTATAAATTTACTAGAAAAATGGATTGCCTCTACGAAAATGCTTTAAATTGAAATGAGAGCTTTATTAAAAAGGCAAAAAGTGCTTTGGAGAATTATTGCTTAAGCACCAGAAAGCTGGCGTTTAATTAACGATAAATTGTTATGTTAAATAAAACGGATGGTTGATATTAATATGTCACTTGGAAAATTAATCCTAAAGAAAAATAAAGCAGTATCACCAGTTATTGCAACAATACTTCTTATTGCTTTAACCGTCACTGCAGCAGCGATAGTCTACTTTGTCGTAGTTCCAATTTTAACATTTAAACCAGAATTAGTTACATTAGACTACGGAAAGGTTGCAGGGACAACTGATAGATATGAAATTGAAATTAGTAATACAGGTGGAGCAGAAGCTACTATCGACGGTTTAACAGCCATAACATTAACCAATACTACAGCAGAGTTAGCTTTAAATCCTACAGCTGTTTATGTTGGAGCGGTATTACAAGTTTGGCCATATGTGCTCCTTCAAGGAAATTCTGTTACATTCGTTCTTGATTTTGATACTGCACTTACAACAGGTGTAAATTATGCTTTGACTATTACCTATGATCAAGGTAAAACATTAGATATAACATTCACCTATTAAGAGAATGGTTTAATCATTCTCATTTTCTCTATTTTTTTTTGTCTTCTTTTGATTTTGAATAATTTTGAACCAGATGTCAATATAAAAAAATTTTTTAAGAAAAAAAAAGTATTTTTTAAACAATTAATTTTGGTGAATTTATTTTAAGAATAATAATTTATTAGAAGGGAGAAAAAGAAATTGAACGCTTTGAAAAAGAAACAAAAAATAATTCTAGGGATTGCAATACCTGTGATAGCACTAGCTGCTTTTTCAGGAATATATTTTGGTATTGTTCCAAATCTTACGACTAGAATACTTGTCGCAACAGGTTTTGGCAAAACAGTAGAAAATGAAGTAGATGTTTTTTTCATTGGATTGAAAAATGAAGCAAAAACAGAAGCTCAAATTGCTAATATAACATGCTTTTCATTTGTAAATACTACACATACGATAAATCCAATAGAAGTATATGATAATGATTCAGTAGCAATACTATTTCCTTTGGAAATCGAATCTAATCAAGTATTACAACTTAACTTGAAAATAAGTAGTTCATTTACAATAGGTTGTGTTTACACTTTGACAATATACTATAATATCGAAAAAACTTTACAAGTCTCATTTACTTTCTGAGAGGAAAACCGAAAATAAGATGATATGATTAGTAATTATTTGTATAGATGTATTTTTTAAAAAATAAGTGAGATATTTATTTACCTTTAAATAGCTAAAGAGAGATAAGCTACATAAGTAAAAGATCTAGACAGAGAAGATGTCTTTTACAGACAAAAATTGAAATTGATGACTTTTACCGAATTTATTGCACCTAATTAAAATAAGAGGGGAAAATAGAAAAAAATGGCAATACAATTAACAGTCGGTTTAATAGTAGCAGGAATAGGCGTCTTTGTTTTATTGTTCTTGATATTCTTGATCAGCAGATATAGAAAATTCAAAACAAATGAGTATGTCATCAGATTCAGAAACGGTAAAATAAAATCAGCCGGAAAAGGTGGCAGATGCTTCCTTATGCCCATTATAGATGAAGTAGTGATCATTCCAACAACTACTCAGCAAACATTCCTTGAAGCAAGTGAAAAAGTAGTTTCAAGAGAATTCCAAGATGTTTCAGTAAGTGCATTCATCTTTTGGAAAGTAGTAAAGCCTGAAATAGCTTTTACAGCAGTATCATGGGAACAAAAAGAATCTGATTATATTGAAAAGATTATCAAAAACGCTGCAGAAAGCATTATCAGAACAACATGTGCAAACATGCCTTTAGAGCATATCATTAGAGAAAGAAGTGAAATCATCTCAGCTGTATCTAAAGAGTTGCATGAGCTCATGGCTGATTGGGGAATCGTTGTTATCTCTGTTGAAGTTAAAGATGTTGAAGTTCTAAATAAAGTCCTTAAAAATAACATGGAAGCAAGTAAACAAATTCAAGAAGAAGAAACTGCTCGTCTTCGTCGTGCAGGTATGGATGAAATTACTCGTTTAAGAGATTTAGAAGTCAATAGAAAAACTGGTATCCAAGAGCAAACTGTTCAATTAGAAATTCAACGTGAAGCCAAGAATCGTGAAATTGAGGTTCAAAAGCTAGAAATGACTCGAACCGAAATTGATGCAAATACTCAGAGAAAGAAAATAACCATTGAAGCTGATGCTGAATTTGAACGTATGAAACGTATCGCTGATGGTGATCGTTTAGCACTTATTGCTAAAGCTCAAGGTGAAGCAGCTGCTGTCAAAGAAAATCTTATTGCTGAAGCTGAAGGTATCCTTGAACAAGTTAAATCACTTGCACAAGCTGACCCTAAGTTCTTCCAACTCAAGATTGTTGAAATGCTCCCTGAAATTTATAAGCAATTAAATGTTGATAAAATGTTTATTATGGGAGATGGACAGAAAGCTTTCTCAAGCTTAGCTGAATCAATTATTCCTTTCCTTACAGTACTTCCTGAAATCACTGGAAAAAGCTTGCAATTTTCTGAGAAATTAGTTGAAGAGTCTGATTCAAAAGCTGCTATTAAACCTAAAAAATTGGCTTCCCCCGAAGCTAAAAAGTAGAAGCAAAATAATTGAATGAATTTTCTTTTAGAAGATTCATTGAATCTAACTGATCTGTTAGGTTCCTGGGAGTAATTAACTCCCAAATTTCATTGTTTAGAGAAAAAGAAACTCTACATAATGTGGAATACAAGATGTTACTGGAGGATTATTAATAATTGATTACCGATAAAATTATTGAAGATTTTTTAAAATTAGCTAGTGCACTTCTCGTTTGGGAAGAGTGGATTAAAGGTTTCTGTATTGGATTTCTTATTTTTGGTTTTTTAGTAGTAGCACTTGTTTTAGTTACAATGGGTATTAGTACTGGTCATAGTCTCAGTAAAGATTTTAGCCATGATGCTGATATCTCAGTAGATCATGATATCTCAGTAGACCATGATATCTCTGTAGATAAGGATTTTACTATAGACAAAGATCTAACTATCGACAAAGACTTTACTATTGATAAAGACATCTCCATTGACAAAGATATTTCTGTTGATAAAGATATTACCTTTGATAAGGATTTCACAATTGATAAAGATATTAGTGTAGATAAAGATATACCAATCCATCCTAATCTTCACTTGCAAATTCCAGATCAGCTAAGAGGACCAATTAGCGTTGAAAGAGGCACTTCTGCTCCATTATTACTTTTAATGGCAGTATTTTCAATTACTTTTGGTGGTTTAGGACTATTGCTCTTTTGGCAACAACCTGATATGAACTCCTATATTCGAGTAACTGTTATCCTTGTAAGCCCTTTTATCTTAGCAACAATAGTTAACCTAATTTGGAGGAGAGTAGCAGTCTCGGAAACATATCGCTTGCCTTCAAATAGTGATTTCATTGGAAGAGAAGCTGTGGTTATTGTAGATGTGGATGCTAAAGGTGGAACTATTCGTGTGGAAATACCCGATCAATTTGGACCTTTAAGAGTTCCAGCTAAGACTGTTTATAAACACCAAGAATTCTTTCCAGATGAGTTAGTTTATATTGTTGGCGTAGAAAGGAATTTTTACCTAGTAGACGATTCTCGGGATTTATTAACAGGTAAAGCTAAAAAAACATTAAGTGATTCTAATACAGATTCAGAAAATGAAGAGTAAATCTCTTCATAAATTCAATTTTTTGAGATGTTCCCGTAATTCAGGTCCTATCTCTTCATCTTTTAAACAGAAGTCAACAAAAGCTTTCGCGTATAATGGGAAGGTACCTGTATCATATCTTCTTTCATTTTCATTCAACTGCAGTGCTACTATTTTACCAGCTTCTCGAGATAATCGTATCGCATCTGTTAACTGTTTTTCACCGCCTTTTCCATAATCGATTTTCTCTATATAATCAAAGATATTTGCATTGAACACATATCTCCCACAAATAGCTAAATCACTTGGCGCTTCATTTATCGAGGGCTTTTCTATTAAATCTTTTACAACATAATGACCATTAGAGTTAGGATTTGTTTGTTTATTATACGATTCAACATCTAATATTCCATATCTATTACAGTGTTCTTTGGGTATTTTTTCAATAGAAAGTGTGCAGATAGCATTTGACTGTTTATGAAAATCAATTAATTTTGACAAATGGATCGGTTTTGTTAATGAATCAATAATAGTATCCCCTAAAGCTACAACAAAATCTTCTCCATTAACAAATTCCTTTGCTTTATAGACAGCATCAGCTAATCCACTGGGTATTGCTTGCCGGGCATAAAAAATCTGGATGTTTAAATTCTCAAGAGCTTCTAAGTCTTTTACTTGATTAATTTTATTTTTCTTTTTTAAATCAGCTAAAAGAATTGGATCTCTATCGAAATGGTCATCAATAGCACGTTTGTTTTTTCCAGTTATAATTAAAATATCTTTAATACCTGCTTCCTCTAATTCCTCAACAATATATTGTATAACTGGTTTTTTTGCAACCGGGAGCATTTCTTTAGGTTGAGATTTCGTTGCGGGAAGCATTCTTGTTCCAATACCTGCAGCAGGGATTATAGCTTTCATATTCTTGTACTTCCTTTTAGCTTTTCAATTAATCATTGATAATAGAGATAGTAATATTGACTATAGGGTCAAGTAAAAACTTGAGCAATTTTCCTTATATATAGCTAAAATTAATTGTTTAAAAAAGGTTCTGAAAGAATCTCAAGATAAAAAATAAGTGGAACGTCTAATAAAATTAGACGTCACGTGTGTTGAAATCAACATTGGGATCTCTATTCTTAAGAAGGAAGAAATCAATAGTTTTTTCTGAGATACGCTTCAATTCTCTTTTTGGATTTGGAAATTCTTTTAAAAGATCCCAACCAATATCCAAAGTTTCAAAGATAACTCTGTTTTCATCTCTTCCCTGTTTAATGAATTTTTGTTCAAAAGCATCAGCAAATTGCAAGAATCGATGATCTTCCTCAGTAAGAGATTCTTCACCTACAACAGCAACTAAATTTCGCAAATCACTTCCACGAGCATATGCATAATACAATTGGTCAGCTAGTTCACGATGATCTCTTCTTGTTAAACCTTTACCAATCCCTTCTTTTTGTAAACGACTTAAAGAAGGTCCTACATTGATAGGTGGATAGATACCTCGTCTATGCAAGCCTCGTTCAAGAAGTATTTGCCCTTCGGTTATATAACCTGAAAGATCTGGTACTGGATGGGTCATATCATCATTAGGCATTGAAAGAATAGGCATTTGTGTGATTGTGCCTTTTCTACCACGGATTCTTCCAGCTCGTTCATAGATACTAGCTAAATCGGAATAGAGATAACCTGGATAACCACGTCTACCTGGGACTTCTTCTCTCGCAGCACCTATTTCTCGTAATGATTCTGCATAATTTGTCATATCTGTAAGTATAACTAGAAGGTGCATATCGCAATCAAAAGCTAGGTATTCAGCAGCTGTTAAAGCAAGTCTTGGTGTAAGAATTCGCTCAATAGCTGGGTCATCAGCTAAATTCAAGAATAATACTACTCTATCAAGAGCACCACTCTTTTCGAATTCATTTCTAAAGAATTGAGCTTCTTCCGCCGTAATTCCCATAGCTGCGAATACTACTGCAAATTCTTCTTGTTGACCCAAAACTGTTGCTTGTCTAGCAATTTGAGCTGCAACTTCATTATGTGGCAAACCACTTGCAGAGAAAATTGGTAATTTTTGACCTCTAATCAAAGTAAATAATCCATCAATTGAAGATATCCCTGTTTGAATAAATTCTCTAGGATATTGTCTGGCATACGGATTGATAGGTGAACCTGTTATATGGCGTTCTTCTTTAGCGATAATTGGTGGTTGTCCATCAATGGGTTCACCACGACCGTTAAAGATTCTACCCAATAAATCACTTGAAACAGGAAGTTTCTTTGTTTCGCCTAGAAATTGTATAGTTGTTTCATCTACATCCATTCCAGAAGTTCCTTCAAACATCTGAACTATTGCTAAATCTCTCGAGACTTCTAGGATCTGACCTGAACGTTCCTCGCCTGATGGGAGAATTATTTTAGCAATTTCACCATATGAAACTCCTGCTTTGCCTTTCAAATCAACGAATAATAAGGGTCCAGAAACTTCTACAGCAGTTTTAAAAATTCTTTTTGAGAGTATTTCTGAGCTAATTTTGGTAGGTGTTTGAGTCATTTCTTTTTCCTCCTAGTCTTTCTTCATATCAGTGAACATTCTACCACTGACCCTATCTACAATTTCATCTCCATGCAAAGCATCTATTTCTGCTATCAAGTTGTTTAAATCAGTTTCCACATCATTTTTGGGGATATATTTCATTCTAGCAATTTTATCAATAATGGGTAAGTTCATCATTTCAGTAAGTTTTACCCCTTGACTATAGAGCTCACGCATTTTTTCATAGAAATTAATTATTACCTTCAACATTAACCATTGTTTTTGAATTGTAGAATAACTATCTACCTCATTGAAAGCATTTTGTTGTAGAAAATCTTCTTTAATCATACGAGCTGATTCTAGAATGATTTTTTCAGATTCGGGAAGAGCTTCGGGGCCTACAAGCTGGACAATGTCTTCTAATTCTTTATCCTTTTGTAAGAGCGCCATAGCATCTGAACGATATTTGAGAAAATCTGGATCAACCTCTTTTGAAAACCATGGAGTTAATTCATTGATATAGAGGGTATAAGAAACTAAATAATCAATAGCAGGGAAATGTCTTCTAGCAGCAAGATCTTTACTTAAAGCCCAAAATACTTTAGTGATTCTAAGGGTATTTTGAGTAACAGGCTCGGAGAAATCACCACCGGGGGGACTTACTGCTCCTGTGATGGTTATAGAACCTTGTCGATCAGCAGAACCCAATGTGGTTACTCTACCTGCTCGTTCATAAAACTGAGCAATTTTACTTGCAAGGTAAGCAGGATAACCAGATTCACCAGGCATTTCTTCTAAACGACCTGAAATTTCTCGCATCGCTTCAGCCCAACGTGAAGTGCTATCAGCCATTAATGCAACATCATAACCCATATCTCGATAAAATTCAGCAAGGGTCATTCCAGTATATACACTCGCTTCACGTGCTGCTACGGGCATATTACTGGTATTAGCAATTAGTATTGTACGATTCATTAAAGGCTTGCCAGTATTTGGATCGATAAGTTCTGGAAAATCTTCAAGAACATTGGTCATTTCATTTCCCCGTTCACCACAACCAATGTAGACAACAATTTGTGCATCTGACCATTTAGCAAGCTGATGCTGGGAGACAGTTTTTCCAGTTCCGAAACCACCTGGAATAGCACTTGTACCACCTTTAGCAATTGGGAAGAATGTATCAAAAATTCTTTGACCTGTTATGAGCGGTATAGAAGGTTCTAATCTTTGCTTAATAGGACGACCAAATCGTACAGGCCATTTCTGGAGCATTGAAACATCGATTTCGCTTCCATTATTTTTTATTTTAGCAATTGGATCGTCAATAGTATAATCACCTTCTTTGATAATACTTGTAATTGTACCTTGAACCCCTGGAGGAATCATAACTTTATGTGTTACAACAGGTCCTTCTTGCACTGTACCTATAATATCTCCAGCAGTAATTTTTGTTCCTTTTTCTATGGTTGGCTTAAAGGACCATTTCTTTGCATGATCTAAGGGAATTGCTATAACTCCTCTGCGAATGAAATCATCTTTTGTTTTTTCAAGAATCGAAGGCAAAGGACGTTGAATACCATCATAAATTTGTCCAATTAGGCCTGGAGCTAGTTCAGCACTCAAGCCAGCACCTGTACCAACTACTTTTTCGTTTGGATAGATACCGTCTGTTTCTTCATATACTTGGATAGTACAGACATCTCCTTGAATCCTGATAATTTCACCAATAAGTCCTTCGTCGCCTACTTTACAGACTTCATACATGGAGCTTCCAAGCATCCCGTCAGCTTCTACCACAGGTCCTGAGATTCTTAGAATTTTTCCAGTTTTTATTTTTGACACAATTCATAGCCTCATATTAGTTTAAGTCAATCCACTTATCTTTTTGAATATTCAAACATAAGTGTTTTTATACAAATGATTCTCAAATTCAACCTTTTTCAAATATCAGTCACATAAAAAAGCTTTGTCAATTGAATGAAAATAAAATGAACAAATAATCAAAAAAGGATGATAAAAAAGAATTAAGTAGAAGGTTTAAAGAATTCGGAGAAAACATCCTCTTCTTCATCTTCTTTCTTTTTCTCTTTTGATTTTTCTCTGGATTCAGCTTGTGTTTCTTTATCATCTTTAGATTGAGTAGAAAATGATTGAAACTCATCAACGACTGGTTGTTCTCCCGCGCTGCTTTCAATTACTTTGCAGAAATCAGAATGAAGCTTGATGGGTATAGGTATTTGAGAATCGAGAAGCTCAACAGTTACTTCTTCTCTACTTATATCAATTCGATTAATCTTTGCACGACTGCCTTTAAATGGGCCACTTATGATTTCTATAATATCATTAACATGTAATCCTTCAATGGTTGGCTTTGGAACAAGGAAACCTTCTAATTCAGCGATTTCAACTTCACCAACAACTTTGCTTCGAACATGTGGTATGCCAATTATTGCTTGATCAATTTTATCTATTGTATCAGCTTCAATAAAGATATATCCACGTAAGGATTCAGGTATGAGTAAGGAAAAAACACCAATACTCTTAGTTTCAATCTTCTTTCGAATATGTTTTGCAATTGCTTTTTCTTGACCGATTGTTGCTCGAAGTGTCCATATAGTCATGCTTTATCATCCCACTAATCTTTCAATGGAATATCATTACTTTATTAATCTTTTTTTAGAACTTTTAAACTTCTACCAGCTCTTATTGATTAAGAGCTTTTTGATGGAGTTTTTTATTCTTAAGAAAATATAGGAATATAGCAATAAAGATATTTTGACTATAAACCGATTTTTTAAGTTCTATTAGGAAGAATTACTGTGAACAAGATATGAATAATATAACCAACTAAACCTACAAGTAGTATACCTATAGCGGTGATTCTTACTGTTAACCAAATTTCTTTTCGATCAGGTCTTTTGCTATGTACTAATAATCTTCTGCTGCGACTAAAGAATTCTCCAATATTCATTCTTTACACTCCATGTTATTATTGTTCACATTGAGAATTATCAAGTAATTCAAACGTTAATTTGAAAAGATGCAAATCACTTTAAAATCTTTTGTC